>Ga0209976_10001987_pt1 | contig 11790 bp, 8 predicted proteins | sample SumtaG_FD_182806 | JGI IMG/M metagenome (GOLD analysis project Ga0209976, IMG submission 182806) | Deep subsurface microbial communities from Indian Ocean to uncover new lineages of life (NeLLi) - Sumatra_00157 metaG (SPAdes) (version 2) | ecosystem: Environmental > Aquatic > Marine > Oceanic >... | reverse complement strand
TCATACACTGCAAGCAGATTATCTATGGTAAGTTTTTTTGTAATAGGTGTTCCTGATGGATCATCGACTGCAACTGTAAGGTCTGTCACTACAGGATCTGTAAGCTCAGTTAGATCCTCTATTGTACTATCAACCATTATACCTCACGTCCCACTTGCCTCAAAAAATAGCTGATTTTTAGAATTAAGGTATTATGATTTATTGTGTGATGATTAGTTTACTATCATCGGACTGTAACAAAAATCCCTCACCAATTCCACTTGTTTCTAATACTAGCAAATCACCTGTCTCCAAAAGCAAGTTATCACCTGTCTCCAAAAGTAGATTATCATCAAAAAAAGTATACAGCAGAAAATCTGAGCGATTTATCGTAGTTCTTGCATATGATACGTTTGAATAATATGACAATCTAAGTCGTCACTGCCGTATCTATGGTATAAAATATTTTAACACCAATAAGCTTGGCATCAACTGCTAGAGTATCAGAAATGTCTCGTGAGACTTGTAGTATGATAGGTTCATTTTTTGTTGCGCCATTAATTGTTACTGATGAGGATTGGGGGGAAATATGCATGTCATTTGCAGTAATTAGTGTATCAGTTGTAGTAGCAGACGTTCCTCCAAATGCAGCATCTATTGCATCAGAATCAGCCAAGGATCTTCCCTCTAGTGTAAATATTACAGTACCACTACCACTAGCTGCAGTCCAATATGTTTGGAAAGTTATAGGTCCTGCATCCCAAGCAGATGGAGGATGCCACCAGAACTGTATCTTCTCAGATGTGGTACTATCAAAGTTAAATGACTGCAACATGATATCATTAGTTGTTAATTCCAATTCGTTGAAGACAGCACCGTTTGTTGTTACTGCACCCCATGTTCCTGCAGGAAGCCATTGCTGTTGTACTCCGATAGGTGAGATGGCCACACCACTTTCTTGCCATTTTCCAGTTGTTGAAATGTTTTGGTTTACAGTTCCCCAACTGTTTGCTACACCGACACTAACTAATGTGTCAGCTGCAGTTGATAATGGTAATGTTAAAACCCTGTCAGCTATAATGGCTGCTGCTTGGATGGTATACTGGGATGTGTCAGCTGGATTACTAATTTCAATGGAATCATCTTGGAAAGTTTGAGTTGCAGTCCATGATTGAGCAAAACCAACAAATGCAAAAGTATCAGCTGCTGGGAGTAATGGTAATGTTACTACTCTATCAGCTGCAATTGCTGATGGAGTAATAATATATTGGAATGTGTCAGCTGGGTTGTTAATTTGTATTCCACCAACATTTAGTAAATCAAATCCTGCAGCATCATGATCTGCAGTCCAGGTGAATACTTCACCTGCAGTACTAATATTTACATCTGCACTATTAATTCTTGCAAATAATATATTATTTGATGTGTTTAGCCAAATATCACCATCAACTTGTGTTGTTGGATTTCCTGCAATGCCACCAACATTAAGACCAGAAGTACCAGCAGTATCTCCAAGAAAGTTTTGTCTTGTACCAGCTGTGTATGTATTTGTTTGATTATTTAATACAATATTTGCAGTATCAGTCAAATCAGTTGATGCTATTGAAACTGTAACTGCTCCAGTATTGTCAATGGTTGCATCACCACTCATTGTAACAAATGCTGGAACTGTAGTATTTCCAACTATAATCTGTCCGGTTGTAGGAGCTGTAGTAGCTAAAATGTTACTAGTTCCATTTCCATAAAGTATTCCACCATCAGTTAATGATGTTGCACCTGTTCCTCCACTAGACACAACTACAGGGATAGTAAGTGCTACATCATCAGTATTAACTGTAATTCCAGTTCCAGCACCAACATCTATAACATTTCCTGAAACAACTAAACCATCCCCAGCTTCAAGAACGGTACTAAAAATTTCTACCCAATCAATATCAGTTGTATCTAGTATAATATTAGTTGAAGTACAAGTGAATGCTTTACCTGCATTAGTAGTTCCTTCTGAAATAAAGATTGTTGCATGTTCTAACTCAATACCAGTGTTAGCATCAATAGTTCTAGTCCAATTCCCTGCATTTACAACTTCATAGATACCATTTTCAGCAGCATCACTTTGATTTTTAACTAATACTCTATCAGGATTGACTACTGCAACTCCATCAATAGTCTGTGAATTTGTAAGTGTAATATCTCCAGTAGTACCAGCCAAAGCTGCCTCCTTCCATTCAAGGCCTGCTGCAATTGCATCAACGTATGCTTTGGTAGTAGCATCAGTTGAAGCAGTTGGTGTACCTAAACTTGTAACTTTATTAGAATTCATATTGAGTTCTTGTGATTGTATTCCTACACCTGTGATAGAACCAAATACGCCACTAGTAAGTGCAGTATTAGTTAGTTGACCACCACTTGCAGCATCTGCATGGTCATGTCCAGCATTTACAAAGGATCCAATTGTTGGTGTGGTTAGTGTTTTGTTTGTTAGTGTGTCAGTTGTATCTCTACCAACTAACACATCAGATGAATCTTGTAATGTGTAAACTCTATCAGCAGTGTTTGTATTTACAAAGTAGCCATCAAAAGAATCTGCAACATTTCTAAGTTTCATAGTTGTATCTTCAAATGTTTTGATGCCTGTGTTGGTTTGAGCATTGGCTAGCACCATATCTCCACCTGAAATGGTGGCATATTCTAACGCAGTAGCACCTGCATTTACACGTAAAACTTGAAGTGATGTACCGATTGCAGATAATCCAGTACCACCATTTGTAGTAGCTAATGTACCTGTGACACCAGTGGTGAGTGGGAGTCCAGTAGCGTTAGTAAGAACAAGAGCTGATGGAGTACCAAGAGCTGGAGTGACTAAAGTTGGAGAAGTACCAAATACTAAAAGTCCTGAACCTGTTTCATCAGAAATTACACTAGCTAATTGGGCAGAAGTAGTAGCAGAAAAGAATGATAGAATATTTGTATTTCTTGCAATTATGGCACTATCTGATAAATCAGTTGATGCTATTGTAATGTCATTACCAGCAGCTGTAATTGTTTTATTTGTTAATGTTTGTGCAAATGCTTCAAAGACAAATGTATCATTTCCTGTTAGTAATGGGATAGTAGCTATTCTATCAGCTATAATTGCTGATGGAGTAATAATATATTGGAATGTGTCAGCTGGGTTGTTAATTTGTATTCCACCAACATTTAGTAAATCAAATCCTGCAGCATCAATGTCAGATGTCCATGGGGTTTGAGAAGCACCACTTAGAAAGTCTGAAGCATTTACTTTCTTACTTAATCCATCATCTGCATCTATTATCCAAACAAAGTCACCAGCAGCTGCTGTAACTGTTGTGAATTCTGTAATTGTAGTTGGATTTACATTTGCTAGTTTGTTATTTTGGAAATCTGCTTGTGCATCATCAAATTCATATTCAGTCATAGGTGAACCAGTACCAATTCGTATTCTAACTGAATCACTATTACCAACATCAATTTCAATATCATTTGTTGTTTCGTGAATGTTAGTGTTAGGAGTTGTAAAGAAAAGTTCACCAGTACCCAATTTTAAATCATTATTACTTGTATCAACATCACTACCAAATGATACTACGCCATCATTTGCTTCATTAATTTTAATGAAATCAGTTAATACTCCACTTTTCATTACATTAAAAAACATCTCACCATCTTCACTGCCAGAAGTTGGTGTTTCAATTAGAACTTGAATTTGCCCATAAATTATTCTAGTTCCAACACTGTTATCATCAATGTAATCTAACTGACCAATAATTTGACTATTTGGTACCGCATGGTTTGCTTCTAATTCTAAAACTGCAGTAGCACCATCAATTTTTAGATTAAGTAATCCAACATTTTGTAAATTAAATCCTGCAGCATCAATGTTAGATGTCCATGGAGTTTGAGAGCCAGCTGCTAATTGGAATGTAGGTGGTAATAATGAACCATTTGACGTTAAGACTTGTCCTGCTGTTCCACTTGATACAGTAGCTGCGTCATTAGTGGCATCCCAAGTTATTAGTTCTCCAGTTGTACCATCAGCTAATCCAGATACGGGCAGACCTGTCGTATTTGTCAAGATTCCTGATGCTGGTGTACCAAGTGCAGGAGTTATCAGAGTTGGTGAATTATTAAATACCAAAAGACCAGAACCTGTCTCATCAGAAATTATACCAGCTAATTGAGCAGATGTGGTTGATGCAAATACTGAAAGATTATCTGATGTAAAAGCAAAAGTATCATCACTTAGTGCTAAATTAAATTGAGCAGCAGTTCCAGTTAATGTATTGCTGGTAAGGTTTATGGTTTTGCTTGTTAGTGTTTGTGTAAAATTTTGTAAAACTATAACACCATCAGCATCTGGTGGCGTAAGAACGCGTATAATTGAACCAGAAAATCCATCAACCTCAAATCTTAATTGTTTACTAGAATCAGAACTTCCCTCAACTATTGAAGTAGTGTCAGGAACTGGAAGAGCAGCACTGGGCAAACTTCCAAGTGTAATTCTTTTGTTGTCATTATTATCTTCAGTATCTATTATTAATAATTGATCAGCATCTATGGGAATTCCTTTAAGACCTTTATCACTCCAAGGAATTAATGCCATTAAATTCTCCTAAACAAACTTTGAATGGATGCGATAATCTTTTGAGTAAAAATCATATAAATTATGCTCCAAACTGAACTAGATGTGCCCTCAAAAAACGAACCGTAGAAATATTTTGACTAGCTGTTAAATTGATATTATCTCCAGCTTCTACATCAATATCAAATCTATAATAACCATCAGTAACTATTTCATTGGAATTATCTGAATTAAGGGTGCCTTTAAGAGCATCATTATTAAAAACTGAAACTTCTGCAGTAGATGCAGCAAATTCAAATCCAAATAACAATCTCAATATTCCTCCACCCCCAGGAGACACATGATCATTAGTAATTGGAATATCAGATGATAAAATATCATTAGAAGTTACGATAGTACTAAGAACAGCAGTGGCAGTAGCACCAGAGCCACCTCCTCCAGTAATAGTAACAGTAGGTACTGTAGTATATCCACTTCCTGGATCATTAACAATAATAGTATCAACAGCATCTCCAGAAAGAGTTGCAGTAGCTGTTGCAGTTGTACCACTAGGAGGCGCATCTATTGTAACAGTTGGTGGAGAAGTGTATCCAGACCCCCCCGCACCTACAGTTATAGATGCAACTGTAACTGATGTAGTTGCTGTAAGTGGATAAATAGATGAAGTCAATGCAAAAAATTACCATTTCAGATTAAAGGTATTTTTAAAATTGGAAAAGAAGTGTTTTTGATTTACCATTATACAATTTCTTATTAAGAAACAGAAGTAACTGACATTTGCATAGAGTACATCTTCATAGCACCAGTACTGTTGTAATTTGTTGTTTGTAATTTCAAAGTATCAGCATTAGCTAGACTAATAATAATACTTCCTGAAAGAGTGACTTTCTGAGATGCAACAGAAGTATCAGCAAAAACAAAAGAATTATCTATTACACTAGAATTTTTTACAACTAGCAAACCCAATAAATCTCCAAGTGTTGTACCACCAAAAGTTACCATATAGTTAATTGAGACTTTAATCGTAGGGGTTCCATTATAAGTTACTTGACCAATAGTATCATCAGATAATGAAAAATTTAATGTACCACTACCTGCATCAACTGTCTCAAAAGCACCAGCTCCAAAACCTGTAAAATCAGTATAATCACCAGCACTTCCAGTAACAGTAATATCAGAAGTGTCAGGCGTTACGATATCTTGATCTAAAGCCACGGATATATGAGCAGGTGTAGTATCTGCACCATCAACATAATTTTTTGTAGCAGCATCTTGTGCAGAAACAGGATCAGTTACATTGTTAATTAAACTCGAATTCATATCAAGTGTGCCAACAATACTAGCATTACCAGAAACTGTTAAATCATTACCAACTGTTAAATCATTACCAACTGCCAAGTCATTAACAACTGTTAAATCATTACTAACTGCCAAGTCATTACTAACTAGAGCATCTTTTCCAACATTGAGAGTTCCTGCTTGCAAATCATTTTTAATTACAGCATTATCTCTAATTGTTAAATGTCCACCTTCCATATTTCCAATATTTCCAGTTGGTGAATCTATTCCTGTAACACTAAGAACAGTTAATTGATCACCTGTAAAAGCTGCAGTGTATGCATATTTTCCTGCAACAAAAACATCAAAAGGTGTTTCAAGAGCAGAAAAATCTTGTAAACTTCCAACAATTATCATATCTGCAGGATCAGTAACATCAACTACTGTAACACTGTCTGCATCTGCTGCTGCAACATAGGCATATCGTCCTGCAAGAAATACTCCTCGAGCACCGTTAAGTCTAGTATCTGTTATTGATGAAACTTTGAGTATATCATTAGGATCTTTAACATCAATTATTGTTAAAGAATCAGCAGTTTGAGATGCAACGTATGCGTATCTGCCTCCAACATGAATTCCAGCAGCACCATCAAGATCATTATCAGCTACTATAGCATCTGTTATACTCATATTTGTAGGATCAGTTACATCAACTACTGCTATGGATTTACCAGAATTACCTGATACATATGCGTAATTACCTGTAACATAAACATCAAAAGCACCATCAAGATCTAAATTACTTTCTATAACATCTACAAAGGTAATATTATTAGGATCTGTAATATTATAAACTGATAAAGAATCATTACCACCTGATGCCACATATGCGTATTTTCCTGCAACATAAACACAGTTAGGACCATTCATGTTTGTCATATCAGCTATTGAACTTACAAAAGATGGTGATGAAGGATCTGAAATATCAATTATTGTAAGACGGTGATTAGTATTTGATACAACATAAGCGTATTGTCCTACAACAAAAGTTCCAGCAGCACCTAAAAGATTTGTACCATCTGCAATAGAACCAACTATTACTGGATTTGATGGATTTGTAATATTAACAACTGTTAATCTATTATTTGTATTAGATGCCACATACGCATAATCACCTACAACATACAAACCATGAGCAGCAGCAAGTCGTACATCACCCGAAGTAGTACCTGCAAGTGTTGGATCACCTGCGTTTTGTAAAAATTCACCACCCATTGTAAAGTCATTTACATTTGTGTTTAGTGTAGAATACTTTACTCGTTTATTTGTAGTTGAAGGAGTATTATCTTCTGAATCTATCATCATTAATTCATCGTCATCAACTGCTGTGCTCTTTTCTCCCTTAGCTGACCATCTGGCTGACATTATCCCTCATACTCCATAAACGTAGTATCATCCTCATATTTCATATCGTCTGTATCTTCATACAACATCTCAAAACTACCTTCATTGATTATTACAAATCCATCAGGAGCACCACCATTTTGATCATACAACAAATTAGAAAAAATCCCACCTGTTTCTTCAATTAACTCATTATCACCAGATGGAGGAGGACCTACACCAGCCTCTAAAAGAAATGATTGTGGAGGATAATTGGTATTGGTTTGAATACTTGATTTAAAATGCTGAGGGGAGTAAAAAAGAACCATTTTTACAAACTCCGATTAATCATAAAGGAAATATTTACAACAAATAAGAACATGAAAAAAATTACCATTTCAGATTAAAGGTATTTTTACTGTTTGGTAGGTTTTGGTTTTGTAGGTTTTAATGTTTCAGAATTAGTGCCAGATACTGGTTTATCTAATGTAATTTTTGGAGGCGTTACTTGTTTTGGTTTTGGAGCTTTTGGTTTTACTGGTGGTTCTTTTGGTACAGGTGGTTTTACTTCATGTACTTTATTATAAGAAGCACCACATTTTATTCCCTTACCTAATCCTACTCCATGATTAATTTTTGCAGATGCTTCCTCATATGTTAATCCTGTTGCAGTTCCACCACATCTATCACATTTAGCTGTAATCATATTCATTGTAAACTATGATTTACAGGTTAAAGGTATTAATCTACTAGTAAAATGTGGAACTAAACATTCTAAAAAGAGACAGCCATATGTACAATTACAAAGATGGCATCATTAATTATGTAATTTAAAGATTACAACACTATTTTTAAAAATTAAAAAATACTTTTAGGATTCATATGAGGTAATCTTGAATGCACCTTCTTCATGAGCCTGTTGAACATCTAGTCTAACAACTAAATCAGATTCATATAATCCGCCAACTGAAAGGTCAAAGTTTTCAATTGTAAGATCTTCTCTCAAACCAACTACTTGTGCAATATCACGTTTAGTAATCATCACAGTTCCTGCCTCAATCTGTGGGGTTTCCCAAACATTTCTTAGTCCTAGTGATTGTGCTAATCCTGAATTGTTAATTACATCTGTATCATCAGTAGGTCCTAATTCAAATCTACTAAAGAATGGATAGAATCCGCCAGTAGATGCAGTCTTTACAGTCCTTGCAGCATCAGATGGATGCATAAACATAGTGTCTGCCCTGTTTCTTTGTGTACCTGGGAATCTACTTCTAATCACTTCAACTAGAGCTTCTAACTCTTTTTGAACTGGAGTTACATTTGCAAGAGAAGTTTTTGTTGCAGTGTTTGTAGTAGTGGTAGTAACTAAATTATCAATTATTTTTACTCCAATCATAAAGTAAAACTCGTTACCAGCGTTCTTGAGGGATTGTTCAACAGATAAGAAGTTATTATCCTTGACATCGTTTCTGTTTATAGCAATAGTTCCTCTAAAGGAATTATTTGTACCTGAAGTGTCAAGTTCTACAGTAGTCACCTTACCGCCAATTGGTGGTGGAGTTCCGCCTGCTTCTTTGTAAATATCAAGTCCTTTTTGATCAGTTGGTGAACCACCAACTGTGTCAGTGTATTTAGTTAATGGGACATTAACTTTTGGTGATTCCATATCAATGAGTCGGGAATATTGTTTCCAATCACTCCAAGGTTCTGCTCCCTCTAGTATTTCATCTGCAATTTTTAATGCAGATAGTGAGTTTGGAACAGAAACTGTTTCTTTGAGTTCTTTGCCTCCAACTCGCATGTTTCCCTTTGCCTCATCACCAATTCTGATTCCATAGCGGTGTTTCCAGATAGTTGGCAAGTGGGGATTAAGACGACCTTCCTCAAATGCACCTGCGGATTTATCAAAGAATACAGATAGCGGGGTTTCTCGAATCGGACGGAATAAGTCAAATGGTTTTCCTTGTTGTTGTTGATATTCTGCACTGGCAACTAGAGCCTCTTGGACATGTGCCATTTCTTTTAATGCTAAAATAGTTGAACGATTGTGTTTAGGTTTAGGAGATGCCATGTCTATGCTGCTAAGCCTCCTCTCTGCACATCTACTGCAATAATACTATCTGAATCATCAGTTAATGGTTGTAATGCAATAGCAATCACATCATCATCTGTAGTTGCAAGTTCTAAAACTCCTAGAGCTGCGGATCTTGTTAATTTATCACCAATAGTAATATCAGCTGTTCCATTAACTCTAGCAAGACATCTTCCTTGAGTAACAACAACAACTCCTTGTCCTGCACCTGCAGTTGCTTGTGTTGAATCATCAGTTGCAACTGCACCATCACCATAAACTCCATCAGTGTCACCACCAACTGCAATACCGTAAACAGGGGTTCCTTGTGCTGCAGCAGCTGCAGGTTTTACTCTAGCTAAAAGTTCAATAGATGGAAAAACATCTAATTCTACTGCATCCCCCATTGTAATTGCATCAGATGAAATTACGTTAATTACAGAACTTGATTGATGATCTATTGGTCCTCTTGCAAGTCCGAGATAAAAGTTAGTCAATGTAAGATAATGTCTATTCTGTTTAAAGGTATTTTTACAAAAAATAATTTTTTCTAAAAAAAAATAAAAACAAAAAAATTTGAAAATACCTTTAATAAAATATTGTATAATATTTATTTCAAAAATAAAAAAAATAAAAAAATTTATGTGTAAAAAAATAATTTATACAAAGAAATTATTTATGAAAAAGAATTTATGCAAAAAAATATTTGTAAAAAAATAATTTTTAAATTAAAATTTTAAAAAGATTAATGGTAAATATCTAAAGTTTTTGTACGGAGTATTTTATCCATCTCAGTAATTTGTGATCTTGCCATAGATATATTGTCTCTTTTTATGCTTGGAGATGGTTGTATTCCAGTCATTGGCATTCCATTAAATGTTGGAGCATTTTCTGCAGGTACTGTTTCTCTAAACTTTGCAGTTGCATTATTTCTTAAAGTATCAAGGTCTAGTTTCATAGAACCATTTGTTGCATTTGTTTCTCGCAATGTATTAGAAAGTTCTTTGATTGCTTCTTTTTGTTGGTTTATAGTATTTCTTTGTTGAGTAATTGCTTCTCTGTGTTGTTTAATTGTTGTATTTAGACGCTCATTATTTGGAGCAGTTACTTTTTTATGATAATCATTTATGATGTTTCTCACAGTATATTGCATCTGTCTCATCATCTGACTTGTATCCATTGGAGGTGGTGCAGGCATTCCCATTCCCATCTCTTGGGCAATATCAGGTGCTAATCCAGGCATAATCATACCACCACCATTTGGGGGTGGTGCTGCCATCTGATTAGGTGGCATTCCTCCTGGCGGCATACCTCCTGGTGGTCCAGGTGGCATTCCATTAGTTTCACTCCACTGGTTTACAGTGTCTGCCATATCTTTTGCAGGTTTTTCACCATCAAGTGTAGATGATCCTTCACCTGAATATGGTTCTGTGTTATCAGTAGATTGATCAGAACCTTCAGTTCTTTGACCTTGATTATGATTTGATAATTCTTCTTCATGTATTTGATGATCTTTTTTATCATCATCTTCTTCTTCACTTACTGTTTTATCTCCGTCAGCACCAATAGTTGGATTGTTTAAGCCATCCTCATGACCATGCATTCCCATTTTTTCTTCTTTAATGTCATCTTCTTTGTCATCGTTTTCTAGTTCTCTAATTGCTGATTCCATAAATGAATAAGCATGATTTCTTTGTTGTTGGTCTGGGGAATTTGATAGTATAATTGCAGTTTCTACTAGTTTCTTTACTGCAGGACCAGCATTTAGTTTTGTTAAAATTGGATCAGCTTGTCCTATTGTAGCACACTCTTGTAATTTTTTAATTAGTTGCAATGATTAATAGTGTTATTTCTGTTTAAAGGTATTTTTACAAGGTTTGAATTCTTGTTATTTTAATTCCAGGTTCAGCTGATTGTACAAAATTTCCATTCCAATACAAACCATCAGGATCAGTGATAACCCATGTCATACCAATTCCATCAGATTCACCTAACACCACTCCGTGTGGGACAACACACAACTCACAATTATTTCCAGCACAATCATGATTGCATTTTTCAATACTTTCAGAACGTGGCATTCCACCATTAATTGAGACTGCAGTAATCTTTCCATCTTTAATTGCATCAATAATTTGAGGGTCCCGTTCTACTACTAGGGTTTGAATCTCTTTTCTTTTCTTATCAAACTCTGCATCCAAAATTGTAGCATCTGTTTGTAGTTCTGGTTGATGGTTGATATCCATACCTTTGCCAATGATTGTCCTAGTCATGGAGTTCAGCTCATCAGCTGAGAGTTTTCTGCGGTATGGTTCTCCCTCTCCTCTGTGATCAGTAATTGATTCAGATGCTGCCCGTACAAGATATAATTGTCCACCAGCATCATCTGTAAGCTCTTTGGCTTTTGCAATATAATCATCAGTAAGCCAATCAAATTCTGAGCGAAGATTAGAGATTGCTTCTTGCAAGGATTTTTTAT
>Ga0209976_10001986_pt1 | contig 11797 bp, 8 predicted proteins | sample SumtaG_FD_182806 | JGI IMG/M metagenome (GOLD analysis project Ga0209976, IMG submission 182806) | Deep subsurface microbial communities from Indian Ocean to uncover new lineages of life (NeLLi) - Sumatra_00157 metaG (SPAdes) (version 2) | ecosystem: Environmental > Aquatic > Marine > Oceanic >... | reverse complement strand
ATTGTAATTCCTTCTTTGTTAACTATTGTCTGGCTATTTTACTTTGCCTATAAGAATAAACGCCTTTCACAAGTTAATACCTTGATTTTAACTATAGGTTTTGGATTGTATTTAATTTCTCAAATTATTCGACCACTGGCACAATTTATTATTGGAGAATCAGCTGTTTTCTTAATTTTTGCTGAAACAATAGATTTGATTATTTTTATTATTGTATTCGTAGGATTCTATAAGGGATCGAAATAATAAGATAATCTAAGGTAAAATAACTTAATGCTAAACAATTAATTTAAAATTAATTAAGAATTAGAACCATAGATCCAAAACTCTTCTGGATCTAACAAACTTTCCTATAAGGATTTTCTATTATTATTCATTTTTTACTGAAAAATAACATTAAATATGATTAATTTTATCTTTTTATTTAGAAGATGAGCTATATTGAAAAAAAATATAAGCAGAAGATCAATGATGTTTTTGCAGAATTACCCGCTTTGGAAGAAGACTTAGTGGGTTTATTGAATAAAAATTCTATAGCTGTAGTAAACGATATAGCGATGTTGTGTTCGCATTTTAATAAGAAAATCAATCTAATTCTCAAAAAATATTATCCTGAAATAAAAGAAATGAGGGATAAATTAGATTTTAAATCAATCCTAAAGTTCTATTATGATTTAATCAATAAATTAACAGATTTGGTTAGAAATATAGAAGATTTTCAAAAAATAGACCCGGAATATTATGAAAAGCTAATAGAATTCATAAATGATAAGCAGAGTTTAATTTCTGGCAAGTATAGAACGATTTGTACTGATGAATTAACAGTATTTTATGATAAGAATTCTCGAGCTAACTTAGAAAAAATCTTAACTGAAAAATTAGAGATGATGAGCCAACAATATTTCACAATTGGCTCATTAGAGGAAGAAATCAAGAAAATCGCAAAAATAGCTGGAGCAGAGAATGTTTTAATAACTCTCGCAGATGATTTAATTAGAGATGAATTGAAAATGGCAAATTCAGTAATAGAATTTACGGTTTCTAATGATAATTTTATAGTGTTAAAAAAAATCGGAGAAGAAATAAAAGATTATTTACTTTCTAAGAAATATAATGTAATTCAAATAGGTAAAACGATTATAACTGACGCGAAGTTATTTCCCGATATTACTTAATTCTTTTTTTTCAACTTCAACTGTAATTTTAACCATGGTTAAATTTATTGATTTATTAGTATTTCATCAGTTAAGTAATTTAGTGGGGATTTAATGAAAAAATATCTGCTTTTTTTAAAAGCCATGATTATTCTGACTTTAGTTATTTTCAGTTTGATTGTAACAAATTTCTATTTTTATTTTTATCCTCGGTATAGGTGGGAATCTATCCAATTTAGCATTAACCGTTTTATTACTATTATTAATTTCATGTTATTTTTTTACATTCTCCTTGTGTTGATTAATTTTAATACTTATAATAGAATATTTGGCATAACAATTACACTTGGAGCACTAACATGGATTGGAATTTATTTACTTGAATTCTTCAAAATTAAACCAGAATTTTGGATATGGTCTGGCGTAAGAGATTTCGCAGTTATCATATCTCTATCAATATTAGCTCCGGGACTCACGTTAAACATAATCAAATTTATCAAAAATAATTCAAATAAAAACAGAAAAAGAAGAGTTTTCAGAGAGAACCATATACATGAAGGTTTTGTTGGCATTATCTTTTTTATTATTGGAGTGTCATTATTAATGGTACGCTATTTATTAATACAGCAAGAGGTATTTACAAAGCGGCTAAGAATATTTTTAGCCTTAGATATGATTTTATTGTATATATTTTTGTTTAGTGGGAGTTTCCTGATATTTAGAGACAGGAAAGATATAGCTAGACTGAAATTCATTGAAAAACGAGACCGCTCTAAAGATTTTCATAATTCATCCGTTTTTAGTCCAATTACGCGAGATTCGTTTCATTTCTTTACACCTCCAAAAATCTTATATTATCCTTTTGGAATATTGATAAATAGTGTCTCTGTTAATTTTCTCATTCATGGCACTGATCTTTTAAGCGTAAAGATTTTTGGCATATCAGAAGAAATTATAATTATTATAGGTTTTTTTCTTTGTATTATTGCAGGTTTTATGATTGGATTAGATTGGTATCGATTATTTGCTAAGCTATATCCTGATTTATATGATGAAATAGAAGAAATTTTAAGCGAATTAAAAGCTACTCCAGTATAAGAAATCAAGCTTGAAACCGTTCTTTACTTCCTACAATAATTTTACAATTTAAATCATAATTGAGATTTAGAAAAAATTCTATGTTTTATGAGTATTATTAAAGACAAGATACTAAGAATAGTAATTAGTAAATAGGAATTTCCGAACGGAATATTCCCGCCTGGAACTGAACTTGATGGTTCTTCTATTGTAATAATAACTGTGTCAGGAATGCCAAATTGATTTTGATCGTCAAAATATTCAATTGTATAGTTATAAACTCCCGGCGTTGTACGATTAATAGGCGTGTTTATTGAAATTTCGTTTATCCATGGCTCCCAATCTATCCAAATATAATAATCCTCAAATGTATCATTCGCCAATACACGATACTTACCTCCCCCACAGTCATCGTATAATGTCCAATTAATAACCTCAGAACCAGTTACATTAGTTGTTATAGGTCCTGGATGGTTCGAAGTTGGATTGTCATTTCTTATTCGCTGAGCATAGATATCGTAATCTGCTCCGCTTCTTTTATCCTTCCAAGTAACAATCGCACCCCCTACTCTATCACTGATTATCCGAGGAGTGTATTGGACATCAATTGCGGTAGATACTGCTACACCATCAGGTGTCCACTGCACATTTCCACTGGAATTAATTCTCTGAGCGTAGATGTCATTATGTGTTCCATAACTCAAATTATAAATGTCATGGTATGGTCTGCTTCTTAGATCTTCCCAAGAAATAATTGCACCACCTACTCCATCACTGGTTATTTGAGGAAGCCATTGTTCATATTTTGCTGTAGATATTGCCGTGCCATTGGGCGTCCATAACATATTTCCACCAGAATCAACCCTCTGTGCGTAAATTCCTGAGGTGAAACTCACTGGAATCCTATTATCATCCCAAGTGATAATAGCACCCCCTGCACCATCGCTGATTATTTGAGGGTTCCGCTGGGCACTAGTTGCCGTACATATTGCTGTGCCATTAGGTGCCCATTGCGTATTTCCACTAGAATTAATCCTCTGAGCATAAATATCTGCGACGAAGCTCACGGGAGGGACCCTATAATCATCCCAAGTGATAATAGCACCACCTACACCATCGCTGATTATTTGAGGGCTGGTTTGGACATCAATTGCGGTAGGTATTTCCACGCCGTTAGGTGTCCACTGCACATTTCCACTGGAATTAATTCTCTGTGCGTAAATGTCTCGGTTTGTTCCGCTTCTTTGGTCAAACCAAATAATAATTGCACCCCCTGCTCCATCACTGGTTATCAGAGGACTGTCTTGGACATCAATTGAGGTAGATATTGCCACACCATCAGGTGTCCATTGCACATTTCCACTGGAATTAATTCTTTGAGCGTAAATATCTCGGTTTGGTCCGCTTCTTTGATCATACCAAGTAATAATTGCACCCCCTACTCCATCACTGGTTATTTGAGGACCCCACTGTTGATCATTTGCTATACATATTGCCGTACCATTAGGTGCCCATTGTATACTTCCACTAGAATTAATCCTCTGAGCATAAATATCACTACCAGCCCTTAGATCTATCCATGTAATGATCGCACCTCCATCTCCATCGCTAATGATTTGAGGGGCCATTTGGTTTTGTTTTGCACTAGATATCGAACTACCGTTAGGTGTCCATTGCACATTTCCACTGGAATCTATCTTTTGAGCGTAAATATCTGAATAAAGGGCGTTTGAATAGATGTCGTTTCTATGATCCTGCCATGTGATGATAGCACCCCCAGCTCCATCACTAATTATTTGTTGAATCCATTGGTCATCAATCTCTGTAGATATTGCCGTACCGTTACCTGTCCATGCATTCGCAAAAGATGACTTAACTATTTTCATTTTTATTGCCACTGATTCTTCCATAGATTGGTTCAGTGAAAATAAAACCTTGGTTGACATTATATTAACGATAAAAAGCCCAATTGAAACTATCCATATTAGAAATATTAAACACTTAAAATTCTTTTTAGTAATTTCAGACAACTGTTTAAAAAAAAATTACATTTTTGTAGATTAAAATAATATCTTAATTTAAAAAAGTTGTTGTGAAATAAATATATCGATTTTTATAGAAATTTAAATATAGTTCTTAAATCTTAATTTTTAAGTATATAATTTCAAATGAGAGGGATAAAGAGATATTAGAGGATATTGAGTCAAAGTTAAAAAAAAAGATTTAGAGTCTAAAAAGAATATTATGATTGTAAAACCCAGTTCAATAAATTCTGCAGCAATCCTGGTTAATAAATAAAGCTAGAAAGATTTAATATTATCTTAGTTCAAACGGTGGAAGAGGAGGAACTTCAAAATTATTATATTGTTCTTGAACTGGATAATTCCACCAGTGAGATGAGATGTTTGAATAAACTCCATATTTTTAAAGCCCGTTTCTAAAAGCTCTAATATTATTTCACGAGATTTTTAAATCTTTTGGAGTAGGATAAAGGTACGCTCCAAATCCGCTATTTTTAGTTCGAAGATTTCTCAATATATGCTATACATCTCTTTCCACTTCTTCTGGTGTACCTTGAGTATTATTATTTGCATTGTTGTGGGTTTTATGTTTGGATTAGATTTTTATGTCTATTTGCTAGGCTATATCCTGACTTATATGATGAAATTGAAGAAATTCTAAACGAATTAAAAGCTACCCCAGTATAAAGAAATCAAGCTTATTTCTCTTTTTACTCCAGCAATACCAGGTAATGAGATAATATCATTTTAGTATTTGATATTATTATTAAACTCGAATAAATTTTATATTAAAATCACATTCGAGAAAGAGCGAATACCTGTAGATGGTTTGTTAGATTATTAACTTTTTTTTTCTTTATATCATTATTCCTAATCAACAATAGCTAATTATCTAATTTTCTCACTCATAAAATATTTATCTTTAAAAACATTTTTTATGATGATCTCCTATGGCTAAGAAGAAGAAAGAGATCCCAATAATGGGGATAACCGTCTCAAAGGAAGAAGATTTTTCTGCGTGGTATACAGAATTGATTAATAAAGCAGAACTTGCAGATATTCGATATAATATCAAAGGATTTGTTGTTTATAGAGAATGGTCTACAATCTCAATAAAAAAGATGTATGCTAAATATGAAGAATTAATGGAAAAAAAAGGTCATTTGCCATTAATCATGCCCTCCTTAATTCCAGAAAGCAATTTCCTATTGGAAGCTGATCATGTGGAGGGTTTTGCTCCAGAAGTATTTTGGGTCACTGAAGCTGGAACTTCGGGTCCTTTATCAGAAAGATTAGCATTACGACCAACAAGTGAGACTGCTTTATATAAAATGTATGCTCTTTGGATTAGAAGTTATAAGGATCTACCCTTTAAAAGATATCTTTCATGCCAAGTCTGGCGTTATGAAACAAAAATGACAAGACCATTTTTTAGAGGGAGGGAATTCCATTGGATCGAAGCTCATAATGTTTTTGGAACTATGGAGGGAGCAATGAACCAAGTTAAAGAAGATATGGAAATAACGTATCAAATGCTTCAAGATGAATTTGCAATTCCAATAATTTTTTTTGAAAGACCACAGTGGGATAAATTCAGCGGAGCACTTAAAACATTCGCTGCAGATGTTCTAATGGGTTCAGGAAAGGTGCTTCAGCAACCCTCAACACATCTCCTTGGTCAAAATTTTTCAAAACCTTTTAATGTAAAGTTTGTTGATAAAGGTGGAGAAGAGAAGTATGGTTATCAAACATGCTACGGTCCGGCAATAAGTAGAATTTATGGTGGAATGATCGCTTATCTTGGGGATGATAAAGGTTTAATATTGCCTTTTGATTTGGCTCCTGTTCAGATAGTTATAATCCCAATTATATATAAAGGCAAAGAACAAGCCGTATTAGAAGAGGCAAATGTAGTTCTTAATCAGCTAAAGGATAAATATATAATTAAAATTGATGATTCAGAAGAATCTGTTGGAACTAAATTCTATTATTGGGAATTGAAAGGTGTTCCAATCCGTATTGAAATAGGACCTAGAGATCTTGAAAAAGGACAATTTATCATAGTAAGAAGATATGATGGAAAGAAGTTTTTCGTCAAACAAAAAGATTTAGTAAATAAAATTGAAGAAATTGCTGAAAATTATACAAAAGAAATTAAAGAACAGTCATTAATTGATTTTGAATCTCAAATTGAAACGGTATATGAAATAGATTCAGCAAAAGAAGCAATTGACAGTGGAAAAATAGTGTGCTGCGGATTTTGTTCAATTGAAATGGATGCATATCCATGTGCTGAAGTGGTTGAGAAGGATATTGGAGGAGATGTGCGTGGAAAACGAGTTGATGAGGAAAAACACGAATTTGCGACTTGTATAATTTGCGGGAAACCTGCTGGATGTACTGTATATATCGCTAAGAGTTATTAAAATTTCATTATAATAAATATCTAATTTTACCTTAAATCAATCTTTTTGAGCACTTTTCAAATAAGAATCTAATTTTTGATCATGAAGTATTTCAAGTCTCTTTTTCATTTCCTTATATTCTCTTGTTGATCCATCTATTGGGAATTTCACTAAAACTATTATTCCAATGATCAGAAATATTGCAGGAATTAATCCTATATTTAATTTTATTCCAAATTTAGCGAATTCTGACTGAATACCACCTTCTTGATTATAACCTGTTAAGACTAGTATTAATCCAGTAAAAACTGCCGCTATGGATTGTGCTGGTTTTGTGAACAGTATAATCTTTTTTAAAAAAAAAAATAGGGAAATAGACGAACCTTAGTGAGTATAATGTAATGGGATTGATTTTTTATGATCTTCCTTAATAAATTTATACTCAAGATTCATATATCCACACCGTAAACATTTTACTGTTATTGGGGGGAAATATTTTACAATAAGAGGTTTTCTCCTAGATGTACAATGAGGGCAATAATAAAACACTTGTTAATCCCTCCGATTTTTTTTATTTTGTTGTTTATTATGTAATTTTTTTTTTATAAATTATTGTCAGATTTTAAGTCTTAAGCTAGTCTTATAAAGTCATCTAATTTTGATAATGTTTAAGAGAATTCGAAACTTTAACTTTTTCAAACTATATAACAGATATTTTTTATGAATGATTTTATTATTCCTCTCTCTGAAGAATTTGAAAAGATTTTTTTTATAAAGGGTGCTAGAAATGGAAAATATCCATATTCCCATTCATTACTTATTGAAGATTGCTTAATTGATACTGGAATATCAACCAGACTTTTAAGAAAATTAAAGAGAGAATTCCAAATTAATAAGGTCTTTCTTTCACATTGGCATGAGGATCACACTTCTGGAAATAGATTACTAAAAAACGCAAAATTCTTCATTCATAAAGATGATGAGTTACTTATTAAGAATGTAGATAAATTTGATGAATATTATGGTGTATCAGACACTGTAGCAGAAGAATCAGTTGATTGGCTTATGGAGAGTCTTAGATTAGAAAATACAAAAATTGAAAAAACATTAAGTAATTGTGAAATAATCAAGATTGGAGTAAATTACGAATTGGAAGTTATTCATACTCCAGGTCACACAGCGGGGCATTGTGTATTCATAGAAAATAATTCTAAAATTGCCTTTTTAGCAGATATAGATTTAACTAATTTTGCCTTTTATGCTGGAATTGATTCGAATTTAATAGATTTTGAAAAATCTCTTGATACTGTTAAAGATTTAGACATGGAAATTGCTATTACAAGCCATCTTGGAGTCGTGAAAGGGTCTAAAGAAATAAAAAATGCTTTAAACAATTATCATATGGTAATTAACAAAAGAGATCAGCGGATATTGCCTTTTTTCTCTGAAGTTAAACCACTTGCAGTAGAGGATTTGAAAAATAAAAATTTAATCTATAAGTATTATAGTGATTTTAAGGATTATGAAATAATAGCAGAAATGATAATGCTTCAAAAGCATTTTGATAAATTTCTGGTACAAGAATTAATAAAACCAAAAGATAACGGATTTATATTGAATTAATTCTATTTAAAAACCTTGAAATAAAAAAATAATAAATAATATCTATTTGATTATATATTCTGATATATATTGAACATATCAAATTAGTATAGAATTTAATTGTAAGAATTTAGGTGGAAAATAATTTGGAAGATATAGTATTATATGAAAAAGAAGGATATATTGGAAAAATAATATTAAATAAACCAGACCAACGAAATACGATTACTCTTCAAGTTCTAAAAAAGTTGATTGAAGCTTATAAGCTTAGTGCCAAAAATGAGGATGTTTGTGTCGTGTATAGTGCTAATGGAAAACACTTTACAGTTGGAGCTGATTTGAAGTATGGATATGCTTTATTATCTGATAAATCTAGGTTGGATGAAGCTGTAGAATTTTTAGAATCTTGGCAGATATTAACAAGAGCAATGCTGGCACATCCAGGCATTATTATTGCGGGATTACATGGTTGGGTTATAGGAGGGGGATTTGAACATACATTAGCTTGCGATCTGAGAATTGCAGCATCAGATACACGAATAATGTTACCAGAAGTTGGCGTAGGGCTATTCTTTTCAAATGCTTCGACTAAAATTTTACCTAGAATAATAGGTGAAGCTCGGGCTAAGGAATTAATGATCCTTGGAAATGAAATTAACGCAGATGAAGCGTTAAGAATAGGATTAGTGAATAGAGTTTGTAAACCAGAGAGTCTTAGAAGAATCCTTAAAAAAACAGCTAATATTATCATCGCTAGAGATCACCTCGCTCTCAAATATACTAAAACTTTCATAAATGAAAATCAAGATTTAAGCATCGAATCTGTGTTAGCTCGAGAGTCTATTGCCATGATTACTACAGGACAATCTGAGGAAGTAAAGAGAAGACTTAAAAGATTTGTAAAAGAAGAGAATAAAGTTTAGCAATTTTAAATAATGCAAAGTAATTTATTTTTATCCTTCCTTCATATTTATCTTCAATTTTTAGAAGTAGGTTTCTAAAATTTTTTTATAAATTTTATATTTTCATCCCTATGGAAAGAACTGAACCAATCATATTTGAAAAATATCCCAATTTAAAGGATAAAATCCCCTGGATTCCATTACTTACTAATGTACCGACTCCAGTTGAAAGACTCACAAGATTAGAAAGCGAATTTGAACTTGAGGGAGGAGAAATCTACATTAAAAGAGATGATATTAATCACAATATATATGGCGGGAATAAACTAAGAAAATTTGAATTTATTTTTGGTGATGTCATAAAGAAAAAGAAAAAAGGGATAGTGACCACAGGCGGGATAGGGACTAATCATGGACTAGCATGTGCTATTATGTGTTCTAGGATAGAACCTCCACTAAAATGTGATTTATTCATGTTTTCTCAACCAATTACTTGGCATGTACAACGATCACTACTACTTTTTGATTATTTTAAAGCAAAACTACATTTAAGTGGTGGAGATATAAGCACATTTATAAAAGCGCTATTTTTTCAAATTTTCCATCCTAAATATTATTTCATGTTTCCAGGAGGTAGTCCATTATTCGGGTTTGGAACATCATTAGGAACAATAAGTTTCATTAATGCCCTTTTTGAATTAGGTGATCAGATAAAAAATGGAGAGCTTCAAGGCCCTGATGTAATTTTTATTCCAGGGGGATCTTTAGGAACAAGTGCGGGATTAGTTGCGGGATGTAAACTATTAGGTTTGAAAACTAAAGTTAAGATTGTAGCAGTATACGAGGACTTCATATCAAACCCCTCCGCCCTAAAAAGAACTGCAAATAAAGCATTAAAATATTTACATAAACGAGATAAAACTATTCCTAAAATTAAAATCACAGAAAAGGATTTTGAAATTATAAAAGGATATTTAGGTTCTGGTTATGGGATTAAAACTATTAGAAGTCAGAATGCTGTTGATAAAATTTATGAGTTAGAAGGAAAAGAAAAAGGATTTAAATTAGAGACCACATATACGGGGAAAACTTTAGCTGGAATGTTTGATTTCCTTGAAAAAAAAGAAAATAAAGCAAAAAGGATATTATTTTGGAATACCTATAACTCAAATGATTTAGACTCTTTTCTTAAGGAAACCAATTTTAATTATAATAATCTTCCGACCAAATTCCATAAATTCTTTAAACATATAAATTTTCAATGTTGGCAAACTATAAATTGCCCAAAGAATATTCGAATAGACTGTCCAGCATATTTAAACCATGAATATAGATTCTGGAAAGTTACGAACTGTACTCTTAGTAATGAGAAGAGAAATAAAGCTTACGAGATATTAAAAGACGTTATAACTCTAGAATAAGATTAATAATTTTTGAATTCTATGTAGATAGAGATTGGACAGAAATTTTGAAAAATCTCTAATCTTTTTTATTTTTAAATTTTAAGGGATCTACCAAATTGGTTAATAATATGGAACGTCAGTCTTAATAATTTTAACAAGAGGCTTTTAATCCAAAATAATTTAAAAATTTTTATTTATAATGTATACTTAATCAATACATTATAGATGAGTAATTTTTAGACGATGTCGTTAGTCCCGAAGAAGGTATTCTTTGTTAAGGGAAAAGGTTTTCATAAGATCAAATTAGCAGCCTTCGAGCAAGCACTAAGAGATGCAGGAATTGAAAAATTTAACTTGGTTAAGGTTTCCTCCATTTTGCCTCCATATTGTATTGAAATTGATAAGGAGGATGGATTAAAACAAATAAGACCGGGTCAAGTGTTATACTCCGTCATTTCAAGAGCTTATTCCAACAAATTTAATGATTTGATAAGTGCGGCAATTGGAGTAGCTAAACCTGCAGAAAAAGGTAATTATGGCTATTTGAGTGAACACCATGCTTTAAACATAAATCCTCAAGAAGGAGGTGAATTTGCTGAGAACTTAGCGGCTGAAATGCTCGCAACCACTTTAGGAATTCTTTTTAATCCAAATTTGAACTATGATGAAAAAAAGGAAGTGTTTAGAATGGATGGAAAAATTGTTGAAACAAAAAATATAACATGTTCTGCAACTGTAAAAGAAGAAGATGAATGGGCAACTGTCATCGCAGCAGCTATTTTTATACTTTAATCGTTTTTTTAAAAATCTAATTTCAAAGATTAACCACCGCACCGAAAACATTCGAAAAAATTACATTCCTCTTATACACTCATTTTCAAGCTTAGAAGCTTCTTACAATTTTATTTAGGGGTTTTCTTTGTGTAGGTTCTGGTAGATCCCCTCGGTAATACCCAAATGGTAAAACTGTTAAAATGTAATCATTTTCTCCTAATCCGAGCAATTTTTTGACCTTTTCTCTTTTCATGGAGCCAATCCAGCAAGATCCAATCCCAAGTGCCGAAGCCATTAGCATCATGTTCATAGAAACTAAGGATGTATCAACAATATACCATTTTGGACTAGTTTTTATCTTCCCAACAATAGCAATAGCCACTGGAGCCTCTTTTATAAATTTCCCATATAAAGCCATTTTAGAGATTTTTCCAAGAATTTCTCTTTCTTTAATCACTA
>Ga0209976_10001985_pt1 | contig 11797 bp, 14 predicted proteins | sample SumtaG_FD_182806 | JGI IMG/M metagenome (GOLD analysis project Ga0209976, IMG submission 182806) | Deep subsurface microbial communities from Indian Ocean to uncover new lineages of life (NeLLi) - Sumatra_00157 metaG (SPAdes) (version 2) | ecosystem: Environmental > Aquatic > Marine > Oceanic >... | reverse complement strand
CTAAGATCTTGGGGTTATGGCAGTAATGAAGTGAATACCACCTCCTTGTAGCGAAAAGTCCTTATAAAATATAAGTATTAAAAAGAAGAAAAATCAATAAATATTTTGTCCTTAAAAGATTACTTCTTTTTTGTTACCTATATTTTATAAAGAATAAAATTATTAATCAATGGTTCCATAATTGATTCAGAGAATGCAATGGACGTCATTCCCATTGTTTTCCCATTTTTATGTTGTACGGTAGTGTACAACAATATTGTTTTAAAAACATTTTTAAATAATTGAATGGTTTAATATTGCATTAGATAACAAGAACAAATAAAGTTCTGAAAAAAAAAAGTATTAGTAAAAATAAACTGACTAAAAAAAGTTTGATTAACTAAGGAATATAATAAAATGTCAAATAATTATAGAGATCGATTGCGCTCTAGTCACGACACATCCACCACCACCTCAGATTCTTGCTGTGATACTCCATGCATAGAATCTCGTGACGGGGATAACGTTTGTCTCAATTGTGGGATGATTATTGGAAGAAATCTCGTTGGTAACGAGAGAAGGGCTTATACTGTTGAGGAAGTAAATAAACGTAGACGCACAGAACCTCGATGGAGGGAATTTGGGCCTAGAACAATGTTGCCTAACTCTAAAATCGACAGTAAAGGTCGCCTTATAGGCGCGAAGGGGAAAACCCTTTTTTCAAGACTATCAAAAATTCAAAACTCACTTATCTCTTCAATTGAAAGAAATTTCTGGGAAGCGAAACCTAAGCTTAAAATGCTTACATCAAAAATGAACATCCCGGAATACATCAAGGAAACAGCATGGAAGATTTACTCAGTTGTAGCGAAGAAAAAGCTCACAATGGGCAGATCCATTGATGGTTTTATTGCTGCTTCACTTTATGCTGCAATAAGAGTACACGAATTTCCACGCTTACTTGAAGAAGTATGTGATGCGTCTATGACTCCAAGACGCACTGTACACCGCTCCCTTGGAATGGTTGTAAAAGAAGTTCTACCAGAGTTAAAGTTGAAATATAAACCAATTACCGCAGAGCAACTTGTCTTTAGGTTTGGTAATGATTTAGGGCTTCCAATGGAAGTTCAGAAGATGGCAATTAACATGCTTGTTAAAGCATCCAAAAATGGACTTTTACGAACGGGAAAAGATCCTAAAGGATTAGCAGCCTCTGTAATTTATATGGCAGCCAAAGCAAGTAATTGTCGCAAAACCCAGGCTGAAGTTTCCGAAGTTGCCAAGGTGACAGAAGTAACTCTTAGATCAAGGTCTAAACAAATTAAGGGTAAGCTATAATAAAATCGGAGTCGTTCCAAACAGATAAAAAGGAAAATGGTATAAATCTTTTTATTTGTTGATTATTCTTTTTTTTTATTTATTTTATTAATTTTTAATATCGTAAGGATAGATTATTTTTTAGCTTTATAATAGTCTAAGACTTTTAAAGCAAATCGACTGGCAACTGTTGCAGGTCCGCCACCCATTTCGATACCTACTTCAATAGCTTCTATAATTTCTTCAAAATTAGCACCTGATTTTAAGGCCTCATTAATGTGCCATTGCATACACGATTCACAGTTTATAATGATTGAAATTCCTAGTGCAATTAATTCCTTGAATTTTCTTTTAAGTTCTCCATCGGAAAATGTTTTCTGCTCCAAATCAACAAACGAACGATAAACTTTTGAATTTTTCAGAAAGAAGTCGTGTGCATACTTTCTTTCCTTGATAATATCTTCAATTTTTTCGAAATCTTTATCATCCATGATTATCCAAAATCATTAATGTTAAATAGTTTTATCTTTATTCTTTTAATACGATGAGTTATATTGAGAAAAAATATCGAGACAAAATACGGCAGATATTTGAAGAATTACCCGAGCTTGAAAGCCACTTACTCGAGCATTTAAACAAGAAATCCTTAACAATTTCAGATAACATTGCGAAGTTATGTGCTCAATTTAATAAAAACATTAATCAAATTCTTAAAAAATATTATCCTGAAATAAAAAATATGGATGATAAATTGGATATTAAGGCCACACTAAAATTTTATTATGATTTAATTGATAAACTAACTGATTTCATAAGGCTAATAGAAAACTTTCAAAAGGTTGATGATAATTATTATGAATCTCTCATAGATTTTATAGAGGATAAAGAGAATTTAATTACAGGGAAATATCAGCAAGTATGTATACGAGAGTTGACAGCATTTTATGATAAAAGATCAAGGGATCATTTAGAAAAGGTGATAGCTACTAAATTCGAGAGAAAAAGTAGGCAATTCTTCACTATGGGTCCTTTAGAAGAAGAAATTAAAAAAATTGCAAAAGTCGCTGGTGCCGATGAGGTATATATTAATCTCGCTAAAAGTTTGAATGAATCTGATTTATTTGAATCAGCCCAATCTGTTATAAAATTTACCACTTCCACTAAGGATCAAAATAAATTAAATAGAGTGGGAGAGGAATTAAAGAAATATTTAGAATCAAAAAAATATAAAGTGGAGTTAAAACCGGGATTAGTAATAACAAACGCAAAATTACTCCCGGATAAATAATTTAATCCAATATAACGAGTTCTGTGTTAAAATCATGTGATCTCGAGAAAGTCCCTTTCACAGGACAATTTTCTTCCACTTTTTTAAGGACATTCTCAATTTTTTCCCTTGGCTCATTAGTATCAACATGCCATATAGATTTTATATTGTAAAATCCTGGCAAAGGAGCATTTTTATCAGTCAAGACATATCTTTTATCGTACGTTGCCTCAACTTTAACCTTTACCGAGTCTACTTTTAAATTTGTATAAGAGAAATAGACTAATGCTGAAATTTCAAGGCAATTTGCCAATGATGCTAATAACGATTGCATCGGATTGGGGGCTTTATTTGAGCCTCCTAATTCTTTTGGTTCATCACAATCAATTTCAAACTCATTGACCTTAGCTCTCACATGTAAATTATTTACTTGTTCTGACTCTGCGACTAAACTAGCAATAAATAACTCGTCACCTTTTTCTGTGAATTTATGTTTTACCATCGACTGAAATCGTTCCATATAAGCATTTATTGCTTCTTGAGATACTAACTTTTTGCTCATAATCCTCATAGTTAAGCGATAAATATTTAATTTTTGAAATAATTAATTTAGTCGTCTTTCAAATTAAGTGGTTGTTTTGCCAAGAATTCCATTATTTTTTTGCGATACTTCTTAGTATATTCATTACTTGGCCTGGACTTGCATGATCTACATTGAAAATCGTAAGCAGAATTTATCGTTCCACATTTAGCACAAGAGTAATAATCCTTCATATCATCCATCCATTTCTCGTATCCCTTGGTTTTGATTTGTTCTTGTGCATCCCATAAGTCAAATCGATGTGGTGCTTGGGCTTGGAATTCTTTTATATCATCACATGGATATTCATCACATTCACCACAGAAGTCTATTCCCTTTTCCTCAGCACAGAAATAAAGTTTACATGTATCACAAAACGGAATACGTTTGTCAGATCGACAACCATTACACTTCATTTCTTCTTCAGTAATTCCAAATTGTTTAGCAAGAAATTTAAGACGAACTGGATCCTCTTGTGTAGCAATAAATGCTGAACAGCCTGGACAATAAAGACCACAAACAGCCGCATGTGTCTTGTTATATTTCATAGTAAGAACTAATTTTTCTTGTAAATTTAATCTTATTCTTTATTCTGATAACTATATTATTCAAAAATAATTTTGAATACCTAAAGTAAACAATTTTTTTGTATACTTTGAGACAAGACATTAAATATTTAATTTTTGAAATATTTTAATGTTTGATTGTTATGGCAAAAAAGAAAAAAGAAGCTCCTATAACGGGAATTACAGTTTCGAAAGACGAGGATTTTTCTGGGTGGTATACTGAAATAATTGAGAAAGCTGAACTGGCGGACATTAGATATAATGTAAAAGGATTTGTATGTTATAGACCTTGGGCAACCATTAGTATTAGGAAAATGTATAGAAAATATGAGGAGCTTCTAGAAAAAAATGGGCATCTGCCTTTAACAATGCCTTCTTTAATTCCCGAAAGCAATCTAATGTTAGAGGCAGATCATGTGGAAGGATTTGCTCCTGAAGTTTTCTGGGTAACCGAGGCAGGAAGTTCTGGTCCTTTAAATGAAAAATTAGCCCTTCGCCCAACCAGTGAAACAGCACTATATCCTATGTATAGCCTTTGGATTCGAAGTTATAAAGATTTGCCATTTAAAAGATATCAATCTTGTCAGGTATGGCGATATGAAGGTAAAATGACCCGTCCTTTCTTTAGAGGTAGGGAATTTCATTGGATTGAAGCCCATGATGTTTTTGCCACAGAAGAGGGAGCAATGGCTCAAGTCCATGAAGATATGGAAATGACCTATCAAATGATTCAGGATGAATTCTGTATTCCAATTATTTTCTTTCAAAGACCTAAATGGGACAAGTTCGCAGGCAGCGTCAATACTTATGCTGCGGATGCTCTTATGGGCTCTGGTAAGGTTTTACAATTACCCTCAACACATTATCTTGGCCAGAATTTTTCAAAACCTTTTAATGTTAAATTTATTGACACTGACGGGAAAGAAAAATATGGTTATCAGACTTGCTATGGACCTGCCATAAGTAGAATTTATGGTGCGATGATTGCTTACTTGGGTGATGATAAAGGATTAATTTTACCATTCGATTTAGCCCCAGTACAAATTGTCATAATTCCAATATTAATAAAGGGAAAAGAAACAATAGTTTTAGAGAAATGTGGTGAAGTATATAAAAAATTTAGAGATAAACATACAATAAAACTAGATGATTCTGATGACTCTCCGGGAAGTAAATTTTATTATTGGGAAATGAAAGGAGTACCTTTTAGAATCGAAATCGGTCCTAAAGATATTCAAAAAAAGCAAGTAGTAATCGTTAAAAGACATAATGGAAAAAAGTATTTCGTTAGCGAAAATGAATTAGAAAAAAAAATTAAGGAACTTGTTGACAACTACACTAAGGAAATAAAAGAAATGAAATTATTAGATTTTGAAGAACAGATAGAGATGTGCTATGAACTTGATGCCGCAAAAGAAGCCTTAGATATAGGTAAAATTGTATGTTGTGGTTTTTGTTCTATTGATATGAAATCTTATCGCTGCGCTGAAGTTGTCGAGAAAGAGGTTGGTGGTTTTGTAAGAGGAAAGCGAGTGGATGAGGAAAAGCACGAATTCGCAAGTTGTATAATTTGTGGAGAACCCGCTACATGTACTGTGTACATCGCAAAAAGCTATTAAGTAAATTTTTTTAATAAAATTAATCAATTCTAATTTATATACTATTCAATAATCTAATCTGGATTCATGCAATATAATTAAGCACTTTTTTTTAGTTAGTAGTTATTTGAGGAAATTTTAAATATTCAATTTCTTATTATTTTTTAATTTTCTTGTATTAATGCCAAAAATTTTTTATAGATTTTAATTAAAGTAATCTTATGACAGATAAAGATAAAGTTTTAGAATCCTTCAAAAATTCTGATAAGCCACTAAGACCAGGAGATATAGCAAAAGCCATAGGTATTGAATCAAAAGAGGTTTCTAAAATCATTAAAGAATTAAGAGAAGAGGGAAAAGTTCATTCTCCTAAACGATGTTATTATGCTTTAAAGTAATATTAAATATGAAATATTCCGCAGTAAATCTAACATAAACAACTCATAATTTCCTTTTATATAACTTTATTTCCTCCCTCTTTGGTCTCAATTATTCATGTCTTAAGATTATAAGGGATAATGTCTATAAGGAATTAATGTATATAGTGGAGTGGAGCGGATTTACTTTGATCCTCTTTAATAAATTTCTTTTCGGGTCCTTTTGTTTTACAATCTAAACACTCCACAGTTATAGGAGGGAAATAGTTAACTATTCTTGGTTTTTTCAAACTACCGCACTGTGGGCATTGATATCGCATTTTTATATCACCTATTACGTTTTTTTAAATATAAAATTAATTAAGCCACATAATTATTCTAAATAATTTATATAAAATCCTTTTTTTTTTCATCAGCCCTTAAATATTGAGGTTCTCCGAAGAAGAAGTATTCGTTGGTTTTATATAAATTTTGCCATTTATGTCAAAAACTACAATAGTTTATGAAGGATGTTTTGGAAGAGGGGTAAATTGAGGTTTTTTATCCTCTTTTTTAAAGAAATCTTTTTCATCTCCTTTTTTACCGCATTCTAAGCACTGATAAATTGGAGGAGGGAAATGACTAATTATTTTAGGTGGTTCTTGGCTTCCACATTCAGGGCAATCATAATCCATTTCTTTTTTATCACCTATATCTTTTAGAAAAACACATTTAGTATGAAATTTTATTAATTATACCATTTTATTAAACTAAATAATCTATCAGAAAACCTTATTATATCCCATTAACCCTTACTTAATGATTTTTTACTAAAGAAATATGAGTAAAAAGTCTTATTTATAGTTTTGTCTTTGTTTTTAAAAACTATTTTCTAATGACCGTAATTAATTTATTTGCGTTTTCAACACAAGTTTTATAATTATTTATTTAAAATTTCTTTTGAACAAAATTGTTTGTTATACCATAACAAATTTTAGAAAAAATGTGTGTCAATAAAAACACCTATTAATTTTATAATATTAAGAGAAAAAGAATCGGTATTGAGTACTAATGATAACTACAGTTTCTAATGATTTGAAGTCGATTATTCTTGAAGATTACACCTGTGAGAAAATTGGTCTTAACTTAACAAAATCGGAAATACCTGCTTTTTTAGGTTGTTTTGTAGCAGATAAGGATGGAAAAACATTACTAAAATTCGAGATTTTCCAAGATGCTTTAGATTTCTTTCTAAAAAGGGATATAGATGGGAAAGAAAGTTGCCTCGACATTGAGCTTATTCCTATGTTTATTAGCGCCCTAGAACGGTTTTCAGCAGAGATAAATATTAAAGATTTAGCTGGATTCAAGTTAGAAGGCAAAAATATCAAATTGCAAACTTTTTTCGATTTTGAAGATTATTCGGTAATTTTCTTATTAAATCCTGAAGTTGATATCAAATTAGTTGATTCACAGATAAGAACTTATTTTTCCTTTCTTTTTGATGTATATCATAAAGAATTTCAGAGTTTTAGGAAAATGAGTTCAGTTGATTATATCTCGCATATAGAATTAATCGGTAGAATTTGGTTAAAAGATTTAAATAAGATTTATATGAAATTACTTAGAGAGAAGTAAATAACTTCATACTATAAAAATTAAATGTTATTAGCTTTATTACTCATTTTCACATATATCTCTTAAAAACAAAAATTTAAGAGAATTGGAAATTTAACCTTTTTAACTCCTAGCAGAAGTGGATATATGTGCCCGAGTTTATGAAATCTTTATCAGATGAGTTTGAAAATATCTATTATATTGAGGGAGAAAGGAGGGGAGGATATCCTTATTCGAATTCCCTTCTTATTGGAGATTATTTAATTGACACAGGAATCTCAAGCGGACGTATTAGAAAATTGAACAGAAAATTTGAAATTAATACTGTTATCTTAAGTCATTGGCATGAAGATCATATTGCGGGTAATAGAATGTTAAAAAATGCTAAATTCTTATGTCATAGTGAAGATAAACATATTGTTGAGGATATTGATAAAATTTTACCGTATTATGGTCTTAAAACTGAGGATTTTCCTGAGTTTGTTGAACTACTTGAAGGTTTCAGGATTAAAAATACGAAAATAGATAGAACGATCGAGCATGAAGAAATAATTGAAATAAATGATCTGCGATTAAAAGTAATTCATACTCCGGGTCACACAGCAGGTCATTGCTGTTTTTTTGAAGAAAATTCTAGAATAGGATTTCTAGCTGATATTGATCTCACTAATTTTGGTCCATTTTATGGAGGTATTGACTCAAGTGTTATTGATTTTGAAGAATCAATGGATAAATTACTAGAATTAAATATGGAAATCGCAATTTCAGGACATAAAGGACTATTTCAAGGAAAAAAACTAATAAACGAAGGATTAGATAGATACAAATTAAAAATTTATGAATATGACGAGCGAATTTTATCATATCTCTCAGAAAAAAACCCTTTAAAGCCGGATGATTTAATCAGAAAGAATATTATATATAAACGATACGGTTTATGGGAGGCATTTGAAATTACTGCCGAAAAAACAATGATTGAGAAGCATTTTGAAAAATTTCTTAAAAACAAGATAATTGAAAAAAAAAATAATGGTTATATTTTAAGCTAGCAGTTAGTCGCCTCTTTTTTCACGAGCTAATCTTTCCAGTTTATTGGTTTTACATTATTCAAAAGTTATTTGTTCTGGCCATCCTTTAACGACTTCATCTAGGTCAATGCCTCGCTTCTTTAGTATCGCCTTCCTAATCAAATAAACAACGACCCCTATACCAGCATAGGGAAAGACAATTAGCGCTATTATGAGTCCGGCTTTTGATGAATTATTGGAAGAAATACTAAAAACATAATAATATTTCGGAATATTTATATATCTTTAATAAATTTTTTATTGATATGTCGTCCAAGATCTCAGAAAATATAGTGCAACTTAATGAGAATGAAGTTCTAAATGAGGTGAAAATGCGACTCAAACAAGGAGAAGATCCGATGAAAATTGTCGATGATTGTAGAGAAGGTCTTATAATCGTAGGTGAGAAATATAAAAAAAAAGAATTTTTCCTTGCTGAATTGATTTTATCGGGTGAAATTTTCAAGGTGGCTATGGAATTAATAAGTCCATACTTGATCAGGGAGAATGAAAAAGAAATCAAAGGTAAAATATTGTTAGCAACAATTCAAGGAGATATTCACAATTTAGGCAAAAATATATTTGGCACACTTCTGAAAATAAACGGTTTTAAAGTATATGACTTAGGTGTAGATGTTAATCCAGAGATTATCCTTGATAAAGTTAGAGAAATTCATCCAGATTTTATCGGATTTTCCGCACTTTTAACGATTACCTTTGATCCCATGAAATATGTAATTGACACGCTGAAAAAAGAAAACTTAAGAAATCAAGTTAAAATATTAGTTGGTGGAGGGGTTACGACTTCCATGGTAAAAGAATATATCGGAGCAGACTTTCAAACAATTGATGCTATGGAAGGTATTGAATATTGCTTAAAGAATGTTAAAGAAGAGGGGATGGTATAAATTGCGAGAAGAATATATGACTCCCGAAGAAAGAGTAGAAGCAGCCATAAATTTTGAGAAGCCAGATCGTGTTCCGATTGTCCCCCTTGCTACATTACCATGCGCTGCAGGAATTCTTGGTTTAAATCTGGGAGAATTACACAAAAGTCCAAAAAAATCCTTGGATGCTATGCTTAAGATGTTTGATGATTATGGAGGATGGGATGGGGCAAATCTAATGCCAAATTTGAAGGTATTTTATAATCTAGGGGGATTTAAGGTCAAAGTGCCTGGAATTGATTTACCTGATAATTACCAAATTCAATTTGTTGAAGATGAATCTATGAAAATTGAGGATTATAAAACTGTTGCTGATATCGGCTGGAGAAGATTTGTAAAAGAGGATTATCTATATCGCATAACTGATATGAAAAAGGAGGATTTGATTAAAGCACGAGAGGAGTTTTGGAGAATGGCATGGAAAGCAACCTATGAATTTCTTAAAAGAAAGGTTGGCATTAAGCTAAGTGTATCTTATTTTCATCCTTTCTTCACACTTTCACTACAGCGTTCATTAATCAAATTTACGCAAGATTTATATTATAGACCAGAATTAGTTGAAAAAGCACTAGATACAATGACAGAGGATATTATTCAAGCAGGAATAAGTAGCTGTAAGAAGACGGGATTTAAATGGATTTTTATGCCTGAAGAGCGTGCTGAAGCAGCTATATATCCCCTAAAAATCTTTGAACGCTTTTGGTGGCCTTATACAAAAAGGATGGTGGAAGCGTGGCATGCGGAGGGTTTAATAGTATGGTTTCACCTTGATCAATGCTGGGACCTGAATATTCCATATTTTAAAGAATTGCCAAAATCTTCTGTAATGCTAGATTTGGATGGATTAACCGATATTTTTGCTGCTAAAGAAATATTAAAAAATCATTTATGCATAATGAGTGATGTAAGTGCGTCTCTTTTTTCTTTGGGAACACCTAAAGATATAGAAGCATATTGTAAAAAATTGATTGATAAGCTTGGAGTTGATGGAGGTCATATTCTGGGAAGTGGTTGTGAAGTTCCGCCTAATTGCAAACCAGAAAACTTTAAAACCTTTATAGAAACAGGAAAAACTTATCAACTCTCAAAAAAATAGAACACCATATATTATGTAAAATGATTGATTTTAAGAATAGTATGGGAAAAAATTCGATTTAGAGAATGGTGAAAATAGTATGGAGATTCCAAAATTAACGCTAAATCTAATTTCTTGGCAATTTATTTCTTAATAACGTAAAAAATTCTGAAAGATCAATATTCCCTCCACTAATAATTACACCTATTTTTGCGCCTTTAGTCCATGGAGAAATTTCATCATTATAAAGCAACCCTGCTAAGGAAACTGCACCTGAAGGCTCGACTACTAATTTCATTCTCTCCCAATAAAATTGCATTGCGTCAACGATTTGTTCTTCGGTAACAGTTATTATTTTATCAACCTTTTCTAAGATTACTTTAAAGGTATTTTTTCCTAATGAAGTGCGAAGTCCGTCTGCGATTGTTTGAGGATTTATTGAAGGATATAATTGTTTATCATAAAATGATCTAAACGCATCATCTGCGTTTTTTGGCTCCACAGCAATTACTTTAATCTCAGGGCATAAACCTTTAGCTGCGATCGAGCTCCCGCTCAATAAGCCTCCGCCACCTACAGGAACAAGTAACATGTCTAATTGTCCAACTTCTTCAATTAATTCATAAGCAGCGGTACCCGCACCTAAAAAGACGTTTTTATTATCATGGGGATGGACTAAAGTATATCCTTTATCTTGCACTAACTCATCAGCTAGTTTTTCACGATCACTTGGATCATTCCCACTTATAACAATTTCAGCCCCATAAAGGCTTGTTGCTTCTTTCTTTACTTTAGGCGCATTTTCAGGCATAACAATAGTAGATTTTATTCCTAAAGATGTAGCTGCCAATGCCACGGCTTGAGCATGATTGCCTGATGAATGTGCTATTACCCCCCTTTTTTTTTCTTCATCAGTTAAGCAATTAAGAGCATTCCATGCCCCTCTAAATTTAAAAGACCCAGTACGTTGAAAATTCTCACATTTTATATAGACTTTAGCATCGCCTACCAAAGAATTGAGAGTGCGACTAGTCATGACAGGAGTTTTATTAGCACCCTTTTTTACTCGTTCATACACTACTTTATAATCTTCGAAAATTTTTACCAACCTTCAACAAATAATAAGAAGTACAATTCAATATTGAATATGTAAATTAATTAAACTCAAAAAGGATTTTGAAATGAATCCATATCAATTGAATTGCTTTTTAATTAAAACAAAAAGTGTTTACTAAATAAAACACTTATAAAAATAAGATTCCTTTTCCAATATAATTTTTAAGAAAGTTTTAAATAGCTGGATTTCTATGAAATTATTATGAGACAAGAGACCAATAAAGATAATGTATTACAATACATCAAGATTCTTGTTGACTCTTTTGATGTTAGCTTATCGGATGTTTTTAATAAATTCTTTTATGAACATAA
>Ga0209976_10001984_pt1 | contig 11798 bp, 11 predicted proteins | sample SumtaG_FD_182806 | JGI IMG/M metagenome (GOLD analysis project Ga0209976, IMG submission 182806) | Deep subsurface microbial communities from Indian Ocean to uncover new lineages of life (NeLLi) - Sumatra_00157 metaG (SPAdes) (version 2) | ecosystem: Environmental > Aquatic > Marine > Oceanic >... | reverse complement strand
ACAAAATTATATTAGAATTTCTAAAAAACTAAATAAATACTTGGAGAAATATTTCATTAAAAAAAAAAGGTATATTTTAATAAAAATACTTAATTAGATTCGCTTCTCGGATATTCCGCCTTATTTCTAAAAATAAATAAACAGCAACGACTATAAACCCTATAAATCCCAGTATTATTCCTATGATTGGTAAAGCTTTATTGTCGTCTTTAAATAATCCAATTTCACCTAAATTTTTTTTATTAAATCATATTTCGTCGGCAATAATTAATAACTTTTGCATATTTATTAATTAAAAAGATATCATCTAAAAATGAAGTGGGTTTTAATTAAATATGACCGAACAATTTGCCGATGTTAACGGTATAAAAATTTGTTATGATATTCATGGTGATGGAGATCCTGTTATCCTTATTCATGGATTTAGTGATAGGAAAGAACATTGGAGGGCTCAAGTGGGTGCTTTATCAAAGCATTTTAAAGTTATTAGAATGGATAATAGAGGTACGGGAAAATCAGATCGCCCTGATGGAGAATATACAATGGAAGTATATGCATCAGATGTTGCTGGACTAATGGATTCTCTTGGTATGGAAAAATCACATATTATAGGACATTCACTCGGAGGGATGATTGCCCAAAATTTCGCAATATTATATCCTAACAGAATTAATAAGCTGATTTTAGTCAATACTTTTCCCGGATTAAAACCACCTGGTGAACCTATCGATGATGCAATTGAAATGTATAAAGAAAGTGCTTTCGCGAGCCAAGAAGCAATAGAAAAGGATCCATTAAACGCGTTTATTAATGGCGCCAAAAGTAGTTATTCCAGGAACTTTTGGAAAATAATGCGGGAAGAACCAAAGAAAAAATTTCATGGAATATGGTCTGTAGAGGATCTTGTTGAAGAAAAAGTTAAATTTGGACCAACAATAAAAGATTTAAGTAATCAGGCTCATGCTTTATCAACCCATAATACTTATGAAAGATTAAATGAAATTAAAAATAAAGTACTTATTTTATCTGCAGAGAAAGATAAATCGTGTCCAAAAACAATGGGTGAAAAAATGCATGAATTAATTCCAAATAGTAAATTTGAAGTAATTGAAGGCGCAGGACACCAATCCATCTTAGAAAAAGCTCCGGAAGTAAATCAAGTGATTATAGATTTTCTAAAATCTTAATATTTTAATTTCAAGAAAAATAGGTAAAATAAGGTTATGAAAAAGAGAGGAAGGGAAGATAAAGCAAAATACCCAGAATTAAATGCCGTTTGGTTAGGATTATTCGTGGATATTCTTGGCTTTTATATCATCATCCCTTTTTTGCCTAGTTTCATTGATGTGTTTAATACAACCCCTCTTGTCATTGGATTATTACTTGCAACTAATGCTGTTTTCACTTTGTTTTTCGCACCTTTATGGGGTAAGATTAGTGATAGAATTGGAAGAAAACCCGTACTAATAATCTCCCAAATGGGCACATTTACAGCGTTCTTAATGCTCGCATTTTCAAGTTCGCTAGAACTGCTCTTCCTTGCCCGTATGGTCGATGGAATATTCGGAGGGAATTATCCTATTGTAAAGGCAATTATTAGCGATACTGTCCCTCCAAAAGACAGAGGTCCTCAGATGACTAATGTGGGGGTTGCTCATGTTTTAGCAGGTCTTGTTGGGCCTGGCTTAGGTGGAATTTTATCTTTTATACAAATTTTAGGGCCTAAATACCCTGTTGCAACTGCTGGTTTAGTAGCGGCAGCCCTTTCATTCACAACAATCTGTATTACACTTTTCTTTATTAAAGAATCATGGCCTAAAGAGAAGCGTTTAAAAACAGAAAAGGAAATAAAGGTAAAAATTAAGATACGGGAAAATAAGGATGCCTCATACTTATTGACACAGTACGCCTTTCATACATTCTCTTTCATAATGTACGTTGCCATTCTAACAATTTTTTTATGGATAGTTCTTGGACTTAACGCTTTAGAAATAGGTATAGTATTAACTATCTCAGGTTTATTCAGAGTGATCATACGGTTTTCAATTTTTAAACTTACACTAAGATTGCTGGGAGAAAATAAAACGACTAAATTGGGATTATTTATTATCGTAATAACCTTCTTTCTTATAGGTTTTGTAAGGAATATCTGGGATGTGATTTTACTAATGTTATTAGTAAGCTACGGCGTTTCTTGTTCTAGAGGGCTATTAATTAGCAAAATAACTCAATCTGTAAAATCAAACGAGATGGGTAAAATAAATGGATACATTACAACATTGGACAGCTTAGCCCAAATAATCGGACCGATCATCGGAACACTCATATTAACTTTATATGCTCCGGCTTGGCTAGGAATTACTATGAGTTTAATAGCATTAGGGGCATTTATCATGGTCTTTAAAGAAATTGTTCCGTTGTATCTAAAGGAGAAACAATTCGATACTAAGGAGTTACCATGAGAGAAATTTAATAAAATATAAATGATAATTAAGACTTTCTTTTATGTGTTAAACTTCTCTTTTCATTATTTAAATAAGAATTACGTAATTTGTCTTAGATAAAAATCAATAAATTGGATGATCATATGTTAATGGTTACAGACAGAAAAAGAAAGAAGAAATACCCTGAGCTAAAACCCGTGTGGATTGGAATATTCATTGATATACTTGGATTCTTTATCATCATTCCCTTCCTTGCCAGTTTCATCTTTCTCTATGACACTTCACCATTTATGATTGGGTTATTGATCGCAACTAATGCCTTTTTTACTTTCATATTTGCTCCGATTTGGGGTCGTGCCAGCGATAAATTAGGAAGGAAACCAATGCTCGTGATTTGCCAATTTGGTACTACGGCTGCATTTCTCATCTTTGCTTTTTCAAATTCTTTAGAAATGTTATTTTTTTCACGCATTGTGGATGGAATTTTTGGAGGAAATTTTACACTCGTTAAAGCAATAATAAGTGATAGAGTCTCTCCCAAAGATAGAGGAATACAAATGACTAATGTAGGAGTTGTTATGGTATTAGCAGCTCTTATTGGGCCGGGCTTAGGTGGAGTATTATCTATATATGGAGTAATGGGGCCGGGTTTATGTGCTGCAGGATTATCTGTAATAACTATATTCGTAACAATTGTATACTTAGAGGAATCATGGCCAAAATCAAAACGCATGACAAAATTTGAAGGGATAAAAGAAAAAGTAAAACTCAGAGAAAACAAAACTGCAGTTTATTTATTAACTTTATGGGGATTCCATACGCTTGGATTTATGATGTTTATAATAACTGCGGCCTTTATCATGGCACTTGTTCTTGGTTTAAATCCATTAGAAATAGGAATTCTACTAACAATTGCTGGTATTTTTCGTGCCATTATTCGATTTACCATTTTTATACCTATATTAAGATTTCTGGGAGAAAAAAGAGCGATTATTTTAGGGCTCAGCCTCTCTGTGGTAGCTTTTATATTTCTAGGATTTGTCCATGATGTGCTTGGATTTATATTAATTCTTTTGCTTTTTAGTTTTGCAGCGTCATGTACAAGAGGACCTCTTACTGCTAAAATAACGCTGTCGGTATCACCAAAAGAAATGGGTAAAATAAACGGAATCTCTTCTTCCTTAGACAGCTTAGCACGGGTAGTCGGCCCAATTGTGGCGGGATTTATAATTGGAGGATATGGTCATTTTTGGTTAGGACTTCTTATGGCCGCTTTAGCGTTAGTTGCCTTTGTTATGAATCTTAAGGATATTAAACCATACACATATAGATTTCAAAAGAAGGATAATTAAATTATAGTTAATATATTTTTACTTACTATTACTTTAGGCTTTTTTTATAAAAAAAGATTTAAAATTGTTTTATTTAATCGATGAAAATATTTATCCGGGAATTAATCTTGTGTATAAAATAGAGAAAAATAGGTTAAAATCCTTAAAATATAGATTAGTTTTTTACATTATTATATATAGTATGTATTACATATTTACATATATGCGAACGAATATTGTAATAAATGATGCTTTAAAGGATAAATGGTGGGAAATTAAAAAAGAAGCCGCCAAACTTAACATGAAAATTGCAGAATATCTCATTTTTTGCCATGAACTCAGAAAGAAATCAGAGGGTAAAAAAAGATTGGTAGAAATATTAGATAATCCATTATCGGGCGGTGCTAAAGGAATTAATGTCATAAAAGCGAGTAAAAGCATGTGGAAGCCATGAGAGGGATCGATTCAAATATAATCGTCTATGCTTTAAACAAGGACTTACCTGAACATTTAGATTGCAAAAATTTGTTAAAAAAAATCGGTAATGGAGAAGAGACTGTTTCAATACCTGCAATTGTTTTTATGGAATGTTATCATGCTTTAGTAAAAGCTTATAAGTTCAATGAATTAAAAGTTAAGAAAAGACTATTGACCATTATAGATTCAGAAAATATTTGCATATTAGATATATCCACCTCTACAATTTTACTCGCTTTTGAGATCGCTGAAGCCTATAAAACAGGCGGACGAGACTCGCTAATAGCTGCGAGCTTATTAGAAAATAACATAAAGGAAATCTATTCTCACGACACTGATTTTGATGATATAACAAGAATTAAAAGAATAGATCCTATTACAGAGAAATAATACCTCTTTTTTAGATGGGCAAAATATATAAATATTAAACCATACACATCTAGAATTCAAAAGAAGGCTAATTAAATTATAGGAAAAATATTTTTTTTTATTACAATTTTAGCTTTCAAGACTTAATTTCTTTCCTAGATTATAAGCTTTCCTCATTAATTGCTTGTTATTTTGTATCTGTCCGGCCTTCATTGCACTGCCATATATTAACCCTGCAATTTTCGCCCCTACATATCTAAAGATATCTTGATAAGAACGGATAGCATTTGTGGCTCCCGAACGGAACGGATCTGTATCGCCATATACTAAAATTAGCCCAATATTCTTTCCATTAAACGCATGCCCCCCAGATTCAATTAGCGCGTAACATCGATCAATAAACAATTTAGTTTGCGCATTAATATTAAACCAATAAATTGGACTTGCGATAACTATAGCATCTGCCGCTCGAACAGCGGGATAAATTTTTTGCATATCATCGTCAATGATACAGCCAGATCCAGGACTACTCATACATTTATCGCATGCATTGCATGGTTTAATATCCATTCCTTGAAGAAAAAAAGTCTGTACTTCAGCCCCGTTTTCTTCTGCCCCGTTAATCAATGATTCCGCTAAAGTGGCACTATTTCCTTTTTTTCTGGGACTTCCCAATATCACAACAATTTTATTAGTCATTTATACACTCCCTATTTTTTAACGTTTAAAATTATTCAAAACTTTTGTTAGTTTTACTTAAAAATTGATTACTTAATATTTTTTTCAATTACCTTGATTAGGATTTTCTTATTAGTTTTCTTAAAAGACTTTAAGTCTTTTAATTTAATAAATAATATTTATGAAATTATATGAATAAAACATAAAGATTAGATGAAGTAAGATCAAAATATAAAATATTTTTTTGACTGAAGCATTTTTAAATTTAAAAATAATAAATTTTAGAAAAAAGTGAATAAAATGTCCGAAAATATAGATAAAGAATATAAAAAAGTAGCTCAGGTAATTAATAGTGCTGGAGGAACTCCATTTCCTGTGACTGATACTTTAATCGAGATACTTAAACGTCTCGTGGAAAAAGAGTACTTAAGTTTTATAAGAGCATTTAGAAAAAAAAAATCCCAGACTATGGATCAGTTAAAGGAGAGCAGTGGCTTATCTGAAGAAGAAATTGAGAAAAAAGTAAAGGTTTTGGCAAAAATTGGATTAATTTTTAATCAACCTAATAGCCAAGGGCTCATGATATATAGAATCATGCCTTTCGTAAATGTGGGCGTATTCGAATATATGTTTATGAAAGAATTAGAAGATACTCCAGAAAACAAAGAGTTAGCTCAGTTGTTTGGAAAACTAAAATCTGAAGGTAGAGAACGTTTATATGCGAATTATGACGCTGTAGTTTCCTTCCTAGAGAAAATGCCCCCAATTGATCGAACTATACCATTTAGAAAAAACAAAGCTACTGGAAAAGAAATTGTTATTGACAAAGAAATAGATGTAGGAGAGCAGAAAACAGTGCTTGCCCAAACAGTAGAAGCATTGATTGAAAAATTCGATGATATTGCGGTTGGCCATTGCTTTTGCCGGCATCATGAGGATTTATTAGGTAATCCTTGTAAGCAAACGAATGATAGAGAGAATTGTTTCACATTCGGAAAGAGTGCTAGATATACTAGTGAGCAAGGATTTAGTAGAATAATAAGTAAAGAAGAGGCTTTAAAAATATTAAAAAGCGCTGAAGAAGACGGACTAGTTCACAAAGCTTATCATCCTAATTTTGATATAAAAAGAGATGAGACTAGTATATGTAATTGTTGTACTTGCTGTTGCGGTCAAGCAGGGGGACCTTCTGTTAATGCCACTAACTATATTTCTCAAGTAAATCAGGATGTATGTGTAGGATGCGGTACATGTGTCGAACATTGTCATACAAATTCAATGATAATGAATGATGATGGAAAAGCTGTAAATACAGGAGATCGGTGTATAGGATGCGGAGTGTGTGCATATTTTTGTCCTGAAAATGCTATAACTCTTGTTGAAAATCAAAGAAAAGTGGTAATAGCTCCAACTCGACAAAACTAAAAGAAATAATTCAATTATTTTTTCTTTAAATTATTTATATATTATTAAAATATATAAAAACAAATATAAAGTAGGATCTCTAAAAATTAATAACTTGTATACCCCTAATTATTGTTTCTATCAAATTCTAATAAAGCATAAGTTCCGCTATTTCCATATACCGTGAGCATTTCTTTACTATCTGCTTTCACAGAAGGAACTGAGGGATCTACCGTAATTTTAACTTCCTTATTTCTTATAATAACAAGCATGCAATCCATTTCATCTAAATTTATAACGGCAAAAATCCCTTTATCTGCTTTATATTCGAAAGTTTCACTCCCAACTCCGACAACAATCCAATTCACACCATCAAAATAAAAATTTTTGCCAACGTTGGGAAAATACATATTTCTTTTCTTACGATTTTAAATTGTTTATTTGGGAAATCATTAAAGTTAAAAAAGTTATAAAATAAGTTCTTTATATATTTTTTGACAACGATAATGGCATCAAATAGACAAAAAAATAAAAAAAATTGATACATTTAAACCGTGATTTCTATTAATTAATTTGTAATTCAATAATTATAATAATAAAAAATACTTAACTTAAAAAAAAAATTCAGATTATTATTTTTCTTTTTAAGGTATTTATCTATAAAGCCAATTAATACTTTTTGAAGTCTTTTATAATTTTTTTCATAGTACGACTTGTGTCAGAGATAATATTAGGAAGCCCTGCACCACTTTCACTCTGAGCTCCAATAAACCATAGATCCTCTATAGGCGTTTTATGCGGGATGCCTGATTTCCCCATAATGGGAGCCATACCGCCAAATGCATGATGTTTGAGATGTGTAATTTTTTTGAAATCTTCTGGAGTCAAGATAACTTCTGTTTTAGCATTTTCTCTGAGACCAGGGATTACTTTTTCAGCTTCAATCAATAATTTTTCAGCTAATTCTTCTTTTCTTTCTTCCCAGGATCCTTTATTTAAAATATTTGGTGCGATTGTATAAACGGTTAAAGCATGATGTCCTGAAGGTGCTAATTCTGGTGAGAATATTGTTGGATTAAAAATTACAAATCCTTCACGACCTTCATGGTACTTTCCTATTCTGCATTCTTTTATAGCTTCGTCCACATCATAAGTTCCATAATAGTAAACAGTTGACAATTTTTGATGAGGGGTGGGATCAAAATCAATTCCTAAATGTACCATTAGAATAGATTCCATTAAGGGAAGATCTTTGACTTTTAATACGAACTTTTCAGGAAGATTCGCTTCTCCTATTGTATCCAATAGTATTTCTCTAGCTCCTCCACTAGCTAATATTAAATCTGCCATATCTTTTGTTCCATCCTCACATAAAATTCCTTTTGCAGCACCGTTTTCAATTAGGATCTTTTTTACAGGTTTATTTACGTAGAACTTACCACCTCCCTCTTCAATAGCTTTCACAAAGGTATTCACCATGGAGCCCATTCCCCCCAATATATATCGATAACTTGGATGCACGCCTGTTTTTGATATTTTCAAGGGAACATTCTCATCAAACGAAGCTTCTGGGTTTATAAAAGGGACACCTAATCCTATAAATTGCGTGGGGGGAGTTACAAAATCAGCTAAAATGGTTAAAAAGACGGCTTGTAGTTTTTCCGATTTAAAAAAATATTTCATCATCTTCTGTGAATTCCATTTCATTTTAGGTAAAACCGGTAGAAGCTTTAAGAACATTTTTATTTTTAAGAAAATTGATTTTAATCCATCTGAATATTCAGCTTTACGCGCAAGTGTTACTATTTCCATCATTTTTATATAGAATTTGTAATATTTATCAATTCCTTCTACATCTGATGGAAATAACTCCTTAAATTTTTCTCTTCTCCAAAAAAAATCGCTATACGTTTCAGGTTTATATAAATCAAAATCTGGAAATACATAAGCTCGCTCTGTTCTTACAGTATTAATTTTATCTGCTATACCCAATTCTGAAAATACTAATCCAACGGGTTCTCCAGGACCAAAACCTTCAACTAACATTTGTCCCAAATCCCATTTATAACCATCTTTTTCAATTTGTGAGGTAACGCCACCAATTTTATTATATTGTTCATAAATCGCGACGGTCCATCCATTTTTTACAAGATAACACGCAGCTGTAAGTCCGGATATACCCGAACCTATAATTATTGCTTTCAAATTATTTCCTCTTAAATTATTATTAATTAATATATAAGTAAATCTAGGTTTCTATAAGATTTTAATTAATTTTAGGATACTACTTGATAGGAGAGTCTAATAAAACCTATTATTTATATACTCCATAATTTTTTGCCGTATTAACCATTGCCATTATATTTTCTAATTTAGCCTCTCGTGGTGGCTCGCCCTTTAAAACAAAACCACCACCTTCTCCCACAATATCAATTAATTTCTTACAGTATTCCTCAACTTTCTGAGGGGTACTAAAGGCAAACAAGGGTTCATGAAGATTTCCGGCTATACACATTCTATCTCCAAGGATTTCTTTAGCCTTAAAAATATCCGTTGAGTCATCTAAATCCAAAATACATTTTCCTTTAGGGAGTTCCGTTAAATACTCTAAATTAGGAGTCCAATCACCATCGCAATGTAAAATTGTCATAACATTCTCTTTACTAATAAGTTCTACAATTTTTTTTATCATCGGTAAAGCAATTTCTTCGAAAATTTTAAGAGAAAAAGTTGAGCTACTTTCTCGATGTAGACCAATTTGCGCTCTCGGAACACCACTCGCTTTCACTCCACCTATAGCCATCCTTACTATTTCAGGTATAAACTTTTCAACTGTTTGTTTTACAATGTCTCGACGCCTATACATATCAAGGCAAAACTTTTCATATGATCTCATCAAACAGAGAAGACTAAATGGGCTCTCCATACCGCCCCCACCCCAAAAAGGGATCCCCCATTCTCTAAATCTTTTTTGATTAGATGATGATCCTCTCATATCTTCAACCGTTCGAGTTATTTGTTCAGTGAATATATTCTGCACATCTGGTATTTCAGGACGCAATTTAGGAAGTAATTTGACCAATGTTCGAAAATATCCTTTTCTGGACGCAAATTTATAATCATCTTCAGTCATTATTTCAGATTCGACTAATTGAAAAGGTGAATCTTCGGGTAAATCTTTTCCCGGAATTTTTATCATACAAGGCTCCGGGATAACGTTAAATAATGCATCAAACAGAGACGGCTGAAAATATGCGGCATCTTGTTGAAAGGTCTTAAAGAGTTTTTCATAGGCCATCATCATTTTTTCATTATCGGTCATAAATTCCAGTTGGGTAATGTTTGCGAAACCCCAGGCAAATTCATTCTCAGAAAAAATTACTGGCACTCTATCAGGAACCTTGAGATTTATTGTTGTTTCAATTCTTTCTTTCCTTTGTTTATATAATTCTTCTGGTTCCAAATTCATAATAAAACCCACCTCTTGCATTGTTCTACACCTTCAATTGCATCTTTAACAGCAGCATCTGCTCCAGCAAATTTTGCTACTTCTTCATCAACTCCGCCACCCCCTAAAATAATTTTTACTTTATTTCTGAGATCTGCTCTCTTTAAAGCTTCCACAGTTTCTTTTAGAGAATCCCAGCCGATTGAAATTACACAACTCATTCCTAAAATGTCAGGTTCTACTTCTTTAACTTTCTCAACGAATTTTTCTGGGGGGACGTCAACCCCTAAATCATATACTTCAAAACCATTGCCTTTTAATGTACCTATCACAATATTTTTTCCTAAGTCATGAATATCTCCTTTAACGGTTCCGATCACAATTTTACCAATTTTGTTTCCTTCTTTTTCATCTCCAACTAGTTTTGGTTCTAATATCTCCATTATTTCTCGAAAAATCTCTCCAGACATAACCAGTTCGGAGAGATAATATTCCTTTTTGCTAAAAAGATCCCCAATTTTAATCAATGCATTTTTACAAGTTTCAGCAATAGAAAAGGCATCCTCTCCCGATTCAATTTTTTCTTTTACAATTTTTAATACATCATCTTCTCGTAGATCTACAAATGAATCAAATAATTCTTTATCCATTATAGTTTACCCGGCTGAATAATAGTTTTTTATAGCTTAAAGTTTATATTATGTTGTTTAGATAAAATATTTCTCGTTTTAAAACATTCACTTTAAAGATGAATCTTATTCTTTTTAGTAAAAAACTATTAATTTTAATCAGTATTTATAACAATTACTTCTCTAAATAAGAGTGGATATTATGGGAGAAAGTTTGAATCAGAAAAATGACTGGGAAAATGCAACTATTATAGGGCAAAATAAGGAACCCGCTCATAATACACTAATCCCTTTTAATGATTTAGATTCTGCGTTAAAAAGTTATAAAGATTCTAAACATTATAAATCGCTAAATGGAAACTGGAAATTTAATTGGGTTAAAAAACCTTCTGAAAGGCCTATTAATTTTTATGAAGTTGATTTTAATGTGAGTAATTGGGATAACATAGATGTCCCAAGCAACTGGCAAATGCGAGGATATGGAATTCCAATATATACTAACGTTAAATATCCATATAGTATTAATATAAAGGAAATTCCAAGAATTGACCATGAATATAATCCTGTAGGTTCATATAGTAGAACTTTTAATATCCCTAAAGATTGGCATGATCGAGAAATTTTTCTCCATTTTGGTGGTGTGAAATCGGCTTTTTATTTATGGGTAAATGGTGAAAAAGTTGGTTATAGCCAAGGAAGCATGACACCAGCGGAGTTCAATATCACGAAATATGTGAAAAAAGAAAATAATATTCTTGCAGTCGAAGTATATAGATGGTCTGATGGCTCCTACTTGGAAGATCAAGATATGTGGAGATTTAGTGGTATTTTTCGTGATGTGTACCTCTTTTCAACCCCAAAAGTGCATCTACGAGATTTTTTCGTTCATTGCGATCTTGATGAGGCATACATAGATGCCATTTTAAAAGTAAGAGTTAAAATTCGAAATTATGGTAAAAATGATATATCTCAATACAAAGTTGAAATTTCATTATTAGATAGAGAACAACAAGTTGTA
>Ga0209976_10001983_pt1 | contig 11803 bp, 23 predicted proteins | sample SumtaG_FD_182806 | JGI IMG/M metagenome (GOLD analysis project Ga0209976, IMG submission 182806) | Deep subsurface microbial communities from Indian Ocean to uncover new lineages of life (NeLLi) - Sumatra_00157 metaG (SPAdes) (version 2) | ecosystem: Environmental > Aquatic > Marine > Oceanic >... | reverse complement strand
CATCCTGCTTTGATACCGGTCTTGAAATTCTTTGCCTTCCCGGGGCAGGCTATGCCAGGTTACCGTCTTGTCCGCCAAATCGTTTTCGACCCTCTCGACCGCCAACGCCCGGGCCTGATCGTTCGTGTATCGCCTCGCGGCAATAAAATCATTTCGGTTATATGTCTTTATGCTGACCGGTTTCAATTGTGGGCGGCCGCGAACCAACACAACCATATTTCGAACTGGCCGGCCGCTTGTCATGTCGGCATATTGCTCCTTGCTGACGACGATAGTCCTCTGGTGCTTGTGGCGCCCATTGTTGTAGCGGCATATTGCACGGTGTCCCTCGGTTATCCGGAATCCGTTAGCGCCAATTCGTTCCCATGCACCAAAATGACCTTTTTCCAGATGCTCTATAAAATTCAGTTTCCTTTTGATTTTGGTGGCTTTTTTGATCCATTCCCAGGTAAAGGTCTCCGTGCTGGCATCGACTTCATCGTCGTCACAGTCCTTGTATAATTTATCCCGGCCACCTGGCTCTAATCTTAGCAACTCGCTCATTTGCCTGCCCGGTTTGTCCAAGACTGAACCATCTTTTCACCGGATCTGAAAACGGTATAACCGCCAAGGCCGACTGTGAGCAGTGTCCACATCTGAATTGGTACTGACTCCAGGGCTTCCTTGACCGGCACAACAAAGCCAAACATCCCCAGCACCGGCACGATAATGACAAGCCAAAAGAGGAAAAACATAATCAGATACATCAAATGGGGGCGCCAACTGCGTTGGATCTTTGAGCCGGTCAATTCGGCAGCCAAAGTCTGGGCCTGCGAGGCCATTTCTTTTTCCAGGAGTGAGAAATCAGCGGAGGCTATCTTTTCGCTGAGCCCTGCTTTGATCTTCAGTTGCAGGTCTTTATCCGGCACGACTTCGGCCACGACATCCAGGACCTTCGTAAAAACATTTCCAATGATCGGCAGGTTCTTTAAGAAATTCATTTGTCCTCCATATTGTATATGCCCCGCGATCTACACAACATTTGGGGCAATTTACGGTTTTTTGAGTTGAATACTAAATTTTTCCTTCCAAATACGCTTCCGCCAGGGCCGCTATGTTCTTTACCGGCCCAGACTTCCGCTCGGGGAAGATATCATCCGGGCTCCGGATCCCATCAACCTGTTCCTGTTTGAGCCCCAGGGTCTCCACCATGATTGGATCTGCGCCGTCGTCGGCCACTAAATAATATGCTACCACCGGTTCCGGTTGGCCGTCTCGATGAACTCGGCCGATATTTTGCTCGTGTACCCCCGGAGACCAGTCTAATTCGCCAAATACCACCGTTCGGCATCCACTATATTGGAGCCCGTCCAGGCCGGCGCCGGCCCGGAGGGAAATCATCAGCAAATTCGCCTTTCCCTCAATAAATTTCTGTACGCCGGCGTCTTTTCTGACTGCTGATTCGCTGCCGGTATACCATATTGGGTTATAATTCTTCAACCGTTCTGCCCAAATGGAATAGACCTCCCGGTGCCAGCCATACAAGACTATTTTTTCGCCAGCCTCCAGCAGGATCTTTACGAAATCAGCCACATACGGTGCTTTCGATAGACCGGTCACCTGCCGCATGAGCATGTCAAACTGACCGGCGGCCACATACCGATCCTGACTGGTGCTCTCTGCCCGATCCAAAATGATTTGGGCTAGTTCGGTCGCCGAATCCTTTACCCGGTGGAGTTCGCGGGAATCAGAGTCCACGGTATGAATCACTTTGCTGAGCGCTGGCATCTCCCGGCCAACTTCCTGTCTAGTGCGCCGCAGCATGATATGGTTCTCGCGCAAATAAGCCCCAAAAGCTTTGGGATCACTAATATGTTCGCCACCCCAGGCCCGAGCGAATTCGCCATATGTGCCCAATACTCCTGGGGAAATGGTCTCGTTGATGTTGAAATACTCCCCACCATAATTAAAAATCGGTGTAGCAGAGAGCCCGAGCCGGAATTCGCAGGCGCCGGACACTTCCAGCGCACCAGCATATTTGTTGCTCTGGTCTCTGCGCAGCTCCTGCACCTCGTCATAAACAACCGATTTGACATATTGGGCCAGCACCTCGGACCAGCCGGCCAACTTGTGATAATTCGTGATGATAACATCTGGGCCGCGCCCATTGATTTCAGGGAGCGGGTACGGGGTACCCTTTTTGACCACATGCGTTGTCAGGCTGGGCATGAACCGGTGGATCTCTTTTTCCCATTGCCTGGGCAGATGCGCCAGGGTAACCACCACCGCCGGCAGGGTGGCCGGGTCCGCAAACGAGCCGATCGCTACAGCCGTTTTGCCGATACCGATATCGTCGCCCAACAGCAGGGAGCCCCGGGTCAGGTACAGATCTACCGCGATTCGTTGATAATCCCTGAGAGGGATGGCCAGGGGATATTCCTGGGGCTTATAGTCGGGGGCAGAAATCACATCCAGCCGTTCCAGCATGGCAACATGCCGGCTGGCGCTGGCTTCCATAATCGCCCGCTCTTTAACCTCCATCGGGTACCGTTCCAAAAACCAGAGCAGGTCTCTGCAGTTTTCCGGGGTGTTGGTCATCTCCACTTCAGAGATATGCCATTTTTCAACCCCACTAAAAACTCGCTTCAGAGTTGTCATGACGTGCCGGTCGCCCGAAATGCGCCATCGCTCGGGCTTGTCGCCGCCGCCTATTCCTTCTCCTTGGGGAACCAGGCTTATCTCGCCATATCTCCTCAACGAATGCCGCCGATAGATACAACTCTGACCGGTTTGTCGGCGAGCGTTTTTGGGAGGGATGTATGCCGGACACGGCTGGTGAGTAATATCACGCCATCCACCTGGTCGTGCTCATTATACCGGTGGATTTGCCTCATTACCTGGGTAACACCACCCGCCACTTTGACTTCAATCCCAATTTTATGCTCTGGCAGGTAGAAATCGATCCGAGATAGAGGGCTGAGGCTGTGTTCACGCAGATATTTACAGCCAATCGCAGTGAGCACATGAGCCACCTCAAGGTGCAGTTCGGCTTCGTTTCGCATTGATCTAAATGACCACTCGCGCAGATCGTCAGATATGGCATCAATTATCATAATAAATCTCCGGGCGAGTATCGGCCCGCATATATAATGGATGTCTTGGCTTCCCTGTTTTGGTTGTCCCTAAACATTTCATTTTGGGGAGAAATGCTAATACATCCCGGTCCCGATTTAGATATCCGCCATGATAGCCCCAAGCGGCAATTGCCAAGTCCGCCTGATGCGCCAAATCACGTAACCAAGAATTATTCTCCGGCCCTATTGGAGCAATGTGAGACATCATTATTTTAGGTTTCGTAGCCCGCAGCGCAAATAGGTTTGCCATGATTAGCCCGCCATAACCCCAATCCGCGGCATATCCTTTGCACCGGCGGATCGTTGGGTCATCTAAAGATTCATCGGCTGTCGATGGATTAAGGCCTATGAAGAGAACTTTTGGCTTGGACTCGTTCCATGTTCTATAGAGTGCATACCGATATACCCGGTCTGGCGAAAACTCTGCTGACCCACCAGAATGTGGCCCAAATAAAGACAAGTCATAAATCATCTTTGCCCTTAATTGAGCGACTGCTTATTTTTGAAGTTAATTCCTTTATAGAAAAGTGCGGATGCCCCGCGCCCTGGACGATCTTTTCCATTGCATTCAGTAAATAAATCCAGACATCCTTCTCCGACAACTCAAATAGTTCGTTTTTTTTCCATGGATCACCACCTTGCACCTCGTCTCCGATGTTATGATTCCATTCGGTAATCAGAAAAGACTGCATTATGACTTTCCCTCCGTTAACTGAAATTGGCCAAACCCCCTTTTGATCAGTTGCTGATAAAGGGTGGTGCCCTCCGCGTCTACCATAATATAGGGCATAAAGACCTGATCGGCGGTGACCATGCCGATATTAACCATGGCCATCTGGGCTTGGACCCACCGAAGGATCTGGCGTCAGGCAATCCGCCGGGCTTGGTCTTCGTCACCACGTTTGAGATATCTCGTTTCCCCGGCCTTCGCTAAATTCAATAGAGGCAGATGATCGGCCGGCAATTTGAAAGGGACCAGCGCGGAATCAATCTCCATTGTGAACGAGACTGTTGCAACATTGCCGTCCAGATCATAATCTGTCATAATCTGCCGGACGCCATATTCCCGCAGCACCATTTGAATTTCTGCAATGGTCTTCTCCGGTTTGATCGAAGTGGTTTCCATAAAAATCGTTCGTTTGGTCATTATCCCTCCACAAGTAATGTTATTGGCCTGCAAAACAGCAGATATTTCCAGTACATGTCCTCACCCTGGGAATAGCAGTCGTGCTCCCAACTGGCCTGCACTTCGAATACAGCCATTTCCGGTCGCTTCTCTTCCGGCCACTCTTCATTGATATATTTCCTGGCTTCCTTGGGATTCTGGAAAACAATCCCTCCCGTAAAGGATCCCGGCAGCCTTTGATGGCCGGCCTTTTCCTGCCCAAGTTTCAAAAGGACGATATCCTTTTCCAAGGCTTCTGTCAGGTCCTGAAGGAGGACCTCTCTTCGGCCAATAGTGAAGATAGGGGGCGCTGTGTCAGGCATTGAGTTTCTCGCCCGCCTCTTCCGGATCGTCGCACACATATTCTTGAACTGGATAATATCCCCCCACATATTTTCCTGTCGGGACTAGTCGGCAGTTGCTGCCATTTTTTTCATCGGGGTAGCAATCCAAACGAATTGTCTCACCTCCCTTGGACAGCACATGTTTCCTGCGTCCAAAACTATCACTACTCGACATTGCTTCCCAGCCGTTTTTCTCAAGAAACGCAAGGATGGGCGCCACGTCGTCCATTCTCATGACAACACAATTAATCACCACGACGACCCCATAAGTAAGCGCCTGTGATTCGTAGGGGCCGCTTACCAGGTTTGGATAGTTTTTTTCGACTACTTGAGCCAATCGCACGGTTTGATCCATGCCACAGATCCGATCAATCTCCCGATCGTGGTATCTCCTGGCATCTACAAGCCGCCGGCGCGTTGCCGCTGATAATAGAAATTCCGCTCTCACAATGCTGCCTCCGTTTTTGTCAGGGTTACCAGGGTTTCAACGGCTATCCGCTTTTCTCTTTTGTGATAATCGATAACATCCATAATCCGTTTTTGTTCGGCCCCGATGGCATCCCGGGCCGATGTCCAGAAATGGTCCTCAACTGTTTTTTTAATCATTTTCTTCCCGGCCCCAGGCTTGGCTCGAGCTGCGCTGATAATGCACGGCCGATCAATCTCGCAGGAGCACAGGGTTTTGTTGGTGATCGTATATTTTCTTATTCCTTCATCGTATCGGTAAAGGATGTCACCAACATTTAGAGCGTCGAATTCTTCGGGTTTCACCGCTTGTCTCCTAGCGCCGCATTTAGACATTGCTGTAGCAGGTCCCATGCTAATAGCCGCTTCCGGGGAAAGTTTTTTACAATCGCCTGCTTCCATCCCCTGCCTGATTTATCTTTCAATTCAACACGGTCACCACCCCTGGGTTTGGATTGGTTCCAATTTATCAAGGTGATATATCCAACATACAATGTCTCGGGCTTGGCTCGTCGCCCGCCCTTAAGCATTTCAATCGTTATGCGGAGCATTGCACGAACTCCCCGCCTTCGCCGGTCACAAGCCCGCCATCCCACAACCAAGACCACAGGTTATCGGTGGTTCTTGCCGAAAATTTCCTCTGTGTGGATCAAGTTCATCTAGAAATGGGCCATTCAATACCGTGCGATTCAATTCTCGCTCAACAGCACACATTCTTTCAAAGTGTTGCGGAAAGTCAATCCTTATCCTGTTCCAGTAACCCATTTTGCCCTTCACACAGCCAATACAGTTGTTATGATTGTACCCCAAGTCATACATCGCCGGAATTTTAATTCCTGCCTTCCAGATAATACCTAAACAATCTTGCTTTGTTAGCCCCTGTTGAATTAGACTATATCCCAAATGAAGTTCTGGATTGTTGTTGGTGAATCTCTTAGCACGGGTTCTTTCATCCAGGGTAAATCCAATAATATGAACGTCATCTGGTTGCTGAAATTTCTGGCGGGGTTTCTTTTTCAATTCTACCGTACATTTCGCACCACCAGGCCCGACCAAATACCGTTCCTTGAGACAGACATCATAATGGTCTTTGTACTTTTCATTGCGAAGCACAAGAACAGATTTCCCAAACCATTCCTCACAGTCTTTGAGAAATCGTTTATTATCTGGATGTTCCCCGCCCGTATCGCAATAGGCTAGCAGCGCGTCGGGGTTCTCTTTTAAGACTAATTTCGCCGCCACAGCAGAAGCCGCACCACAAGAGAACCAAACAATCGTCCTCTGCTTATCCATCATGCACGAACTCCCCGCCCATGTTTTGCCGAACACGAAAAGCATAACGGTAAATCAACCTGTTTGGGGTTCTTTTTTGACCCCGGCGGCCTTGTTCCCCATATTGAGTGTTTCCCAGCAGCCCGAACTTTTTCTGCTATGGCATCTATTTCGGCTGCGGTTTCGGGGTAAAAGCCTCGTATCATTTCTAATTCATTGGGAGAGGCAAAAGCACCACAAAGGCACTCCCCTGACATACAGAGAAGTTCTACTACCGGGTTGCGGGGTAGATTATGAGCCTGTATATACTTATTTTTATCTGAGGAGTCCCATGCAATTAAAGGGTTAACCCACAAGGCACGGCCAGATGGAAAGGGACCAGCCTTAATTGCTTCGTCTACATTAACCATACGGCGAGCACTTTCCTGTTTGCGCCTGCCTGAGATAAAGGCAATTTTTCTATTTCGGGTGCCGTGTTCCCTTAGAATCATTCGGAGGCACCGTTCTTTTAATCGTTGATACATTTTCCAGTGGTGTCCGGGGCCGGGGAAACCCCGTTCAATTACTAAATCCTCATACCTATCCGGGGGGTGATATTCTTTTAGGGGCCATCCCAAATCGCGGCAAGTCTCCCGCACGTATTCACGGGTTTCCTTAACGCCAATGCCCGTGTTGATATGTATGCAACCGTCAAACCGAGGGTGTTGGCTTGCGATATGGCTCGAACATAGCGAATCATGTCCTCCGCTAAATAAAGCAAAAACATGAGAGGGATCATATTCGTCAATCGCCCGCTGAATTATCTCATGTGCCGCAGAAACAATATCCGGTTCAATCATGCACGAACTCCCCGCCCTGGCCGTTGCAATCTGTACAATCCTCTGATGTCCCGTGTGGCTGTCCTTCGCATGAGTCACACACCACCCAGCGCCAGCCCTTGTACCTGATCCAGGCGTAGCACCATTGTTCGGCGGTATACCAAAGGATCGTTCCATATGAAGGTAGAGTATCGGCCGTAATTTTAAATAACGCCACTTCAAATGCCGTCCTGTCTTCTACCTCCAACTCCCGCGCCGTGTCCAGTGAGCCGAGCCAGTTGGGCAGACTGCCATAGGGGTCGTAGTCGAGCGGCAGTGATTCGTCGCACAGACGCCAATAAATTGAACGGCCTACGACTTTAGGATCAAGTAATTGACGCTTCCCCGAAGGAAATTCAGTATCTTGTAGAAACTCATACCACTTGAAACCTATCAACTCCGCAATGAACCGCTGTGTGGGGCCGGGTGGTGGGTTAGATGGGGTCATTTGAGGCCTCCCAGTTCCAAATTCCCTGTTTACCACGCACATTTATAGGATTGATTGCCCTTGGACGTAACAGGATTAATCCAAAACGGCGGGTGTTAGCGCAGTCAATTAATGCGGCTTGAGAATCCGCCCCCGTTAAAATTCTATGCTCTAGGACAAGAACTTCTCCAATTAATCTTCCACCTGGTATTCGACGCATTTTTTCAGTTAAAAAACGTTGTGCCGGATTTAAATACTGCGCGGCTATTTCCAGGGCATGTTCATCCCATTTCAACCCCGCATGAATGCCTATACGCTGGGCCACAAGACATGAAAATCTAGAATGCGTCCGAGTTTCGATAGTTTTCCAACCAAGAACTACCCATGAAGCCCAAGGTTGCCATAATGTAATTACTTTCATCACATCCCTTTCACTTTATGCGCCACCAGGGCTTTTTTGGTACGGGAATATCATCATTAGTGAGGGGGCGACCAAGGTGCATTTCATATTCCATGCGTCTTTTTAGTTCTCTACAGGTCACTTTAAAGGCATATACAATGCGTTGATCAGTGTTCATGAACAGCGCCCTTATTCTATTTATTAGGCTTCTCATTTGCGCTCCCTCAAAGTTCTGGTTAATCCCTCTATTGCATCTTTGATGTTTGCCAGGCTAAGGTATATCAGTAGTCCTACTCCAACAACCATGAACATCAGTCCCCATATTGCGCCTGCTATCTCACTCATGACTTCCCTTTCAGTTTATCGTCATACGCTTCCAACCAATTTTTAAGATTGCGGACATGTTTCAGCAACCGTCGTCGCCAACGTTCCCACCAGATATAGTCGATAAGCAGAACGATCAGAAGGAGCACCACGGATCCTATGAGATATTTCATTTTCGCCTCTCGCTGCCTACGCACTCATCAAGCCGGGTTTCAAAATCCTGGAGTTTGCATCCAAGGCCATACAACGCTTGCCGTAAGTCCCTGATGGTTTTTGCACCATTGATTTGATCCCACATTTGTTTACTGTCGTCACCACTGAAAATTGGGGCTCCTTGGTGCCTTAACTCGTCCCGTGCTTCCTGTTTTGGCTTGCAGTCGGGGCAGGCTCCGAAATATTTACATTTAGCACACCCGCTATACGATACTTCACGGGCATACAAGTAACATTCCGACGGAAGCAAGCATCCTCCCATACTCCCCCTGCAGGTGCCACAGGCGGGCTTGCACCGTGGACAGGGTAGAGTATGAGGGCCACGTTGATCACAGTTATAAAGTTTCCCATTGAATCGATATTCAAAAAATTCTGGCTGGAACTCATCGGCAAGCGAATCACTCTCCCCGGTCACTTCGGCCCCGGTGTGGAGGGCTTCGAGAGCGTCAAGGATAATCTTGGCAAGTTGGACCCCAACACCCGCTTCGGCTAAAATGTCAGCAGCGCCAAACCGGTCGAATGGGCGCTGTAGGTGTGACTGGAAAAATTTCCAAATTGTATGTGCGACCTGCAAAACAGCCTTTTTGACTCGTCCAGTAGCAGCCCCATCGCTCCATCCCTCTAACCACTCATCCCATTCCTGTTCACTCAGCATGTTCAGCCTCCTTTAGCATGGCGTCGGCGGCCCTAAAAGCAAGTTGAGCCCTATATCTGACCATTTCGTCAACAGTTGGATTCTCAATGCCCTCGTTGATTCTTAGGCTCTCCATCACTGCATTCCAGGGCATGTCTGCCCTCCCCGCAAACCACTCGCGCTTGGTTAGCCCTTCATACTGCTCGATTCCATTAGGCAACTTTACTACCCTTGGAAACGCCGGGTTATCTCCGTTACTCATCTTGTCCTCCTCAGTTCATCGTGAATATTTTCAAGAACCTCAATTATTTTATGCAGGCCTACATAAACGAAAAGGAAACCTGCAACTATTAATCCCACTCCTTCCATCATTCACCTCCATTATGTTTTCGCCCGTCCAGCAGTTTAGTCGCCATCCTTCACCTCCAGGAGTTTGTCCAACCCAAGACGTGCAAATTTGTAATCCCCCGCCTCAAGCATCATATTTTCCACTTCTTTCAACGCCTCTCTCCGGGCCGCGTCCTCCCGCTCCGCTATCTCCGCGCACACCGGGCAGTCTACTTCATCACCCCTACTTGGTGACTCAGACATTCGGATGAATGTTTTATGCCCACAATCCAGCAAAATTCCAGCACAATAGTCAACGCTTGTTACTGCTTTGCTCATGGTTGTTGCTCCTGTTGGGCTAGACGGATTCTCGACAAGTTTGACAATGACATTCACCATCCCAACCCTCAGGATGTTCGTCAAGCATCGTTGTCAATTTCACCAATTTATTATGTTGGGCAGCTAGCCCCATCTGTATTTCGATGTCTGAGGCAAACACATGAATATTTTCAGTACATGCCTTAATTCTTTCATGGTCGCTAGACGCTTCAATTATAAACGCCTGAGCATGAATTGCTAATAAATTTTCGGCCATCGTTTTCATCACTCACTCCTTTGTTAATCGCGTGATTTACGGTATGTGCGGGCTATAATTCCATCTTGTCTACACAAACTAAAATTTCCATCGCTAAGCTTCGGGCGGCTTGTTTTGCTTTTAAAAACGCTGCTTTCTTACTCATCGCGCCTCCGGAAGAGATGTGATTATGATGACCCCACCCCGTTAGCATTACGTGCCACTGCCATGTAAAATTCTCCTTTTGGCCACCGTTGCTGCCCTCGGAGACATCAATGTATATTGGACCTTTGCCGTATTCCATCACTCCTCCAATCGTTTTCAAGTTCGCGTTTCCGGGCCATAACACTAGGCCGTTTAAGTAGAGTCGTTTTGCACATCCTCTTTGGCTTCATCATACTGCCTGATCACCTCAACGATGGCGTAGAGGATCCAAATGTAGTGGTATGTGAATTCATCGCAATCGCCGCCATCAAAGAAATCATCGAACTGGTCGCCGTATTCCGATTTATACTCCTGCACCGCTTCGTATGCCAACCATGGCTCGCCGTCGTGTACCTTCAATACTTTGTCCTCTATATCCGCCCATACCTCAGCCTTTTTCTCTGCCGTTTCTATTTCCCAGGTCTCGAAATGGTTTTTGATCTGCTCCTCAAAAACTTCCGGACTGAATTTTTTATATCCTGTGAAGGTCCCTATGCTTTGCAGTTTTTCTCCCCAATACCCTGGGCTAATCCCCGAGCTCCGGAAGAGAGTAAACATGTCCTCCGTCCGCCGAAATACCGAGGTACCCATATCACCACAGATACAGAGAAACCCAGGCCAGGTGAGGATCTCGCAATGATACGTACTTGATCCCGGCCGGCGAAATTGTATGTGCCGATAAACGCCATCGTCACGGATGATCTTCATCACATGGGTTTTTGTATCCTTGTCAAATTGGGCTTTGATCTCTTCTCTGGTCTCCGTCATTTTAAAACTCCATTTTGTCCACCGCGGCCTGCATGACCGGGCGTTGGGCTTTTTCGGTGTTTTCGATCTCGTCAAATAGGTCATCGTCCCGTAGTTCCAAGACGGCATCTTCAATCAGGCCGTTCATCACCGAGGGTTCCAGCGCGTCCAACTCCCACGAGTTTGGACCAAAGCGTTTGCAATATTCCTTGTATCTGCTATCCCCCTGTTTCCCCGGGAATGGTGGCGGACCATATTCATTAATTTGGTCCATATTCAGGGCGATTCGTTGGAAACCCCAGTCTTTCCCGGGTTCCCAGCCTTCGTAACCCATAAATAATTCAAGCCGCTCCCGGAGATCGCGGGACATGTCCAATCCCGACGAATCATGGTCCCCCAGGTGAATAATATGGGGTATCTGGTGATGGTCTCTGTAGTCGTGCATTCGCTGGGCCGCTTGCCATACCACAGATTGAGAGGCATAGCCGCGACAGGAGACGTAGGGCACGTCCAATTCTTTGCATTTTCTCCTAATCACGCCGATCAGAGCATCTTTTTCAATCCATATTTCCGGCCTGTAGGGCTGGTCTCCCCATCTATCGATATGGTAACTATCCACGGCCGCCTGCATAATATCCTGTGGGCTGTCCCATGCTGGTCGTTTTTGGAGAGTGCGGGTATGATCAACTATCATCCTCCAATCAATCAGGCCGGCCAGCCTGGCGCTGTTGATTATG
>Ga0209976_10001982_pt1 | contig 11805 bp, 10 predicted proteins | sample SumtaG_FD_182806 | JGI IMG/M metagenome (GOLD analysis project Ga0209976, IMG submission 182806) | Deep subsurface microbial communities from Indian Ocean to uncover new lineages of life (NeLLi) - Sumatra_00157 metaG (SPAdes) (version 2) | ecosystem: Environmental > Aquatic > Marine > Oceanic >... | reverse complement strand
TTCAATCAAGAAGGAAAGAAAACCATTTTCAAGATCAATTATCTTATTTAGAAGGTTCACTTCTAAAGAAAACGAATTTTTTAACAGTTTTTCAACTTCCTCAAATATACTTCTTTTTTCATCCATTTCTAACTTTCTAGTTGACTCAAAGGTAAATTTACTTGAGTCTAAGGTACTCTGTACTCTAATCCCTAAATTATGATAGATATGAATCGTAGCTGTTGCAATTAATAAATCATTAAAGGTAGTGTCTTGACTTACGAGTTCAAAGATTTTTCCCATATCAGCTTCTCTTTTGAAATGCGAAATTATTAAATCAACAGTTTGAAAAAACCTAGATGCACTTTCAGCTGCTGTTGTCTTTCTCTTTACACCACTTATCATATTATTTCATCCATTCTCTATAAACTTCTTTAAAATTATCTGATATCTCGAATCGAACATTGTTATGCCAAAACTTAAAATTTATTACATGAAAAAGATCTCCCTTAAATAATTCCTTTTCTTTATTTGATAAATTATGTTTTAAAATCAATGAAAGCGGTCTTGGAATAAGTTTTGAAAAATATTTTAGAAAAGTATTCTCAAGATAACCGTAATATGTATCATCATTACTAATACTGAAGAAATTAATAGGGGCAGCTTTTTCTGTTTGAAAATCTATTATGCTAAGCGTATTTCTAATTTTGCTATTAACATATTTTGGGAATTCTTCGTTTATTCCTAAGCTTAATTCATATTGCTTATAAAATTCAAGCAATTTCTCCTTTGCGTCAATATCGGAGATTTCTGCAATATAATTATCCAAGAATTCCAGAAATTTATCTAATTTTTGTTCATTATCTTCTCGATTTCTAATGTGTTCTAAAAAATTAGTATAAATTTCCATTAAAGTCCACTCTCTTATGGTTTCAATTTTTAGAAATCCTTTAGAATAGTCATTTATCCATTGTAAAACATACGATTTCCATTCTAGGTTAATTCCACCAATCCTTTTCTCTAAAAAGCGATGGAATTTATTAGCGAAAATAACCGGATCTTGTATTTGATTACTAGATTCATCCTTAATAAAGCGATTTATTGTTGAATACCTTAGGATATAGCTCAATAAGTAATCTAATTCACTTGAGAACTTTTTAAATTTGTCTATATGTAATTTGATTGGATTAGCATCCAGATCCATTTGGATCTCTGCAAAAGAAACTAGATCTTCTATCTTTAGTGTGATATTATTAAAAAAGGAGTCAATATTATTATTAACTAAATTGCGGAACTCTATTATAAGCTTGTTTTCATCAAAAACTTTTGATAACGTAACTGATTGAATCTCTATTAAATTAAAAAGATGTTCTGTAAATTTCTCTATTAGGGTCAATCCTAAAATTTTTGCTGGTTTTTGCTCTTTATTAAATTGAGCTTTAAGATTTCCAGATAATTCCACTGCTAGTGTTTTTAGTCTACGACGCGAAAGATAAGTAGGGAATGATCTTCTAATCATTTCTAAGCTTCTCTTTACGATTTCTGAAAAATAATTAAACACAGAACTTAACTCTGAAATCCTCAAATTTTCCTTCTGGATAATTGAATGATCAATGAACTTAATTGTAATTCCACAAATTTCCTTATAATCTTCATTTTCTAATTTTCCTTTATTTGCAATAAAAAATGTGTAGTTCTCCAATAATACCGATAAATCTCCCATTTCCCCCGAAGCGAGAAAATCACGCGAATACTCTAAAAATGTTTTTAAATACCTCTCTAAGGTTAGTAATAACTTATTGGTTTGAGAAATTAACCATTCTCCAGTTTGAACCTCTTTAGAATCAATGATTTCTTTTCGGATTCTTTCTATCAAGAATTTTACTAAATCATCTTGATATTCATCTAAGGTACCTAAGTTTGCTAAATTGATAAGACTCGTTCCTAGATTTAATGTCTTATCAATAATAAAATTCGCGCTTGGTTCAGATATCGAATATTTAAGATGTTCCAAAGCCTGCTGACCCTCAAAAGGCATTTTCACCTTTTCAAATCGACTATTTTTTAAATTAATTTCAATAGGTTTTTTATACCATAAAATCTCTACATCTGAAATAATTCTTGCATAATTGGTTAACATTTCCTTTTCTGTTGGAAGTGATGTACTTAATCCTATTAGTTTTTTATTCCATTTTTCTTCGATCAAATCCCCAAAAAGTCTTTTGCTAAACCTTGAAGCAAATTTATTATAGAACAATTGTCTATTTTCATCAGAAAGATCTGGTCGATCAGCAAACTCCTCAACTTCATAAAAAAGTTTGCTTATATTATTCATTGAAGTTCTAGATTTATGAACATCCAAGTACCCTGTTTCTGGTTTTAAAGCAAGGATTAAACTCTCACATTCTTTAAATTCTCCCGGAATAAATATCATCGATTTAGGAAAAATCTGCGTTTTAGCAGCCTTCTCATCAAGATTATGTAATTCAAATTCAATACTAAACACTTCTGCTCCCGTATAATCCCTCAATATTGCATTATACATCGCTAAATATTTAATAACTTCCTGTGAGAGCTCATTTACTTTTTCTCTTGTTAATCTTCCGGGACCAATAATATCTCCAGCAATGAGATCATTTGGAGATGAATATCCGAAAATTAAAGAAAACTGGTAATTAATCGATTCTCGTGTGGTTATCATAATTTTAAATTAAACAAATTATAGTTCCTAATTTTTAGAACCAATAGTCATTTATCTTTTTAAAGGAATTTTGCAAAAATTTAGGACTTGTTTTAAATATTTTTAAGTTGAGATAATATTAAAATTTACTTTTGAGAGATAAGATGTTAAACACATTGATCTCTTCAATAAATCTTTCCCTTTAATCAGCTTTTACCATACAATATAAAAATAAAAATATAATAAGAAAAATAATTATTATAATTATAATAATATATAAAAATTCCTTAAAACACTAAAGGTGTAGACTTATACAGTTTGGGTCCGATTTAGGAATAAATCAAGAAGATATAGAGAGAATAAGCCCTGAAATTACGTTTATAACATCTAATGCAGATATTGAAGCGATTGCTCTTGTAAGTTCTGAAGGTTACCAGATTGCATTTTCAGCATTGCCCCAATATCATGTAGATGGTGATCAATTTTGCGGGCTTGCAAGTGCATTATTAATGACAGGTAGATCTACTATTCAAACGTTATTTCAGGAGGATTTAAGTGAAGTCATTGTTAGGGCAGAGGATGGCTATATTATAATTACGAATGCGGGGAGGTTAGTTATAGTATGTGCGGGGACAATTATCAATACTTTAATGAAATCTGTTAAAGTCATGCGAATTGCCGCCAAAAAGCTATACAAAATTTTCGAAAATCGATAAATATTTTTTTTTGGTTATTTTCTATTTCTGTAAAAACTTCTCTAATAATAACCATAGTGTAAATCTGACCATCCTTTTTTTGACAATATTATAAAATCCCAATTGAAAAGAGTAACTTTTTAAGCCTTTGAATAAAATAATCAATAACATTAAAATATCTTTTAAATAATGTCCTATGACACTCGCTAAAAACTTTATGGTGCGTTGGCAGTGGCCTTGGCGTGACGATGACGCCTCTGCATTGGACTAAATTTAATAAGAGCTTATATTTTTTCTTGGTTTAGCCTTTTCAAAAATTAGATTTATATCTTTTATGTGCGTTAGTCTATTGACATCCAATAAATTAATGATACACACTTAATATAAATAAACAAACGTGTATGGTAAAGAAAATGACAGATTATTTTAAAGCAAGGATAAATTTAGAACCAAGTGAGGTTCCAAAGGAATGGATAAATATTGTTCCAGATCTACCAACTCCAATTACTCCTTTGGTTAACCCAATGGATGGAAAACCAGCACCGCCAGAAATGGCATTTGCAATTTTTCCTAAAGAATGTGTACTGCAAGAAGTATCACAAGAGAAGACAATTCCTATCCCAAATGAATTGAGAGAAATCTATGCTAAGTCTTATAGACCCACACCTCTCCATCGTGCTTTAGGGTTAGAACGGGACCTAGGAATAGAAGGAGATGACATAAAAATCTTTTATAAGAATGAATCAACCTCTCCTACTGGTTCACATAAACCAAATACTGCAATAGCTCAAGCCTATTATGCTAAAAAGGATGGATTAGAAGGGCTAGTTACAGAAACAGGTGCAGGACAATGGGGTTCGGCATTAGCCTATGGATGCAATCTATTTGATATTAAATGTACGGTTTACATGGTTAGAGCAAGTTTTATACAGAAACCCGGAAGAAAAATCTTAATGAGATCCTATGATGCTGATGTTCATGCAAGTCCTTCGAATCTTACAGAATCAGGAAAAATGTTTCTAGAAAAAGATCCAAATCATCCAGGCAGTTTAGGAATTGCTATCTCTGAAGCTATTGAACATAGTATGAGTAGTGATAAAATAAGGTATTCTTTAGGAAGCGTAGTAAATTTTGTGCTTCTACATCAAACGGTTATTGGACAAGAAGCAAAGGTGCAATTAAATAAAGTGGGGATCAAAGATCCTGACATAGTAATTGGTAGCATGGGAGGTGGATCTAACTTTGCCGGTTTAATGATTCCATTCGCCAGAGATAAATTAACTGGAGCTAATTCTGAAATTGAGATTATTGGAGTAGAGCCACGAGCATGTCCAAGTGTTTGTAAAGGAGAATATCGTTGGGATTTTGGGGATTCAGCAATGAAAGGACCCATAGTAAAAATGCATACTTTAGGTCATACGTTTATTCCTAGCCCGATACATGCAGGAGGATTAAGGTATCATGGAATGGCTCCTATTGTTTCAATTTTACACAACAATAAGATAATTTCGGCAACTATGCATCATCAAAACGAAGTTATCAAAGCTGGAATCCAATTTGCGAAAACGGAAGGAATTCTACCTGCGCCTGAAACCGCTCATGCGATAAAAGAAGCCATTGATCAAGCCAATAAAGCTAAAGAAAACAATGAAAAGAAAGTAATCCTTTTCAATTTTAGCGGTCATGGATATTTTGATTTACTAGCTTATAAAGAATATATGACGGGAGCATTAGAAAACTATGAGTTGCCCACTGGAAGCATCACAAAAGCTCTAGGTTCAGAAGAAATGCCCAAGATTGATGAATCACAATTTTAAAACAATAATTTCTCTTTTTTTTTTTAATTTTTTATAAAATTTTGATATAGATAAAATCTTTAAATTTAGGAATGCTTTAAATATTAAAATTTTGTGAGTTTGGTTATCAGTGATCATAACTTCGGTTATAATAATAAGTATTCTTTATTCCTATGGCTTAATTCTGCTTTATGTCACTTTTTTAACAAGAAAGAACGGAGATAAAGGAGCCTTCATTAATAACGCAGCAAATTGCATAGTTTTTATATTAGCAATTACAATTAATTTAATTCTCATTAATATTATAAATCCCTCCAGTGCCCAATTCGTTGCTTTTCCTTTTGATTTTTTAATAGTAGGTTTTGTTATCTTATTCATTCCCCTTTTTTATATCTTAATGATTAAAGAAAAGAGGAACATCAATAAAGGAAAGAGCTCAGTAGAAGAATTTAGCAAAAAACCAAAAAAAATACCCTTAAAATATGATATTTATAGAAAATTAACTCATTTGTTTGTTCTTGGGATAATATTTTTTTACTTTACTCTTGGATTTTTAATTCAAAATTTCTTCATATATATTTTAGATTTCTTACCGAATTTTATTATTAGTATGTTCGATATCGGTGATGATATAATGGTCTTTACCCAGAACTTAGTTGTTTTCTTAGTGGGTGTGTCTCTGATTGGATTGTTAACAGCCGATTTTACGAGAATTTTAAAACCAAGATATTACCCTCTAAAAATAATAAACCAAATATTGAAGAAAAAAGAATTACATATGAGATTCGGGCCTCATATCTCAATGAGTATTGGTTGTTTTTCAATAATTCTACTTTATGGTTTAATTCAGCCTATTGGTCCAATTATAATTTGTACATCAATAGCTATGGCTGTTTTTGGGGATGTATCATCTAATTTGATTGGTAGGTTGATTGGAAAAAGAAAAATACGTAATACAGATAAAACTTATGAAGGCTTAATAGCTGGAATCATTGTAGCCTTTATCTTCGGTTTTATAGTATTATTTTTGTTGCAAAATTATTATTTGCTGGAAAATTTAGGATTATTTTTTATTCCATTGCTAGGCTCTATTATTATTGGTTTAATAGATTACTTAGATCTAGAAATTGATGATAATCTCTCTTACATTTTCGTCCTTTCAACGGTATTATTTTTTAGTGCTATTTTGCTATTTTAGATTAATGTAATTAAGTACGAATTAACAAAACATTTTTCAATTAAGCTGTTTTAAATTATGAAAATGATGGAAGAAAAATTAAAAATTGTTAAAATTACTAAAGGGACCGTAATTGATCATATTGATGCGGGTTATGCTTTAACAATTCTAAATCTAACTGGTCTTGATGAAGTTAAAAATTTAATAACTATAGGAGTTAATGTATCTTCTAAAAAATTTAGTACAAAAGATATCATCAAAATAGAGAATGTTTTTTTAAATGAAACTCAAATGCAACAAATTTCGATACTCTCTCCAAATGCTACTATATCTCTAATTGAAGATAATAATGTTATTGAGAAAAAAAAAGTAAAAATACCAAATACAATAAAAAAACTCATACTTTGTGTTAATCAAACCTGTATTTCAAATTCAGAAAAGGAACCTATTGACACAGAATTTTTAGTTTTAGAAGAAAAACCATTAAAAATACAGTGTATCTATTGTGAACGTATTTATAAATTAGAAGAAATAGTATTCACATCCAAAGAAAAAAAGGAAAAGATAGTTAAGCAGCGAATTCTATTGTGAAATAATACTAATAGGGTTTTAAATCAATAATTCTATTATTGAAGAGAAATCTTGAATAAAAAATAATATTGTGTGAATCAAAACACCGAAAATCATAAACATAAAGAAAAACATACCTATTCCAGGTAAGATAATTTTTTTCCAGTTCCACTCTTCTTTATTATATTCATATTTGAAAATGAAAAAGCTTACGATAAAAGGAAAGAGGAACCACCATATCAGCATCCATAATAATAAAAACCATCCAATTAGACCAAATAGCAATCTTCCGATAATAGCACTTGAAGCACCTGTAATAGCTCTTATCCAATAAAGTTTTGTTTCTTTTTCTAGTCGAATATCTAAATCTGTTGCAGGAACTTTTACTACTTTTTCTTCCTTAGTTGTTTTTTTTTGGAATTCTTTCTGTTTCTCCTTTATTAACTTTTGCCTTCTTTTTCTAATATCTACTTTCTTACGCTTTCCCATATTATTATATAAATATTATTTACTATAAAAATAATTATATATCTTGATAAACTAAAAACTAGACAAAGTACAATGAAAATCGTAAAAGAATTCTCTAACTTTGATGTTTTCGCAATCGTAAAAGAATTAGATACGCTCCTAATAAACGGTACAATATCTAATATTTACGAAGTAAAAGATTTACTTATCTTAAAAATTAATACGAATTTAGGGAAAAAAAATTTAATTATAAGAAAAGATTCTCGGATTAATTTAACTGAATATGATTATCCGATACCAGATTTCCCCAACCAGTATATCAGATCTTTAAGAAAGTTACTCAAAAACAGAAGAATACTTACTGTCACTCAATATAAATTTGATAGAATAATAATATTAGAATTAACCAACAGAGGGGAAGGATCATGGAAATTTGTGATTGAGTTGTTCAATAAAGGGAATTTTCTACTTTTGGATCAAACTAACACTATAATTGTCGCAAAAAAATATCGGAAATATAGAGACAGAATTATTCTTGCAAAGAAAGAATATACTTTTCCTAAATCCAATGAAAAAGATTTCTTTACTCTAAATAAAGAAGACTTTAAAGAATTTTTTGAAAATTCTGAGAATGAAATTGTAAGAGAAATATCAAGAAAGTTAAAAATATCTGGATTGTATAGTGAGGAATTATGTTTTAGAGCAAATGTAAATAAAAAAGAATTCGGGCATAATTTGAAAGAAGAGGATTTCACCAAATTATATGATTCATTTAAAAAAATAAGAAATGAAATGATGTTTGGCGCAATTAAAGCTTATATAGTTTTTGATGAACAAGAACAAGAAATTGCTGCTTTACCATTCGAAATGGAGATTTTAAAAGATTATAAAAGAAAAGAATTTTCTTCTTTTAATGAAGCTGTTGATGATTTTCATTCTAAAATCGATTATGAATCAATAAAAAACCCAAAAGATGAAAAAGTTAAACAGATGATTAAAAGTCAAGAAAAAATCTTACTTAATCAACAGGATTATCTTGAAGAGCTTAAGTTAAAAAAGAAAAAGTATTATGAATTAGGAGATTTTCTCTATAATAATTTCAATAAATTTGAAAAGTTAATTTCTGTGATACTAGATGCAAGACAAAAAAAATACTCTTGGGAAGAAATTAATCGCAAATTGATTGATGCCAAGAATGAAAAGTTAGATGGAGCAGAATTCTTTAAAAAGATCTCCCCCTCTACAAACCAACTCTTAATTAGAATAAAAGAAAATGATGTCTATTTAGATTTAAGAAAATCTCTTGGGGAAAACACAAATCTAATATATTCTAAAGGAAAAAAAGCAGAAAAGAAAATAAAAGGAACGCTTCCTGCGATCAAAAAAACTGAAGATAATATAACTAAGCTGAGACTTGAAAAGGATTCATTGGAAATGGGGGTTGATTTTCTTGTTAAAAAACCAAAGAAAAAGTGGTATGAAAAGTTTAGATGGTTTAATTCATCAGATGGGTTTCTAATTATCGGGGGGAGAGATGCTGCCACAAATGAAATTGTTTTCAAGAAATATTTAGATCCATATGATTTAGTTTTCCATACTAACTTCCCCGGTTCACCTTTAGTAATAATTAAAAATCCGGAAAATATAGAAATCCCCCCACTTACAATTAGAGAGGCAGCAGAATTTGTTGCGAGTTTTTCACGAGCTTGGAAGGAAAATTGGGGCGTAGTTGATACTTTTTATATATATCCTGACCAGATTACGAGATCCCCTCCATCAGGGGAATTCTTACAAAAAGGTTCATTTATAATATCAGGGAAAAAGAATTTTATAAAGAATGTAAAAACTGAACTCACTATTGGTTTAACCCTGGTTGATTTAAATATTGGATCGGATGGTAAAAATAAGGGTTATTTTCCTAAAATTATAAGTGGTCCAGTAACGGCCATCCAAAAACAAACCGATAAGACTGTAACAATAATACCAACCAAAACAAAAAGTCTAACAAAAGGAAAATTATCAAAAGAATTAAAATCTATTTTTATTAGAAATATAGATAAGGAATTGAAGAAGTGGGTAGGCTTATTATCTGTTGATGATATAATTTTATATCTCCCAAATGGATTGTCAATGATTAAATCATAAAATTAAGAAGATCTCAGCCTAATCTTGTTGATGTTCTTATAATCATCAAACAAAATACCATCAATTCCTTTGCTAACTAAGAAATTTATCTTGTTTATGGGATTTTCATAACCGAGAAAATCCCAAGATAAGGCCATAATCCCGTTTATATGACACGTTTCAATGAATTTCTCTGTTATTAAATTTGACTTTAAACTTATCATATCAAATTTAATTTTTTTTTTAATGCCTGAACCCATTTTTAAAAATTCTTTTAGAGACAAACCTAAACCTTTTGTGATATTAAAACAGATTCTAATATGTGGAATTTCATTTTTAATCTTTAATAAATCATCTAAACATTTCCCACTAATAACCGTATCTGTTAATAAATTATTAGAATTTATAATTTCTACTACTTCTTCTACTAAATCTTCTTCTTTTAATTCAATCATAAAATTAACTTTTCCCTTAAAGTTATCAAAGATTTCTGTTAATAAAGGGATATTATTTTGATTAATTACCGTTTTGAAAGTTTTAATTTCTTTATAAGTAAAATCTTTTAAGAAACCTGATCCATTTGTAGTTCTGTTTAAATTAGAATCATGTAATACCACTAGCTTCCTATCTTTAGTTTTTCGAATATCAAACTCAATGTAGTTCGCCCCATATTCTATAGCTTTCTTAAAAGCTAAAATAGTATTCTCATCAAAATCTCTCCTAGTTCCTCTATGTCCAATGAAAAGAAAGTTGGAAATCATTTTTGTATTTGTTTAGCTTTCTTGGACTAGATATAAATAGATTAAAATTAATAATAGCCCAATAAAAGTAAAAAAGAAAACTATATAGTTCAGTAAAGCCTGCCCTAAAGAAAGAATGAAAAGTAATAAGACTTCTTTCCAATCTAAGGGTTTTCCTGTCATCTCTTTATAATTTCCAAGACTTATCATCATAAACAGGAAAAATAGGAGGATTGAAACAACTTTTATTGATATATCTAAAATATCAAAAATGAGATTTATGTTAGCAAAAAAAGAAAATATTGCAGTATTAAACAAAAGCGAAACTACAAAAAAGATTAAACTGAGAACAGTAGATATCACCACTGTTCTATAGGCAAATTTATCCTCAGACCTTCTCTTAGTTTTTAATTTTTGTTCTTTAATTTGAACTTTTGGGATTTTTGACATATTAACTTCTTAATCTTTCCATTTTTTCTTTTAATTTGAAAATTTTATAAATATAATACCCTGAGAGAACTCCAACAATACTAAAAACAACTAAAACTAAAACAATTAGGATTACATCAAAATATAGTGGTTCTGGTACAGAAGGTTCAAAAATATAAATTAGAACGATCTCACTTTTTATAATCCCATCTGGATATGATGGTGTTTTTCCATAGGTGATGTTGAGTGCATAACTCTTTTCATATTCTAAGAAAGCATCTTCCTCATATCCGTCAGCTAAAGGCTGTTTAATCGGGATAGAAAATTCATAAACCGAAACTTTTCCATCCAATTTCCCTGCTCCCTCACCATGGCTATATGTATCGTTTAAAAACAGACTATTATTAATTTCATAATCAAGATAAACGAACTTATTAGTTTGTATATCAGAAAATTGAACAATTTTCGCATCGATAAAATCCTCTTGATTTTCTGAAGAACTATTGGAAATTAAAAGAGCTATAAACTCTGTTGAATTATGAGCACTAAATTCCAAATCAACTTGAACAGATATAAAAAGCTCTGAATCATCTTGCATAACCCATAAATCTATTGGTAAATCCGTTAAATTAATATGAATTTTATTGGCGTTTTTCCATTCATTTACAGAATCATCAATATCTCCATCAATTTTCGGAGGATCTCCAAATTCCGCATCAATTTCCTCAGCAGCAGCATAACTATTGATAATGAATAAAGATGAAACTAAAAGAAGATTAAGTAATATAATCGCGCTTAATATAGAATAACTAATTTTTTTCAAAGTAAATTATTGTTGCTTTTGTATAGTTTTGTTTAATATTAGAATTGATAATTAAAATTTAATTTAATATTTTTCCTTAGTTTTTTCAATAAAAATTCAATATTTAGACCATTAATAAAAAGAAAATTAAGTGAATCTAAATCTCCTTTGATTTATTTTAGATGTTTAGGTAAGAATACAATACAGTTAAACTTATTCAGATAAATAATGATATAGTTAACCAAACGCTTAATTTTCCGTTTTGCCTCAGATAAATTCTTGTTATTATATTCAGCAAAACTTTTTGGACCTATTGCGACAAGGACACCACTTAAATCTTTTTCT
>Ga0209976_10001981_pt1 | contig 11806 bp, 13 predicted proteins | sample SumtaG_FD_182806 | JGI IMG/M metagenome (GOLD analysis project Ga0209976, IMG submission 182806) | Deep subsurface microbial communities from Indian Ocean to uncover new lineages of life (NeLLi) - Sumatra_00157 metaG (SPAdes) (version 2) | ecosystem: Environmental > Aquatic > Marine > Oceanic >... | reverse complement strand
CTTTTACTTCAAATTTCTCAAAGAAGATTGATAAATAATGGCGTTTAGCTTTAAAGTTGGCGTTTGTAAATGTTTGGTAGATATTTTTAGTCATTCCCAATATTTCAGAGATAATATCAACGTCAAATCCTCTTTGATTTTCAATGGTGGCAATTTCATTCTCTAAGTTCTGGATCTCTAGGGCTAGCTCGCCATGTTTGCGTTTAAAGGCTTCTTTGCTAATAGTTTGGTCTAAGAGATTGTCTTCGAGAACGTTTCTTCTGGCTTCCAGTTTTTTAACTGCATTTCTTAAAGCATGAGTTTCTTTTTCTCTGTTTTCTCTGGATTGACTAATTAGTTCTTTACCTTTTTCAACAATTTTTTGAGCAAATTCTTCTGAAAACTGGATTTGTTTGAATTCTTTGGCTACTTTATCTTCTAATTCGCCAATAGGGATATAGTGTTTGCAACCATTGCGAACATTACCGTGGTAATAGGCACTTTTTTTCTTTTGTTGCCAACTGCAATAGAGTCTAACACCGCATTTATGACAATAAACAAAGCCTGATAGTAGCCATTGGTATTTTCTTCGACGGCAGGCATTGCGATTATGTCTTTGGGTGACTCTCTGGCAAGCTTCAAAAATCTCTGAGGTAGTTAGAGGTTTGTGGTTACCCTTACAGATCTGACCGTTAAACCTCATTAGCCCAATGTAAAAGGGGTTTTTGAGGATGTTGTACATGGTACTCCTGTAAATCATCTTGTTGTTTCTTGAGCGCAAACCTTTCTCGTGCATTAGATCAACCAGTTCGTCAACAGAATAGTTGCCAGTTGAGTAGAGATGAAAAGACTTACTGATAAGTAAATGTCTTTTAGGATCAACTGCAATTACCCTATTTGGTTTGTCTTTTGTGCCCTTGTTGACGTTTATGTAACCAATTGGAGACCAACCTGGCCACCAACCGTCTTTTAGTTTCTTTTCTAGGCTCTTTTTAACCTTTCTACCAGTTAGTCGACTATAAAAAGCGTTGATGTTTGCCATAATGCCATCAAGTAAATATCCTTCAGGAGAGTCGTCGTTAAGCATTGGCTGATTAACAGCTACAACTTTTGTATTGGTCTTTTTTAATTCGTTTTTGATAAAGAAATGGTCATACTCATTTCGAGCTATTCGGTCAGAGTCAATTACAAGGACTGTGTTAATGTTCTTTTCTGTTTGGCAGTGAATAATTAAGTCTTCTAACGCATGTCTTCCAGCAGTCTTAGTAGCTGTTTTTGCCTTATCTACATAAACACCAACCACTTGATGTTTATTTGCTCTAGCCCACTTAGTGCATGTCTCCTTTTGAACTTCTAAAGAGAGACCTTTAAGTTGGTCAGCGTCAGAGACCCTGCAGTATATAAGAGCTTTTTTCATTTTTTATTCTCCTTTGGCATAAATTTGATAATTCTTGCTTTAGTTTCAATGAAGTGTTTAATTCTTCTGAAGGTAGGATAGATACCTGGGATAAAGCGAAAGCCCAGCTCTGAAAGTCTAACCTCGGCTAACTTGGTTGCTAGCAAGTCAAGGCGGTTTTTATTTTTATGGTTAATTAAAGATTTCATTTGATAAATATATTAATATTACCTCTGGTATTTATTATTATAGGATAACATCCTGAATAATAAAACTCATAAGGGGGGTGGTATTTTTGAAAATTCATAGTAAATATATTTGATTAGATAAAATAGTTGTAAGATTAGCTTTTGCTATATATCTCTCTTTTTGATATTTTCAGCAACCGAAAGAACATAAGTCTTATTTTGTGCAAGATCTTTTTTAATGTGGTAATAGTCAGTTTTGTTTCTAGATAGCCTGTCGCTATCCGAAATGACTACAAAATCAACGGGTTTCTTTGTAATTTGCCTTAGCATTTTTTTAATGCCTGGGCGGTTTAAATTAAGTCCTGATTTAGCAATATCAGCAAAGATGCCAAAGAGTTGAATCTTGTTCTTTTTGCAGTATTTTCTGATAGCACGACTTTGCCATTCAATAGCATTGGACTCTTTTGTTTGTTTTGCTGTGGCTGTTCTAGTGTAGCCATATGCATTTTTCATAATTTACCCTCTTTCTATTTTTAGATTTTTATTACACTATTTTTTCTTTACAGATATCACAGAAATAGAGTGTTTCTTCTGATTCAACATCTTCTTTTAGAAATAATTCTTTTAAAGTAGCTTTTTTGAAACCTTCATTTTGGGCACAGCTTACGCAAAAAAGAGTGCTATTTTTGAAATATCCAATAATATCTTCAATTTTTATTTTGGCCATTTTTTTCACCTCCTTTCATTGTTTAAAACGATCCTTTCTAAAGAGGAGATATAGAATTTTTCTCCATTGTTGGTCAAAATTTACTGGACTCTTCCAGCCCCCTCGAGTAGAGTCTACCCCAACTCTATTTTTATAAGAGTCTTGGTTATATGTTGATGGGCGTAAAACGGCATATGTGTTTATTTATTTTTCTTTCAAACTTTGACTTATGATAAGTGAGTTGTTTTTGTTTCTTATTAGCCCCGCTATATATCCATGGTTGATATATAGGTCGAGGTTTATTTAACTTTAAATTTCGTGTATCACGACGCCCGTTTTTGTTTTGTTGAGGTTATTGCATTCGACACTTAATATCTAAAACCTCCGAATTAAGCAACCGTACAAAAGGACTCTCACCTAATGCGGCTCCGTAGCTACCAACTTGCATTACTGTAAGTGGGGGATACTACCCTCGTTGCATCCACAAACTACGTATATCCATCTTGCCTTTTACCGTCCTTAAGCAAGAAAGGGTGTTTCTTTGGGCGATGACCCTGGAGCGGTTGGGTATATTAACTCTGCCCGATACATAAAATTTAAAGTGCTAAATTTAGGCATTTGCCATGGTTAAGGTTGGTTGATACTAGAGTACCTTCTGCGCCCAACGCTTAGACCGCCTAAACCTTGGTCTTTTACGACCCCTCGACATAAGTCGGACTAGAATTTATTTTTTAAATAAAACCAATACTATTTTTTCATATAAAAAATTACCCACAACGAATTTTTAGTGGGTAAAAAAGTGATTTTTCGGTGAAGTTTTAGTGAGGAGCTATATGCAAACCAATTTATAGCCTATGTTTTTTTTGGCAGTTATCATTTTTTCAACTTCTTCTTTAGTTAGCCCTGCTTGTTTTAATACTTTTCTTGCATCTCTTTTAAGATATTGTACTCCTCTTGCAACTTCTTTATTACTGACTCCTTCATGGTGGCAATTCAATCCGAGGTTTTTAGCAATTTCAACATATTCAACCACTTCTCCTTTGGACTTTATTAAATGAACAAGAAACTTTATTATGTCGTTGTCTGGAGATATATCAATTGGCGGCTTGTTTTTATACTGCATAGTGGTTTTTAAAAGATTAATTTTTAACTCTCCGCATTCGAATATTTTTGTTGAATCTACTGCTTTTTTAATTGAGGGTTTTTGGGATTGTCCTTGTAGGTACTTATTTAATTTTTTTAAAGAAAACAAGACTTCATAATAGGAGAAAAAGTGGATCTCCATACCGGTAGGTTTCCCATGCTCTTTTATCTCAATAATCTTCACAAGTCCCATCTCAGCCATTTTAGGAACAGAGTTGGGGTGCTTATAGGTAGGACAATGAGGGTGCCGTGATTTATCGTGAGTTGAATAGATTGAAGTTTTACCAACTCCCTTTTTATTGGTTTGTTCATTTAGTAAAAGACGTGCAATTCGGAGAATGTCTTCGTTAATTTTCATTTTCATTTTCTTAATTCTCTGTTTTTATTTTACAAAAAAAAGAGCCTCTTTTAAAATGGCTCTTTTTATCTCATTAAGATTCAAGAATTCAAGGGATGAAATTGCAAACGCAATTATTTTATTATCTGGTCGTTATTTCAGAAATTTTCTTTTTATCTTTTAAAACATCCTTTATCTTTTTGAGATTTCTTATTACTAATTCGTTTTGTCGAATTAGAATCCAGTTCTGATAGACGATGGTGCTAAATCTCAATATTGTGGCATTTTTGTAGGAATCCATTTGTAAGGAGACTGAGAGGTCACTAAGAATACTTGGCCAAAAATTAGTTTTAATTTCTTTGATGTCTTTATTATTTCTTGCTTTTATTTCTTTATCTGAATAAAAATCAAAGTCAGCTCCTAATGTCTGAAGTGCTTCTTTTATTTTCTTTTCTTCTTCTTCTGATTTTCTTAGTTTTTCTTGTTTTTTTTCTTCTTCTGATTTGCCGAAAAGTAGCCCCATTTTTTTCTCCTTAGGTTTTTTTATAATGGTTTTTTAATTATAGCAACTGTTATGAGTAAATCCAATGTTTACTACATGGTGTTTCCTATGATTACGCCTAACAATAAAAGTATGAAGCAATTAAGCAAGAAGGCAGAAGATAAATCAAGGGTACAATTTACTAAACGGTTGGCAAAGCATATTAAAAGAATTAGAAAAGAAAAAAAAGTCACCCAAGAAGAATTGGCTTTTCAAGCAGAGTTAAATTCTGCTTACATAGGACATTTAGAGCGAGGGATTTACTCACCGACGTTGTTTGTTATTTGGAAGATTGCAAAAGCACTGAAAATGAAACTCTGGGAGTTTTTGAAAGACTTTTAACTTTTTGGCTTCATGGCATAATTAATTGGATTTGTGCTTTTACCAGTAGAGTAAGATAAGATCCTTCTCCTGTTAAAACCGCCGTAGAGCGAGGGAGAGAGGCATTTAAACTATTTCCTAGAAGCCCTTTGGCGTGCTAAACTTACGCTACTAATATGGCTAATTTGAAAGCGAAACAATACCTAGTTAATTCTAAGAATCAAATCCTCCAACATTTGAAGCAGGTTGTTAAAACTCACCGCTTTAATTATCGAACTTTTGGGACTGAAATTGAGGAGCATGTCACCGATAAGCTAATTGAGGTTTTTACAAAAGCAAGCTTCATTAAAGATGAGAGTGATTATAAGATTGCTGAAAATAAAAATGTCTTTCCTGACTTCATTCTTAATTCAACACCACCCCTGGCAATTGATATTAAGTCTGGCAACCATAGCAAAAAATCAAGAGGTAGGTGGACGGTTTGTAAAAATAGCAATAACGACATGGGGACTCTTAATATGTGGGAGAAGAAATTAAAAGAATTTGGCGGAGAGAACATTTTTTACCTTTTCATCGAATATAGCTTTAATGACCAAAAGAAAGAGGTGCTTGATATAAAGATTGCCCCTTTTTATAAATTCATTGGCTTAAGAAAAGAAGGTGTACTAAAATATCGAGAAAAGGATGGCAATTTGAGGCCAAAGGGTTTTGCTGAACCATCACCGATTAGCTCTTTTAGTCAATTTAAGCAACTTTTTTCAAAGACTGTTGTTTTTCGTTCAAAACGACTGGTTAAAAAACATTTGAGAGAAATACCAAAAGAAGAAAGAAAACAAGTTTTAGAGGGTTTTTAATAGCTGTGGTTTAGTAAGCTTATTCTTCCTGCTTTTAACACATCTTGTGGTCTAGCGTACAACTTTTCAATTTCAGCAACATTGAGAGAGTAATGGTTAATGAACTCTTCTAGGGTAGGTTTTTGTTTAAGCACGACAGCATACTCTTGGACTTTAGTCTCAAGCCAACGCTTCGTGTAAGCTGATTTAACACCGTTTTTAACTGGTCTCCTGATAAGTTCACCGTTAGTTCTAACCTCTTCTAATTTTTTTTCAGTTAAATCTTTGTAGAAAGGATCAATTTCAATTGTTAGGTAGTTTCTTTCTTTTCTTAAAGCAGAAATGGCGGTTGTACCTGCACCAGCAAATGGGTCGAAAACAAGATCGCCTTTATTGGAGAACATTTTCACTATTCTATCCATTAAGGTAATAGGCAATTGACAAGGATGGTTGTCACGGTCTTTTTTATGTTTAATCCGATGAATGTCCCACCAAATATCTGAAATAGCTACCTTATTATCCATACCCTCTTTTTCTTCTAGTAAGCTTCCAGCAATTTTCTTCCTGGACTTAATGCAACTCGCCCTCCGGCAGTATTCAGGGCTATCAATTAACTTATTATTGTTGAAAACAAAACCCGACGGCGATTTTGAGTAGTAAAGTAAGGCATAATGAGCCGGCATGATTTTGCCTTTTGGAGTTGATAGGGCATCCCACACAATCCAATTTTGTAAGTAGGCATGTTTATTTAGCGTCTTAGCATACTCTAGCCCCCACTTAGGCACGTTTAAAACAAGAATGTTGCCGGTTGGTTTAGTAAGCTTGGCACATAGCTCAAGCCAGCGATTAGACCACTTAAGATATTCTTTATCAGCTAAAGCATCATCATACGCTCCATATTTTTTGTCTAGATTGTAGGGCGGATCAGCAAAGACAAGGTCAAAAAGACCGTTAGGATACCTTTTAAGCCATTTATCCATTAAGTCAACTGCTTTACCCAAGAAAACTTTATTAGTCAATTTAGATGGTGTACTTTTAAGAGTTTTAGCCCTTTGCCTTACTGTTTTGATTTTATTAAGTGGTGCTACTAATTTTTTACCTACCTGTAAATAGATTATTTTAGTCTTCGGCGTGTCGATTAGAGACAAAAGCCTTTCAAGAAAAGGTTTAGGCATCTCATTCTCATTAAAATTAAAGGTAGATTGTTGAGCGTCAACAATATTAAGCCTAATATCTTCTCTTGTTGGATCTTTTTTAGTACCAACTACCTTAAAAAAATCCTTCCAAACATCAGACATTCCCGTGCCCTTAACATTCATTAAATGTTTTTTACCCCCCCAATCTTTAAGGTTTTTACGACAAGCATTACAAGCAATATGAGGGATACGGGCCTTTTTAGTCTCAAGAATAGGTAAACGTTTACCCTTAATAAGCATTAAAATACCGACGTGGCTGTGTTTTAAGTGGCTATTACCATCCTTTTTAAGGGAGTCGATCATATCAACAGTAATCCAGTAACGAAACCTTATATTTTCAGGTATTTCTTCATAGGCCTTGATCAGTTGGATTGGTGAGCCGTAGATGAATAGGCTTCCGGGTTCTCCAACTAATGTTTCTGTTTCTGTAACTATTTTTTTAATAATTTCTTGGGATTTACCATTTGTTAGGGATTCAGTAAAAGGTTGAGTTACATCGTTTTTATAAACTGGCAATGAGACAATTACGCCATCATAAACTTTGTCTCTAGAAGTAACTTTTATCAAGTCTTTTAGGGTTTTAATCTGTTTTTTTATCATATTAGTTAAATATTAAAACTATTTTAGAGTGCATGTTGTTGTAGCTCCTTGTCCATGACATTTCTCGCTAAATATACATAAATAGAGGTTGTTCTTAGGTCTTGATGGCCTAATGCTTGTCTAACCACATCTAGCTTAGTGCCATTTTTAACCATATGAGTAGCAAAAGTGTGTCTTAGGCTGTGGACACTAACCCCTTGAATATCGGCTAGTTTTAAATATTTCTTTAATTTTATAGGTTTATTAGAACCTTCTAATTAACCCACAGAATAACCCTCTTATTTCAAGATGTTTAGGATAGATGTTATCTAGGTTTTTATTTCTTGGTTCTAAATAGACTTTGCCATTTTGTTTTTTAAGTCGTTTAAGTGTCGCCCCATTTTCAGTTATAGCAACTACAGTGTCTCCATTATCAGCTGTTTGTTGGTGTTTGACTACAACAATATCTTTATCCCAGATGCCATCTTCAATCATACTATCACCCTGAACTTTGAGGGCATAGTAATTACCTCTTTTTGAAACCATGTCTTTGGGAGCTTTAATAGGTGTAGGGTTTTCAATTGGCTCAATGGGTTTACCAGCGGCGATAATTCCAAGAAGGGGGATTTCTACGCTGTCAGGGGTTTTTTCGAAAAGGGATAGGCCTCTTGGTTGATTCTCCTCTTTTTTGAGATAACCCTTATTTTTAAGGGCCTTTATGTGATGGTGTACAGTTGAGATAGCATCAAGTTTGGAGTGGGTGGCAATCTCCTCTAAGGAGGGAGCATAACCATGCTTTTTACTAGAGGTGGTAACAAAATCTAGTATTTTCTTTTGCTTAACTGTTAGTGTCCTATTGATTTTTTTCTTCATCGTGTTTATAATATATCGAAACAGTTTCGAAGGTCAAGGGATAGTTTGGAGGCGAGATATTATGGCAACTAGACATAATGAAGAAGTAAAGAGAGCTGTAGCTCGATTAAAGCGAGAAGGCTACAGTAATATTAAAGCAGATGTTTCTGGTTATGAGCAACCAGACCAAGTCGGACAAAAAGGGTTTATTCCCGATTTTCAAGCAAGTAAGCCTGGGAAGACAATTATTGGTGAAGTTGAAGAAGAAAGGCAAGTTCCAAGTCAAGGCGAACAAATCGGAGCCTTCAGGAGAAGCGCAGGTCAAGGTAGAAGCAAGGAGTTTCAGCTGTTGACATATCAGAAGAGAAAGAGGGGAGTTAAGAGCTCAGGATAAAATAAGCATGGCTATTAACCTTACAGTGGTATTAGGAGCGGGAGCCAGTTGTTACCTACTCTAACAAAAGATATTATAAAAAAGCATGACATCTACCGCCATTAAAGCAACTAATTCAAGAGGGCTTAAAGTAATAAACTGCAGTTTCAGTGGGTTCGAAACAGCTATAGAATTAGATAATGTTGAAGATTTTATTTCCCAAAATAACAGGTTTTCTAAAGAAAACCAACCTCATTTATTATTGAACAGATTGATAGGAAGCATTGAGAAAAGCAAGATTGCTCCGGCAGAAAAGAAGCAACTTTTTGAGCAGATTATAAATCTTTTGTCACAAGGTAGACCTGTTAATAATTCTAGGAAAGAGAAACTAACAAATAGAATTAGAAAGTATGTTGGAGATAAAGCAGTTGATTACTTCGTACAGCTGTTAGCTGCTGTGTCTGCGGGATTAATACTACGACTGCCTTAAACAATTTACAAAACTCTCCATTTTCACTTTTATTACCTGATCGTTAGGCTTTGTCTTCAAAATTCTTTTCAAATCTTTTAGTTGTTCTTTAAAAAAAACCTTAACTCGAGTAAAATATAGGAAATGAAAAGAACGATAACAGTTTTTTTTAAAGATTATGATTGTCATGTGGTTGAGCAACCGGGAAGAGCTAAAGGTACTAGATATAAAGCTTATGGCCATTTCGAGGGGAAATACCTTGATGCGCAAGGTCCAAGTGAAGATTCTGCATTGAAGAAACTGAAAAGGATAGCAGAGATTTTTTTGGATTATTAATAATCTAGCATTGAGCAGGTAGTTTGCAGATTCGGCCATTTTTTACCTTGATAGTAGAGTAGTCAGGCTTGGAAGCGAGGATGTCTTTGAGAACATCTAATTGAACCTTAACTTGGGCAACTAGGTTGTTGGGAAAGAGTTTGTATAGAATAAAGGGCGAGCTTGGGAGCCAATCAGAACGAGAAGCGTAAAAAGCGATTTGGTCAAAGGGTTTTATCCAGTCAAATCGGGTTTTATTGCCATCTAAAGTAAGGTTCTGAAGTGTCGTCTTCAAAAGTAGCCGTTTTTTCATTGGTTCAGAACTTTCAAATAACTCACTTGCTTTTGAAGCGAGCCGTACTAGATAGTCGGCGGTAATATAGTATTCTTCATCAGTAAGTCTTAACTTAGTAATCTTACTCTCAATTTCCTTTTGTTTTGTCCGATATTTGTTATGCTTTTTATCATAGAAACTCTCAGTAATTCTCCAAGTAGGGTTTTTATATCATTTCGAGCAAAATCAAACTCTATTTTTCGGTTGCAGAATAAGTCCTTTAGGGGGGGGAGCCAGTTGGTTTTGACACGGGGTTGGATTGCTTGTGGTTGATATAATACCTTTATGTCTTTACCTATAAATTTAAGCAATTTGATACATGGGAAGACGATTGAGTCTGAAAGGATTGAGTTTAAGAAGGGGTGGAATCCAGAGACAACAATGCATTCAATATGTGCTTTTGCAAATGACCTTAATAATTGGGGTGGCGGTTATATTGTTGTTGGGATAGATCAGAAAAATGGTAAGCCAGTTTTACCTCCATTTGGATTGAAAGAAAATCAGATAGATAAAATTCAGAGAAAGATTACAGAGTTGTGTTATCTTATTAATCCTAACTATACGCCTGTAATTGAACCTGATATCTATCAGAGGAAAATGATAATAATTATTTGGGTTCCTGGTGGTGATAATCGTCCATATGATGCTCCAATATCTTTAGGGAAGAAAAAAAAATCGATGCGTGTTCAGTGGGTGAGAAAAGGTCCTTCTACAGTTAGGGCTTCTACTGAAGACAAGAGGCGTCTTATGGAGCTTGCTTCTAAAGTTCCTTTTGATGACAGAGTTAATCACAAAGGGGCTTTGGAAGACCTTAAATTGAATGAGATTAAGTCTTATTTAAAAGAAGTAAAAAGCGATTTATTTGATCAGCTTGATGAGTTGTCTCAGGAGAAATTGTTTAGGAAGATGAACATTGCAAAAGGACCTGATGAATATTTGAAACCTGTGAATGTTGGTTTGCTTATGTTTAGTGAGAATCCAGATGTTTTTTTCCGAGGTGCTGAGATAGAGATTGTTATTTATAAAGATGAGGTTGGAGATAACTTTCTTGAGAAAAGTTTTCAAGGCCCTTTACATTATCAATTAAGAAATGCCTTGCAGTTTATTGAAGCAAATGTGATTAAGACAAAGACAAGAAAAGTGCCTTTTCAAGCAGAGGCTTTAAGGTTTATTAATTATCCGTTTGAGGCGGTTGAGGAAGCTTTGGCTAATGCTGTTTATCATAAAAGCTATGAGCATCAGAGCTGTATTGAGATTAATGTGAGATTGGATAGATTGGAAATTTTGAGTATTCCAGGCCCTTTGCCACCACTAGATAATAAGATGTTAAAGAGACCAAGGATTGTGGCACGAGATTATCGAAACAGAAGAATTGGCGATTTCTTAAAGGAGTTGAGACTTACTGAGGGTAGGGGGACAGGTATTCCCAAAATGCGTTTATCTATGAAAAAAAATGGATCTCCGATTCCAATGTTTGAAACTGACGATAATAATACTTATTTTTTATCGACTTTACTAATTCATCCAGAGTTTGTAGATTTGATTTTAGATGAATATAAAGTAAGTGTTTTGCAGTATTGTGTGCAACCGAGAACCAGAAAAGAAGTTCTTGAAAAGATTGGTCTTTCGAGTCATTATGGGAATTTTCGAAGACATGTATTACCCCTGGTTCAATCGGGCTATCTTGATTTAACACTTCCTGAGATACCAACAAGTCGCAAGCAAAGGTATGTAGTAAGCGAGGAGGGTTCGAATAAGCTTAGATCTATTGCTTAGAGAGCACTAGTTGTGTACTAGTTGTATAAAATTTTATGTTGTTGAGAGCCTGTTTACTGGCTAAATTGAGTTTTTAAAGAAATTGAGCGAGTGTGTTAGTTGTGTACTAGTTGTTTCACTTTCTATTAGTTGATTCTTAAGATATTGTGTTTTGAGTGTGTTTCTTGAAAGGAATGATATTGAAATTAATGTAATTTTCTATAGTTTGTGTTAGTTGATGGTAGGGGAGCAAAAGTCTTGCTGGGTAAATTTTGAGTAAATAGATAAGTATTGAAAGTTTTTAATTCTTCTAAGCTGAAATTAAACTTAACTTTGCGGTTGCAGAACAAGTCCTTTAGGGGGAGCTGATATACTTTGATATAGTTAGTAGGCTTATTGTTTACCTGGAAGTAGTTGAGTTGCGGTAATGTCCTATAGCATTGATTTTTCTCTGGTATTGTGTTATATTCCTTGTGTTGAATAAACAAG
>Ga0209976_10001978_pt1 | contig 11815 bp, 8 predicted proteins | sample SumtaG_FD_182806 | JGI IMG/M metagenome (GOLD analysis project Ga0209976, IMG submission 182806) | Deep subsurface microbial communities from Indian Ocean to uncover new lineages of life (NeLLi) - Sumatra_00157 metaG (SPAdes) (version 2) | ecosystem: Environmental > Aquatic > Marine > Oceanic >... | reverse complement strand
CTTCGGGATGGATGGCAAGTTCAGTCCGTGGAACAGGCAACACAAGGCGGGGCAGAGATCAGTAAACCAGGCTTTGAAGCAGAATCTTGGTACGCTGCAAAAGTACCAACGACCGTTTTGAATGCCCAGGTAGAAAATGGCCTCTATGAGAACATTTACTACTCTGACAATCTGGAACGGATACCTACGGAGCAATATCAAAAGTCCTGGTGGTTTCGTAAGACCTTCAACATTGACGACCGGCAATCAGACCGGTTTGCCAATCTGAATTTTGATGGTATCAATTACCGGGCTGATGTCTGGCTGAATGGGCGGCAGATCGCTTCGTCGGATTCGATGTTTGGCGCTTTCAGACGCTTTGAACTGAATGTAACCGGTATGCTCAATCCAGGCCAGAATTGCCTTGCCGTCGAAGTCTATCCGCCGCAACCAGGCGATTTCACCATCGGATTTGTCGATTGGAATCCGCGACCGCCGGACGCTAATATGGGATTATTCCGAACCGTGTCGATCAACTTTTCCGATGCCCTCCAAATTCAAAACCCATATGTGATAAGCGATATCCATTTTGGCGAACCTGTCACGGCAGATCTGAGCATTTCCTTCCAGCTGCGCAACCATAAACCGGAGCAGGTAGTCGGAAAGCTCAAAGGTCAGATCGGCCGGATCGCATTTGAAACACAGGTATCACTCGATTCCGCCGCTGTACAGACAATCACTTTAAGCCCCGCCGAATTCCCACAGTTGCGGATCGAAGATCCAAAACTCTGGTGGCCACATAATTTTGGCGAACCGCACTTGTATGATATTCATCTGGAATGCGTGGTTGATGGGCAAATTTCCGATCAGGTGGATTTCAAATTCGGGATCCGTAAAGTCGAAGATTATGTGAACGATACCGGGCATCGCGGTTTTAAGGTAAACGGTGAGCCAATCCTGATCAAGGGCGGTGGCTGGGTGGAGGATCTGCTGCTGGCGAATACAGCCGAGAACCTCGAGGCTCAGATCAAATATGTCAAGCACATGAACCTCAATACGATCCGGTTGGAAGGATTCTGGGGCAAGGACGAGACGCTTTACGATTTGTGCGACCGTTATGGAATTCTGATAATGGCGGGTTGGAGCTGCCAGTGGGAGTGGGAAGGTTATCTCGGCAAAGCCTGTGACGAATTTGGCGGTGTCAAAACTGCCGAAGATATCAGACTTGTAGCGGACTATTGGCGCGATCAGATCGTCTGGTTACGAAATCACCCCAGCATTTTTGTGTGGATGGCGGGCAGTGACATGATCCCGCGGCCCGCGCTGGAAAAAGAGTATCTGGAAATTTTGGAGAAGTACGATCCCACTCGTCCGTGTGTCATGGCGGCCAGTGAAAGAGAAAGTGAAATAACCGGACCAACCCGGATGAAAATGCGTGGGCCTTATGCGTATACGGTACCAGTTTATTGGTACGCCGACACAAGGCGTGGCGGCGCTTTCGGTTTTAATACTGAAACCGGTCCCGGGGCTCAGGTCTCACCCCTTGTCAGTGTCAAAAAGATGATCCCGGAAGACAGGTTATGGCCCATCAATGAACTCTGGGATTATCATTGCGGTCGGAATGAGTTTAACACCCTCGAGAGATATAGTGCCGGTCTCAACGAGCGATACGGTCAGGCGGATGGGGTGGCAGATTATGTGAAAAAAGCCCAGCTGATGAATTATGAACTGATGCGGCCTATGTATGAGGCTTTCGTGGCTCACAAACCGAATTCAACGGGCGTCATACAGTGGATGTTGAATTCAGCTTGGCCGGAGATGTATTGGCAACTTTATGACAGTTACCTGATGCCCAATGGCGCGTTTTATGGTGCCAAAAAAGCCTGTCAGCCGCTGCATCTGCTGTACCGCTATTCTTTCGAGGATATCTGGGCATCGAATGAGACGCTGAGGGAATATCCGGCCATGGCGGCGCAGATACGCGTTTTTAATATACACTCGGAGATGTTATTTGAACGCCGGGTCGAGTTTGCCCTGCCTCCTAACAGCTCCCAGAAAATCATGGATCTTCCGGATGATCTGGAAGTCACGTCAGTCTATTTTGTCGATCTGCGCCTGGTGGATTTGACTGATGGTAAGGAGGTCGGCCAGAATTTCTACTGGCTGTCAGCCCGGGAGGAGATTCCCGATTATGCGAATAGTGAGTGGTTCTATACACCCACAAAACAGTATGCTGATTTCAAGGACCTTGCCCACCTGCCTGCCACAACCCTGGCGGTTGACTACCGGGTCAGGGACAAGGGTCCGGAGCAATTCCTAGAGGTATCGCTAAATAATCTGGGCGCTGGCATTGCATTATTTATCGAATTGCAGGTTATCGGGGAACAGAGCGGCCAGGTAGTTCTGCCGGTTTTCTGGGAAGATAATTATATCAGTTTGTTACCGGGGGAGAGACGTCGGCTGCAAGCACACTATAATGCCCAGGATCTGAAGAATGATCGGGCCAAACTGGTAGTCACTGGCTGGAACCTTGACCAGGAGAAAAATTAACCAAGGAGCCGAATTCCAATGAAAAGAAATTATCTGATCGTACTGCTAATCTTTCTGATTTTCTTTGTTATATCATTCTTGACGAACATCCTGGGGCCGTTGATCCCGGATATTATTGAAGGATTTGACCTTACCCATCTGACGTTGGCTGCCTTCCTGCCGTTCTCCTTCTTTGCGGCGTACGGAGTCATGTCGATTCCTTCCGGCATTCTGGTTGATAAGTATAGTGCCAAGACAATAATGACAGCAGCATTTGTTCTGGCGCTGATCGGGTCGTTCCTTTTTGCCTCTTTTCCAGGTTTTTACGTTGCGATGTTTTCGCTTTTCTTAATCGGCACTGGAATGGCAATGCTGCAGGTTGCCATCAATCCGTTGCTGCGTATTGCCGGTGGGGAAGAGCACTTTGCGTTTAATTCGGTGATGGCCCAACTGGTTTTTGGGTTGGCGTCGTTCTTAAGCCCTCAGGTCTATACCTACTTGGTGATGAACCTGCAAAATTTCACCGGTGAGGGCAATATCCTGATCCGTGCTCTAGCTGCTGTGGTACCCGAGGCTTTACCATGGATATCGCTGTACTGGGTATTTGCTGCTGTGACGTTCGTGATGGTCTTCGTATTGGTGGCGGTGCGCTTGCCCAAGATTGAATTGAAGGAAGATGAACGGGTGGGGACCTTCCAGACAACCTTTGGCTTGTTCAAGGATAAACAGGTAATTCTCTATTTCATCGGAATCTTTGCCTATGTGGGTACAGAACAGGGATTTGCCAACTGGATGTCCAAGTACCTGGTCATGTATCATGGCTTTGATCCCTTGGTGATCGGCGCGGACGCTGTCTCTTACTTCTGGGGCCTATTGACTGCTGGATGTGTGCTAGGTCTGATCCTCTTGAAGTTTTTTGATAGCCGGAAAGTGATAATATGGTTCACCGCGGCAGCGATGCTCAGCCTGACGCTGGCGCTTTCCGGGAGTGCCAAGATGGCGCTCTACGGACTGCCGGCCTCCGGATTTTTCCTGTCCGTAATGTGGTCCATTATCTTCTCGCTGGCTCTTAATTCAGTTGAGAAACATCACGGCTCGTTCTCCGGGATCCTCTGCACTGGGATCGTCGGTGGAGCCTTCGTTCCACTGATCATCGGCGGTTTGGGAGACTTGTTTGGTCTGAAGATCGGGATGATGTTCTTATATGTGACACTGGGCTACATCCTGAGTATCGGCTTCTGGGCCAAGCCTATTATCGTGAATAAGACTATCAGTCTAACTAAAGAGAGTTTGTGATTGACTCATGGAGAGCATGTTAGACAAAATGGTGATCGGGATTGATCTGGGAGCCACAAAAATCCAGGCTGGACGGATCAGGCAGAATGAGATCGAACAGGAATACTACCGATCGATCTCTGCTGGTGAGGCGAAAGAGACCGTTATGCTGGAAGTCATCGAGGCGATTGAAAAGGTGTTCGTCCAAGGTACGGACAGTATCGGTGTCGGTGTGCCGGGTCTCGTCGATGTGGAGCGTGGTATTGTTTACGAGGTTACCAATATACCGTCATGGGACGAGGTATTCTTAAAAGACCGCCTTGAATCTCACTTTGACTGCCCGGTCTATCTCAACAACGATGCGAATTGCTTCGCCCTCGGCGAAAAGTATTTCGGCAAAGCCCGTGGTTACAGCAATATCGTTGGAGTAACTCTGGGAACCGGCGTGGGCGCGGGCATAATCATTCATGACCATCTCTACACCGGTAATAGTTGTGGAGCCGGTGAATTTGGTATGATTCCCTACAATGGGCATAATTACGAGTACTTCTGCAGTGGCCAATTTTTCCGGGAAGTTCATCACCAGGATGGCGACGAACTGTTTACTCGGGCTGAGAGAGGGGAAACTGATGCCCTCGAATTATATCAACAATATGGATATCATATCGGGCAAGTAGTCTCGGCCATACTCTTTGCTGTCGATCCGGAGATCATTGTTTTTGGTGGTTCGATCAGCAGGGCCTTTCCCTATTTCAAGGATGCGATGTGGAAGGTGCTGGATGCTTTTCTTTATAAATCAGTGATTGAGCATTTGACTATCGAAGTTACTGATTCACCAAAAATCGCAATTCTTGGCGCCGGAGCGTTATACTACGATGCCCGTATGTGATTTTCTCATGATCAGCCATAACCGACACCTCCTTATTGGATTGGTTTTGATGTATCCAATTCTATGAAAGGTTGTCGGTTTTAGCCCGAAGTGTCCAAAAGGCTTTGAAGACGTACATACTTCTATCTCTAAGACTTTATCGTGGTGTAGGATTTAAACCTCTAGAGTGAGCATAGAGGAGGCAAGTTTATGAAACGGAATGCATTGATATTGATACTCACAGTGCTCTGCGGGCTCATTCTAGTTGGTGGCAGTTGCACAGCCAAAAAGAAATATATCATCGATATAAATGCCACGGTTGAAAATATAAAATATGCCGGTGTCCGTTCCTCGGCCTACGGTATCAAACCATTTCCTGAACCGGAAGCATGGCAGGTAGCGATGACGTCTATGCAAACCCGCTTTGTAGGTTCCGCCTCCTGTGGCATCTGGATTGTTGGTGTCATGGGCGGTAAATATGCATGCCGCCTGGAATTCCCCGCGGACGGACGTCAGGATAGCAACATTGTATATCTCGATTATGATAAACACGAGCGTTATCTGGACTATTTTGATACAGAGGGGATAAAAGTCTTTCTGCAGGTAGAGCCGGCGAATGCCGATATGACCGACCTTATTGACATTGTGTTGAACCGCTATAAGCACCATCCCTGCGTGATCGGTTTCGGCGTGGACGTAGAATGGTACCGTGAGGCGGATAACCCGGATTGGGGCATGAAAATGAGTGACACATTAGCTCGAGACTGGGAGACACGGGTGAAAGCCCACAATCCCGATTATCAACTATTTCTGAAACACTGGGATCGAGACTGGATGCCACCTACCTACCGCGGCGATATTATATTTGTTGATGACAGTCAGATGCTGGAGAATTTTAATGCCATGTTGGAGGAATTTATCGACTACTGGTCCGACTATTTTGAACCCAATATGGTATTCTTCCAGATCGGTTACCGATCCGACAAGCCCTGGTGGCAGAAGTTGGACGATCCACCAAGGGATATTGGTGTGGCAATTGCCCAAAACATCTCCCAGAATTGTGGTGTATTTTGGGTCGATTTCACACTGAGGAAAGTTCTCCCGCTTAATAAGTAAATCACGTGCCGATAAGATCATAATTAATTAACACCGGTGCCTAAGATGAAAAAGAGAACTTGCAACCGCCTGGTCATGGGGATGTTCATTTTTCTCGGGCTAGTCTTTATAACGGCGGGATGCCGGCAGCGATCGCAACAGATCCGTGAGCACGAACGGATGATTGGTGTCAAAGTATATGCCATTGAACAAGCACCTGCGGCACTTTTTCAAGATTGGGAGGAACTGGGCATCAATACGGTATTTGTAGCTCCATCCTTACTGAACACAGAATTCAGGATGTTGGCTCGCGATCACCAGATCGAGACGTTCATCATTGTGCCGATCTTTTTCGACCCGGATACGTTGCACTCAAATCCTGACCTATATGCTATGACTAAGGATGGAAACCCGGCTGTTGAAGAGTGGGTAGAGTTCGTCTGCCCGTCCCGTGAAGATTTTCGGAAACGAAAAATAGATACTATCAGAACACTCGTTCGGGATCTTGATCCTGACGGGCTGAGCCTGGACTTCATCCGCCATTTTGTGTTCTGGGAGAAAGTCTATCCGGACCGTCATCCGGAGGCCATTCCCAATACCTGTTTTGATTCCCAATGCCTGCAAAATTTTCAGACGGACCTGAATCTGTCTATACCGGATTCATTGAAACAGATCCCTGAAATTGCCGCCTGGATCGGAAATAATTATCTGGTAGAATGGACAGAGTGGAAGTGCGGACTCATAACGGGCCTGATCCGTGATATTGTGGGTGCAGTCCGTGAGATCAATCCCGGGATAAAAATAAATGTCCATGCCGTACCCTGGCGGCAAAACGATTTCGGGAATGCTATTAGGATCGTTGCCGGACAGGATTTTTCAAAGATCGCCGCCCATGTCGATATGTTATCGCCGATGACCTATGCTCATATGGTAAAACAAAAACCGGAGTGGGTGAACTCAGTAGTGCAGGACTTAGCCGGAATGGTGAAATCCCGGATTGTTCCCAGTATTCAAGTGAATGAGGCCTATCTCACCGAACCGCTGACTGTGGCTGAGTTTGAAAAATCACTCATCGCGGCGCTAAAACAGCCTTCATCGGGAGTCATATTTTGGTCCTGGGAACAGTTTGTTGAAAATCCTGAAAAGAAGGAAATTTTAAGATCTGTTCTGAAAAAATAATAGATAGCGAAGGTACGTCTTCAGAGCCTTTTGGACGCTTTAGGCTAAAAAACTAAGAGACACATTTTGTCTTTTTAAAATTTAGTTCACGCCTTATCCGAAACGTCTTTCGCTTGATTTTCTCCCGCTTGTACAGGACTAAGTCTTATAACATTTTCTAACCTTTCAGGCCTGAATTCTGTATCCGATCCGTATCCGGTTCCGTATCCGGCAAAAAGTACATTTATTTGCGGTTCTTTGGGGTTGTTTCGGTTTTAGGCAGGTTTCCGCGAGAAAATGAAAAAGGCCCCTGCTGGGCCTGTTTCTCGACGAGAAATGGGGCGTGCCGGGGGCGGGACTCGAACCCGCACAGCCTATTGAGCCGGGGGATTTTAAGTCCCCTGTGTCTACCAATTCCACCACCCCGGCGGCGCAGGTTGATTTTGCCCGCTATACAGTTGGAGGCGACGACCGGATTCGAACCGGTGAATAGCGGTTTTGCAGACCGCCCCCTTAGACCACTTGGGTACGTCGCCCTACGTCTTTAAATTTACACTCCCTTTAACAGAAAAACCCCCACTTAAGGAGGTTTTTTTTCGAGCGAGAGACGGGACTCGAACCCGCGACAACCACGTTGGCAACGTGGGGCTCTACCAACTGAGCTACTCTCGCAATCTGCCCCTTTAGCCTAATATCGTCGGGCTTACAGGACTACTGGAACAGATTAAATCTACACACATGATAAAAGCCTGATCAAGATCCATCCTGATTTTCTTGGCTGCCTTGAATAGAAACGCTGGACGTGGATTCACTCGCCTGAACTGCAGCGGGGCTAGCAATTTCCTTAATCGCCTGTTTGGCAGCATTCACCAGCGACAGGAGGTCCTGGTCATCCCTGACCGAACTGCCGAGAGCAACCCGTTCGCTCTCGATAGTATTCACAGCCCCCGCAATGGTTTCCCGGGTCCTGGATTCTCGCTCCTGTAAATCCTTAATACGCTTCAGGATACTGGGCTTATCCGCATACAGTTCCTCCAAGTGTGTGTCCTTAGGCTGGTTTCGCCTCAGGCGCTTCAGGCTCTTCTCCACGAAGGTAAGGGTCCGGCGGTGAACCGTCAAATCAACCAGCGACTGACCCGGTGAACGAACAGTCATGGTGATTACGTTCAAGTGCTTACCCAGGCTCCCCAGCGCCGAGCTGAGAATTGGTCCCGGCCCGAAATCAGGATTATAGCGCTTCACGTGGCTCTGAAGGATCAGGTCAATGGGCAGCCCTGAGGCCAGGATAGCCTGCTTATCCCGATCCGTGCCGTGAAACAGCACGACCACCATTTCGGCCCGGGAATGAACCTCCTCAACTGCCGCTTTGAGGGATGGCAACAGCTCTTTAGAACGGTAACCATCGCCTGCGGCTATCTCGTACGAGGCCCCCACCAGGCCAACCTTGAAGCTGCCCTTCTTTACGACGGCGAAAGGTGCAAAAATCAGGTCACCGGCAGGGTCTGCCAGGGTGGCGGAGAGGAACGGGAAGCGGGCCGAATCGGCCAGTGCTTTCAAGAACGGCAGGCCGGCGGTCAGGTCATTCTCGCCGATGGTGATGGCATCGGTATTGATGCGGTTATAGCCCTCTACCAGGGTGCGGGCCCTGATCTTCGCACCGGCCAGGGCCTTTTCCCCCAGCCGGGGCTTGGAGAAAAAGAGGTCCCCCCCGTCCACTACCAGGACAGGATGTTGTTCCGCCGCCAGGCCTTTGATGATGGTTGCTTTCCGGGCCAGACCGCCCAGGCGTCCACTCTTTCACCCGCAGGGCTCGATCTCGCCCAGCACGTTCCCCGTGGCCACTATCTTGAGGACGGTTGCCCCCGGTGCGGAACCGTCCCCGCAATCCCATAAGAGCAGCCCGGTAGCCAGGAGCAGCGGGAGCCGGAACAGGTATGCTTTTCTGACCATGATGCGTTAACTTAGCCGCTAGCCCCGGATAAAGTCAAGCTGGGTGGAATGAAATAGTACCCTCACTCGGCGGTTGACAGCGTTATTCGGGTGACTATCAACGGTAAAAGCCCCTATGCATAAACTCGCCCTGGCCGGGCAGGCCGCCATCCGCACCTCCGCCCACCATAAAGCCGCCACAGTCTTCTCAACAGGGGCCGAGCAAAACCTTGCTCGCAGGCGGTTAATTTTGTAAGATTGCCCGGCGCTGCCAGGTCGGTTAAGCAAAGCCTACCGCGGGCGATATTTGAATTGCAGGGGGATATAGCTCAGTTGGGAGAGCGCTTGAATGGCATTCAAGAGGTCGCCGGTTCGATCCCGGCTATCTCCACGACCACGGGAGGCTGAATGGCTTCCCTTTTTAATTACCCTGAACGCTGGGACAGTAGCAGAAGAAGTGGCAGGCCTCGGCATAGCTTACGGCGAGCCTGGCAGTGGCAGTTGAGTCAGCTCAGGCCAGATTGAAGCGAATTCCCCCTCGGGCTTGCACTTGGCAGGGCGACGTGGAACGGAGCAACGGCATCATCGAGTCTGAGCTACTGGAGGTCGACCGGTGGCAGAGCAAGTCCGAATCCCGCCAAAGGCGGGGGATCCTGGTGGGTAAGAGCACCGCGTGGGAGTACTACTTCAACTGCATCCGGCCTAACTTCCCGCCTACGGCGGGACAAATCCCGCTAGAAGTGTTCAAATCCCGCTGGAAGCGGGGCGGGGCCTGCCAGCAAAACCGAACCCCTTACCAGCGGATGAAAAGAGCTGGCCTCCCATCCAAAATGGCCGAGCAAGCTTGCTTCTAGACGGCCTACCCGGGACTCCCCGTGGGTCCTCCTAGGGCCAGGGTGACCATTCTGGATGATCCCAAGTTCAAACATCTTAACTTCGGAGCAACCCAATCTGTAAACCATGTCTGTAAGCTTGACACCTGCTGCATAACCGTAACCTGATTCGCTGAAATAGGCGTTCTGACAAAGAGCCAGGCGAAGCAGATGCTGATCGGCCGCACCACGTACCGGGCATATGACTCCGGCTCGTCGGGCTTTTTGACAACCTTCTTCAGATTGCTAAGAGTGGGCTTGTCAGCAGACATTCAAGACCTTAGACGGCGGCGCATTACTGCTAGCGTACCGGCAAGTACCTGAAGAAATTGCGGTAGTACTTTTGTAACGTCAAAACCAGTCCAATAGAAAGGACATAGTATATTATAAAATCCACCCTTCCAATCATAAGACAGACGGTGTAGACAAAGTGGCGAGCGCCGATGTTCCAAAACCTAAGCCCCAGCTTCCTCTTCAGAGCCTCGTAGCTACTCTCTTTCTCTTCCCCGGAAGGAGTGGGAGCAATGGATTTTCTCATCCAATCCATATAAAAGGACTGGAGCAGGATGAACAATGCCATGGCATTCAGTAGTTGCCAGCCACGAATGGGATAACTGATGAACATCAATACCAGGAAAAATGATGTTTCCCTAATAAAATCAACTGCGAGATCGAGGTAAGTACCAAACTGAGAAATCTTGCCCTCCTCCCGCGCCAGTTGACCGTCAAGGCAATCCAATATCTGGCTCAGAAAAAATCCCACCCCAGTAAGAAAATAATGCCCGTGAAATAACAACCACATGTTAATGCTGTGCACTACCAGAGTCAGGAGTGTAATCTGGTTAGGCGTAACCGGTGTATAGGATAGTGGAACTACCAGCAGGGCCGCGATGGGGCGTGATACGTATCGGGTGTAAAAAATCACGATCATCTCGATGTTCCAAAAAGGAAGCGCGATAATTAGCAACTACTTTTGACCACATTTTTCTGATAATCTGCCTCTTAATATTTGGGATTCTCCCGGCAAAAAGCGGTAAAGGTGTAAGCGTCTATAGCTTCATCTGCTTGATCTTTTCACGGGCCTGAAACAGATCCTCGGGATAATCAATCTCAATACAGGGCATATCGCTCACATCGACAAGCTGCAGCTCATGCCGGGCAGCAGTTTCCTGCAAGGCGTACTCAAAATAGGCCATATCCATGCCTGCATCGACCGTGTCATTCAAAGCCTGATAAAAGGGCCGGGAATAGGCCGCTGAAAAACGGGCCACGCCGATGAACTCACCTATTGCCTCTGCCTGATCAAGCTCTTTCCCGATGTCAACGATACGGCCGGCACCGTTAGTCAGTACCTTAACCTCCTCTTCGCCACAATCTTTTACTTCGACGGCCAGGGCGTTGGGCAGGCCTGATTCAATCAACCGGCGCAGCAGTTCCGGCGGAAACAGCACATCACCGTTAAGATATACGAAATCCTGGTCCAGGAAGTGTTCCGCCGCCAGCCAGAGCGAATAGGCCGTATTAGTCTCTTCGTAGCGGTGGTTGGTGATAAAGGCATAGTTCATCTGGGGGAACCGCTGGCGGGCCGCTTCCATGATCTGGTCTCGCCGATAGCCAACAACCATAGCAATATCCCGGACCCCCACCTGGTCCAGGGCGGACAGTTGATAGTCCATAATGGTCCTGTCATCAAGTTGAATCAGACACTTGGGGATATCTTTAGTATAGGGCAGCAGCCGTTTTGCTATGCCTGCCACTAGAATAACAGCTTTCATACTTTTATCAACAACGTAGAAACGGTTAAATGTCTCCCCCAACAAATAATGTCAGGAAAAGGTACTGGGGATTGCCTTCCTCAAAGTTACATGCCAGGCTGTCAGGTCGGAAACCGCTTATTCCCCCCCCACCTGAGGACCTGCAGCCGGGATACCGGTTACTCGCATCGAGCCGGTCTGGTCACTATTTCCTCCGTCGGCGTCGGACATACCTGGCCGGCCCCAACACACCATAATACAGCAGCTGGTACACCAGGATTGATGGCCAGTACCAGGGCTTGGCGTAGCGCCGCAAGAACCGCATACCGGATCGCCACTTAAGGAAGACCTTTCGC
>Ga0209976_10001977_pt1 | contig 11815 bp, 6 predicted proteins | sample SumtaG_FD_182806 | JGI IMG/M metagenome (GOLD analysis project Ga0209976, IMG submission 182806) | Deep subsurface microbial communities from Indian Ocean to uncover new lineages of life (NeLLi) - Sumatra_00157 metaG (SPAdes) (version 2) | ecosystem: Environmental > Aquatic > Marine > Oceanic >... | reverse complement strand
AGTATAATATTACACAGTAAACGAATATACAAAATATAGTGTAATAGATATTATTAAATAACCAAGAGTTTATTTGCTGATTTTGTATATCAAAATTTACTATATTCTCCAGATATTTGAAAGTTGTGAATATCACTGGACCAATAAAAAATAATGCTAATATAAACCCTAAAATTCCAAAAATCATACCAAAGATTACATCACTAGGATAGTGTACACCTAACTGAATTCGCGAAAATGACACCAAGAAACTAAGAACCAGAAATGTTATTAATACAATCAGAGAACCTTTAAAATAAAACACTATTAATAATCCTTGAGAGATAATATTATACGAATGCCAAGAGGGGAAGCTCCTTGAAGTTGGGTTGTGACCATGGATTATTATATTGGGGAAGTTCTCAAAAGGTCTTGCCCTTTTAATTTTTTTTTTTATAACTGATATTAAAATCAACCCTATTAAGAATGTAGCAGAAAAAAAAGATAATAAATACGAATCATACCAAACTAATAAATAAAAAGCAATCAAAAAAATCCATAGCGTTTCTCTTCCAAAAAAAGAAGCTACTCTTAAGATAATAGTAAAAGGTTTTCCTCCAAACCCATTATATTTTATAACTATATCTTGATCCCATTTATTTATATCATTTATAACGTCTTTTATTTTCATCGCAATTCAAATCTGGTCAAGTTACTTTATAGATGTTAAGAACTCATATGCTTCTCTAACGTTATTTATTTTATCTTTAAAATATTCTAACGAGTGTGAATCAGACCCAACAAAAAATGATGCTCCTTCTTTTTTTAATTTTGTAGTAACTTCTTTAGAAGGGAAAGGCCGATTAATGGGAAATCTTAGCCCCGATAAATTGTATTCTATAGTAATTTTGTTTTTTATACAAAGTCTACCTAAATCTAAAACACGTTCCTCTGATACATCACAATCTTCTGTTGGTTTAATGTCATTGTCATTTATATAACGAAAAATTGTATCTATGTGACACATATTCTTAAATATTTTTGATTTAACCATCATCTCACACGTCTCAAAATATTCATCAATAATGGTTTTCATCTTCTTTTTCTCCAGTAATTTTACTAGTTTTTCCCTATTTGTAATTGGATAATCAGGAATCCATTCATGGATTGTACCTCCAATGAAATCTAATTCTCTTTTATAATCATCCATGAATTCTAATAATTCCGTTTCTCTATCTACATAATATTCAACTTCAAGCCCGCTATAAATAAAATCATAAGTTTCTTTCAATTCATCTATTTCTTCAAGATAATCTTGAATACCTCCATCGCGGAAGGGATTCGTTTTATCCTTTTCAATTGACCAAAGTTCAAAATGTTCAAGAAAGCATATGTTTATACGATTTATTTCTGCAACTTCAATATAATCAAATAAACTAGGACCATCCTCTCCTACATCAGTACTCCAGTTTGCTGTATGAATATGGTAATCTGTAAATTTATATTTCATTTTATTAAGTTGAATTATTAAGAATGAAAAATAAAAATAATCATTAATTGATATTTGGAGTTAAAAAAATCTTTTTATCTTCAAACAATTAATAACTAAAAGATGATTCAATATGAAATGAATTAAATTAGATCAATATAATTACTATTACAAAAATTGCAGGATGAAAATAGATGTCGCCACAATATACCGCTAAAGAAAATCAAGTATATAACATATTTGGAAATGAAATGCAAAAGATAATTCATAATCAGAACCAGAGTATTGGTACAACCATCGAAAAAGTAGCCGAAAAAATGCCTGATAATGCGGCGCTTTACTTTCAAGATCTCTCTTATTCTTGGAAAGAGTTAAACGAACACTGCAATAAATATTCACACTTTTTCCTTGATTTAGGGGCTAAACCTCGAGATACTATTGCAATAATGCTAGAAAATTCTCCCGAATACGTATTCTTAACTACTGGTATTAACAAAATTCAGTGTATCAGTGCATTGATCAATATTAACCAAAGAAAACAAGCTCTAATTCACAGTTTTAAAATATCTGAACCGAAGTGGATTGTAATAGATGAACAAAATTTACCCTTCTTTAACGATATCATTTCGGAATTACCATATTCTAAAGATCAAATATTAGTTGTAAATAATTCTAATGAAATTTCTCACGATTTTAGAGATTTGTCAGAAGAAATTAGATCTAAACCTGTTTCAAACCCAAAAACTACGTTTAATTCCATTCTAAAAGAAACAGCTTTTTATATATTTACATCAGGTACTACAGGACTTCCAAAAGCAGTAAATATGGAATGCTTTAAACTTTTTGTGCAAGCGAATTTACTTTGCCTTGGACTAGCAAAAATTGATAGTAACGATGTTATTTATATTCCAACTCCATTATATCATAATTTGGGAATAGGTGTAGCATGGATAGGAGCAATTTTGACAGGAGCTGCAGTAGTATTACCAAAACGATTCTCAACTTCACAGTTTTGGAAGGATATTAAAAAATATAACGTTACATTCACATTATATGTTGGCGAAATACCAAGATATTTGCTAAATCAACCTTCATCAGAATTTGATAAAGATCATACTCTTAAGAAGATGTTAGGATTAGGTCTTCGTAAAGAAATATGGGAACAGTTCCAATCTCGTTTTAATGTTGATCATATTTATGAATTTTATGGATTAACAGAAGGTCACCGATCGCTTGTAAATGCAGATGAGGTTCCAGGAATGATTGGAAGGCTATCTCAATCTGGACTTGTTATGGCAAAAGTACATCCTGAATCGGGAGAATTTTTCAAAAGTGAACGTGGATTATGCGTCAAATGTAAACCTGGCGATATTGGAATGGCATTAATCAAGATAGAAAAAGGAACTTTTTTCACTGGATACAAGGATAAGGATAAAACGCAAAAAAAGTTCATGCACCAAGTGTTTAGAAAAAACGACATATATTTCAATACAGGGGATATGTTAAAGATGCATGAAGATCTATGGGTGTCGTTCGCCGATAGATCTGGTGATACTTTTCGTTGGAAAGGTGAAAACGTTTCCACCTTAGAGGTTGAATCAATTTTAAATTCTTACGAATCTATTGATATGTCTGCAGTGTACGGGGTATCAATACCTAGCGCCGAAGGAAATGCAGGTATGGCGACGATCAAACTTAACCCATCGCTAAAATTCGATTCAGAAGACTTCTCTAGATTTATAGTGGAAGTGTTTCCATCATATTCAATTCCCATTTTCATTCGGTTTCGGGACGAATTAGAACTTACTGGCCCACTCAAGATAAAAAAAACAAATTTAAAGCGAGAAGCTTACGATATTAACGCAATAAAAGATCAAATGCTTATGTGGAACTCAAAAGAAAAAAAATATGTGACATTCACTAATACTTTGTATCAAGAATTAATGAAAAGTAAATAAGAATATCTTCATAATGAAAACTCCGTTTTTTAGTTTAGATTTCTTCCTTTTTCTTTTAAGACATCATGTTTATACGTTTAATTTTTATTTCCAGCAAGTTCTTTAAATCTATGAATTAGTGTAAAATTTTTTTGATATATATGATTATAGAGCAATTTATTAAAACATTTAGATATTTTCTTGAATAAATTTTACTGATTAATCAATTAACTGAATCTTCTTTATCGAAAAAGACTTCATAAAACAGCTCTTTTCCGTCAAAGCTCTTTGGAGGAGTAATTTTAGTGTACCCTCCTTTTCTTATAATTTTAACTGTGCTTTTATTTTGAATATGGATATTTCCATAAAATCCTTTTATTCCTTTTTCTTTAGCAATTATGACTATATGTTGGTAAAGAAACGATCCTAATCCTTTTCCTCTATAATCCTCCCTAACTAGGAAACTATATTCAGCCATATTATTATGTGGATTTAGATAATATGTAGCATTTCCAATCATCTTTTCGTTTTCAATATCTCCAATAAAAGCTCCAATTGAGAAAATGGTATTATAATCTATATTTACCTCATTTTGAGTTTTTGAGTGTGTAAATTCTTTTCTAAGTTCAAAAAAGCGGAGATATCGATCTCTTTCATTTAAAGAATAGTACAATTCTTTTAATAAGCGTTCATCTGTAGTTTTTACAGGGCGTATTTTAATTTTTTCCTTTTCTCTTGTGGTAAAAGTAGTTTCATATTCAGAAGGATATATACAAATATTTCCATCACCATCACATGAAAGAATTTGATCAGAATAGACATATCTCAATCTTTTTGCTTCATCTAAGAGGAATTGACGAAAATCTGGATGAGAAATACAAATCATTGCAATTACTCTTTCTCTTATGGATTTTCCATGTAAATGAGCAACACCCCATTCAGTTACAACATAATGAACATCTGCACGTGTTAATATAACTCCGGCTCCCTCCTCTAATCGAGGTACGATCTTTGATTTCGTGCCATCAACCGAAATTGAAGGAATAACGATTATGGGTTTACCTCCTTTAGAAAGTGCTGCTCCACGCATAAAATTAACAGTTTCACCAATACCGGAATAAAAATTATATTTCTTTTTCGAAGCATTAACTTGACCTGTTAAATCTATTTCAAGTGCTTGGTTTATGCTAACCATATTTTTATTCATCCCAATATTTCCTGGATTACAGATATAATCAGAAGGAAAAAATTCAATAAATGGATTATTATCTATAAAAGTATACAATTTTTTTGTTCCAAGTGCGAAACTTGTTATAATTTTCTCAGGGTGAAAATTCTTTTCTCTACAAGTTAATACCTCATTCTCAATTAATGGAATAATACTATCTGTAATAAAATGACTGTGCATTCCTAAATCTTTTTTATTACCTAAATATTGCACACAAAGATTAGGTAAATTACCATTACCAATATGAATAGTTGCTTTATTAGGAATAATATCTGCAACATTTTTCGCTATTTTTTCACCAACATCTCTACCTTTAAACCTAAATTCAATTAATGGCGTATCATTATAAATGAAATAATCAATATCTTTCATATGAATAAAACTATTTCCAAGAGTTCTTGGCATTTGCGGATTTATCTCTGCGATAGTAAAAAAACTTGATTGAGAAATTGGTTTTGTAATGTCAACATTAATTCCAAAAGAACAAAACCCAAAACGATCTGGAAGAGAAACCTGAATTAATGCAACATCAATATGCTTCCTTCCAGATTTTATCAAATCAGGAATTTCACTAGCGTGAATGGGAGTGTAATCTGAATGGCCTGAATTTATTTCTTTTCGTAAAGTGCTCCCAATAAAAAATGCATTATGTCGAAATAAATCTTCAGTTTTCTCTCTAAAATATTTTTCAGGTCCAATTGTAAAATAATGGATAATTTCAATATCAATTAATCTACTGGATTGTTTTATTAGCTCTGATGTCAAAGCTTGAGGTTCTGAACACGCAGTGCCAATAAAAACGCGGTTTCCTGGAATTATTTTATCTATAGCTTCTTTTGCTGTTATTTCCTTATCCCTATATTTTATTCTCCAATCCGGATCAATGTATTTTCTTTGTTTCATTCTGACTAATTAATCATAAACTTAAGCTTTTTAATTTAAAAATTTGATATCTAATCTTTTTATTATTTGTACTTTAATCCATTTAATTGTTTTGAAATTATAAATAAAATGTTTAAATTTAATACTCCTCTTTTTAGAAATGGAGTAATTGTTTTAAAATAAACAAATTTATTTGTTAATCATACTAATTAAGACAGAAGAAATTCAAAAATGTGAAGATATATGAAAGAAGATTTGAAGATGGAAAGTGTTCTTACTGAAACCCGTATTTTTGATCCTCAAAAACTCGATACAGAATTTGTTAAGAGCGGGATTTCATTCGATGAATACCAGAAACTATATCAACAATCTATAGAAGATATGGAAGGATTTTGGGGTGAACAAGCAAAATCTCTTGATTGGTTCAAACCATATGAAAAAGTTTGGGAAAAAACCGACTTATTTCCAGGTAAATGGTTTGTAGGCGGAAAACTTAACGTCAGTTATAATGCGTTAGATAGGCACGTTAAGGCTGGAAAAGGGGATAGAATTGCTTTAATTTGGGAAGCTGATGAACCAGGGAAAATAAGAAAATTCACTTATAGCGAGCTTTTAAAAGAAGTTAGTAGAGTCGCCAATGGAATGAAAGGACTTGGCTTAGAAAAAGGTGATAGAGTTACAATTTGGCTCCCGATGGTTCCTGAACTAGCGATTATTATGCTAGCATGTGCTCGAATTGGTGTTATACACTCTATTGTATTTGGGGGTTTTTCAAAAGAAGCAGTTAAAGACAGAATTAAAGATTCAGATTCTCGACTCCTCTTTACAAGTGATGAAACCGTAAGATCGGGAAAATTTTATCCAAAAATGGCTGATGTTGTAAAAATAATAAATGATGTGCCAACTATAGAGCACGTAATTGTAGTTAAACGATCTGGTAGGGAAGTTCCTCACACCGATAAGGATATCTGGTATCATGACTTTATTGATGGAATAAGTGAAGAGTGTGAACCTGAAGAGATGGACTCGGAAGATACTCTATTCATTTTATATACCAGTGGAACTACAGGAAAACCAAAAGGAGTTAAGCATACTACAGCTGGTTATATACTATACACATCTTTTACACATAGACTTGTCTTTAATTATCAAGATGGAGATATATGGTATTGTACCGCTGATATTGGATGGATTACCGGTCATTCCTATATTGTATATGGACCATTAACTAATGGTGCTACAAGTCTAATGTTTGAAGGGGTTCCAACATACCCCGATGTAGATCGTTTTTGGGATATTGTAGAAAGACATAAAGTAACTCATTTCTACACAGCCCCAACAGCGATTAGAGCCCTCATGAGATATGGAGAAGAACCGGTTAAAAATCATGATCTAAGTTCATTAAAAGTCCTTGGCACGGTTGGTGAACCAATAAATCCAGAAGCTTGGACATGGTATTACAGAGTTATTGGAAAGGAAAAATGCCCAATTGTAGATACATATTGGCAAACTGAAACAGGGGGTTTTGTTATGACTCCTATTGCTACAGCGACCCCTACTAAACCAGGATCTTGTTGTATACCTTTTTTAGGTATTAAACCAGTTATTTTTGATTTAGAGGGTAACGAAGTTACAGAACCAGATGAAGGAGGCTATTTTACTATTCAACACCCATGGCCAGGAATGTTACGCGATGTGTGGGGTAATACAGAACGATTTAAATCAACTTATCTAGAAAAATATCCTGGTTATTATTATACCGGAGATGGAGCACGTCGTGATGAAGATGGATATTATTGGATTCTGGGGCGATTGGATGATGTCATTAAAGTTTCTGGACATCGAATAGGCACCATGGAAATAGAAAGTGCTTTAGTCTCCCATCCTATGGTAGCTGAAGCTGCCGTAGCCCCATTTCCGCATAAGATAAAAGGACAAGCTATTTGGGCGTTCGTGACATTAATGAGCGGCATTGAAAAATCAGCGAAATTATCGAAAGAGATTCGTATGCACGTTAGGCAAGAAATAGGTCCAGTATTTCAGCCGGATGTAATTCAATTTGCTGATGCCTTGCCAAAAACGAGAAGTGGTAAGATTATGCGCAGGATTTTGAAAGCTATAGCTTCAGGTACAGAAATCGGGAATGTTACGACCTTAGCAGATCCTTCAGTAGTCGATGTTTTGCTTGAAGAACGGAAAAAAATGGATGTAGAAATTGGTTAATTTTATTTTATTTTATTTTTATACTTTTAATTTAAATCTATCTTGTACTTTGTATAAATAGTCTCTCTTTATTTTGTTCCTTCTCCCATTTTTTACGTTCTGAGCGTAATTTGAAGAGATCTATATCTTTATATATCAAACCTTCTTCTTTTTTTGGTATTAATCTTTCTGTACGATCTTTTTCTGGTGTATATATATGAGATTCACCATATTCAGCAATATTCGCAAAGAAACAATAACTATATATAGATCTTCGAGCGTCAAAATGTGCAGCTTTAAAATCAGCCGTAACTGGTGTAAAGGCGGGATTAATAATGATGTCTATAGGGGGTTCAAAATTTTTTAATTCTACTCTAAGATCCATGTCTAAGAAATCTCGACATATTACAATGGCTACTCTTCCAAATTCAGTATTACAGACGATTGTTTTACGAGGAAGGGAGCTTGTATCTATCGTTTCTTTAAACTTTTTCCCCGCAAAATGTATTATAGCAGGTATATGTTTTTCTTGTTCCCAAAGAACTCCCTCTGGCCCTATTACCACACTTAAATTTCGTTTTGTAGTTTGATCATGATAAGAACCTGGAATAATATACATTTCATAAATTTTAGCTAGAGCTGATATCTCCTCTAAAAAGATAGCATAATTTAAGTCAATTGCCATTTCCGGAAAGATGAGAATATTTATTCCGTTAGAATTAGCCCTTTCTATCAAATTTTTTACAAGGGATAAGACTATCTCAATTTTATTTTCTTTAAGCCCTAATAGACCTGAACCCTTTAATTCAAAGAATTCGTTTAAAATATCTCCAGTATCGGAGAGTCCTATTTGAGCGATCCCAATCCTACATTCCTCTCTTTGGATTTTAGGGTATTCTTTGAGTAAATCTTTATAGAATATATTGTATTTCTTGTCAATTTTGAATTTTTTCTCCAAAACTTCGCTTATTGCTTCTGTTACGTACTCTTTTAGATTTAAAATTTCAATTCTCTCTTGTAATTTTGAATTCTGAATAAATAATGCTTTCCATTCCTCTAATTGATTGAAAAGCTGATTTTGTTGATACGTTAATTTTTTTGAAAACAATTCCAATCCTTTATTTTCAGCAATTGTGAGAGCTCTAGTCAATAATTCATTTGAAAGGTCAGCATTTCCCTCAATTAAAGCTAATTTGGCTTGAAGAGAATATAAATCTACTAAAGTGGTAATAGAACGTTGCTTGGTAGCGACATCAGAGATTCTATTAAGTAAATCTTGAATTTCAAGCAATATCTCTTCTGATCCAGAATATTTTAGTTCTTCTAACAATAAATCACACAGATTTACTTGGATCATGAATTCTGTTTGATAATCAAATTTTTTATCAAGTATTTCTTCAAAAATTTGTTGGGCTTGAAATCGATATTTCGCTCGTTGTTTATTTTTCAATATAATAGCTTCCCCAAATCTCCTAAAGAATTCCGTCCAAGGCCATTTTTGAGCAAATTTAGAAAGTTCCATCATTGAATTCTCAATTTGTTGATTATCATCAATTTCTATGGCTGAAAGAATCAAATATAAGTGAAATACAATAAGATCGTAATCAAATATAGTCTTATATTGTTCACATAAAGATTTATGTACTTTTACTGCTTCTCTAAGGTGTTCAATTGATTTTATTATTTTATTTTTATAATAGTATATCCTCCCAATATTTCTATGAGCATAGCAATACCAATGTTCCACCCTCTTTTGAATACCTAATTTTTCATTGTAAATAGTTAATACATTATGATAATATTCTAAACTTTTATCAAATTCACCTTTTCCACGATAAATTGATCCGAAAACAGAATACACAGCGGTAAGACCTCTAAAATGTTTCAACTTTTCATAAATTGCTAAAGAGTCTTGGGCATATTCTGTTGCTTGTTCTAAGTCTCCTTTATAAAAATTGATAAATGCTATTGCATGTTTTGCCCTTGCTATGTACAATTCATTTTGAATTTCTTTAGCAAGATTTAACATTTTATGGAAATAGTTCAAAGCCTCATCCAATTTGCCTTGAGCTCGTTTGATCCAACCAACTGCATCAAACTGGTAAAATAAGGATTTTTTATTGTTCAAGGTTTCATAAATCGCTATACTGCGATGATAATTAACTATAGCATTGTCAAGATCGCCTTGAGCAGATTGAATAGCGCCTTTTATAGAAAATAGTCTACCGATTCCATCCTTCACAAGGGAATTTTCTTTATTATCATTATCCATTTGGTTTATAATTTGTTCAGAAAGCTTAATTTCTTCATTAACTTGATCATAATTTTTTAAGGCCATTAACGCTGATGTCCTTGCTATTCTTACACCAAATTTCTGAGTTAAGTTTATTTGGATTCCTTTTTCGTTCAAAATTTTGTTAGTTATTGAGAGAACTTTATCAAACTCCCTCGCTTTTATTGAAATGAAACAGTTTAAAATTTGATTATCCATATCTTCTAATTCCTGAGATTTTTTATTCTTCTTCACTTTCCTCACTTAGCGTCAAATACCAATTATGATATCTTTTCTATTATATTTCAACATTTATTATTAAGCAATTAATAAATATTTAGCTTCTTGAATATTATTAAACAATATTATAAGAGAATTGTTTTTTAAAAGAAAAGGTGATGATAAAATCTCGGAAAAATTTCCTAAACCGATACAAAATCTTCCGGAAGCAGATGTTCCACTAGAAGGCGTGAAAGCATATTTAGCCCAAGGTAACACCTTTCAGATTATCTTTATGGAATTCGAAAAGGATGTATCAGTTCCAGAACATTCTCATGAAGATCAGTGGGGAATTATTCTTGAAGGGAAAATTGATTTAGTTGTAGATGGTAAATTAAATACCTATTCCAAAGGTGATAGATACTTTATTCCTAAAGGAGTTAAACATTCGGCTATGATATATGCTGGTTATCGCGACCTTACATTTTTTAATCAAAAAGATAGATATATGCCAAAATCTTGAGAAATTTTTGATTAGTGAAAAAAGAATAATTAGCTAATATTTTGCTTATAGCTCGAAGTGGAAAAAGATTGAGCTGAATTTTGGAGATAATTACTTCTTGACGAAAGATTTCTGATTATAAAAAATAGTGGATATTCTTTAGCAAGCATGTGAGACATGGGATAAAATCAGCTTTCCAACATTGCTTAATCATAAAATAATTTTTATATTTCCTCAAGGACTATTTAAATATATTTCTTTAAGATTCAAAATTGCTATTTTTTATTTAGTTAACGATGAATTTTCAGCGGGTAATGGGTTACTATAATGAGTTTAGAGGAACAAAAATATAAGGATTTAGAGGAAAAAAAATATAAGAGCTATAAAAGGTGGTTACTTCACCACTTATCTAAGCAAAAAACCTTGGTTCTGTTCGTATTTATAGGGATAATTATTGTTACTTTTACAAGAACCCTCGTACCACTCTTTATTGGAGACATCATTGATAATTCTATAATAGCAAGTAATAACGCTAATCTTATAATAATGCTTACTTTAACACTTGCCCTTTCTCTTACTCGTAATGGAATTGGTTACGGGACTATGATGCTTGGGCACTACCTAGGCTTGAAAACTGAACAAAACATGAGACAGGAGTTTTTCGACACGATACAACTAAAACCATTACGATATTACGATAACGCTCGGACAGGTGATTTACAAGCTTTAGCAACGAACGACGTTCGAGTAGTTAATACAATGATTTCGCACGGTGCTTTTTATTTCTACCCTTTCTTCCAAGTGGCAATCACACTGTTTTTACTTATTGAAGTACTTGATTTAAGATTAGCAATGATATCTTTTCCTTTTATTCTGGTATATATTTATTTTGTTTTATTATATCGTAAAAAAATTACACCATATGCAACTACACGATTGAGAAAACATTCAAATCTAGCTGTGGTGTTACAAGATAGTATAACTGGTGCTAGTGTTGTCAGATCTTTTGCTGCTGAAGAGTTCGAGCGGAAAAAGTTCCTTAAAGCTGTACATGCTTTTAGGAACAATTCTATAGGAGAATATAAAGTTCAAGCAAAATATTATC
>Ga0209976_10001976_pt1 | contig 11815 bp, 6 predicted proteins | sample SumtaG_FD_182806 | JGI IMG/M metagenome (GOLD analysis project Ga0209976, IMG submission 182806) | Deep subsurface microbial communities from Indian Ocean to uncover new lineages of life (NeLLi) - Sumatra_00157 metaG (SPAdes) (version 2) | ecosystem: Environmental > Aquatic > Marine > Oceanic >... | reverse complement strand
AGAAAAAATTAAAATTTAAATTGTTAAACTATGGTAAGTATACTAGTACTAAGAAGAGTTTGCAATACTACGAATTTCACGAATACTCGTCACCCCCTCTGCTTCCTTATCAACCCTTCCCCACTCCTTCAGCCTTCCAAAGGCTCATAAACAAAACAAGGGGTATCTAGCAAATCACATAACTTAACTTTTCTTCCTTCCCCATTTTGAACATCGTCTATACTCCCTTCCAACAACTTATAGTGAGTATCGCCAGGATGCATATAACCAGGAAGATTCGACTTAGCTAGAATTTGCCCAAAAATATGGTGTGGGTCTATATTAGAACCCTCAGACAAAAAAGCGCCAACAAGCACCTTCGCCAATTCAGAATCGCTCTTTACTACAAGCTTCAGAAAAGTTGCAGATCCCAGAGCAGCATCAAACATTATCTGATCCCCAAATCCATATATTGCAACATTATTATTAGCACCACTCCCTGATTTAGGATAATTGTCTTTAACAAATTTTGGCTCAACAATGGAGTTATCATCTTCGCGAAATCGCAAATCCCCCTCATCATTAACCAAGCCAAAATTAGCATATTTAGCCCAAACTGTCTCATCACCTTCTCGTTCTGGGAAATACATACTCTCGACCCTAACCATAGATAGAGCCTCAGGAAGATTTATCATTTCTAATGCACTATCAAATTGATCATTAGATACTACTCGATATGCATCAATCGAATAAGGCTGAACCGGGGATAATTGTACTGATAACTTCCTTTGTGTTTCCTCAGAACAAGCGCTATTATGTAATACTGTCTGACCATTAAGAATTTCCTCTGGGCACGTAAATAACAGAGAGGTTTGAAAATCTGTTAAATCACCATTTGCTGGAGCAATAGAAACATTAATTCCTTGATATTGCAAACCTCTTTCACTAGTATCGTATAGTCTAATTTCGTCAAGAGGCAATTCCCCTCCTACTGCATAAGTTTGAGTTCTAAGTCCTAGAGCTTCACCTATATTGACTTCGCTAGTATCTATCATACCCAAATTGATAACATATAAGACACCAAATTATACCTTGGCTATATACAGACTGTCAATAAACCATACTCAACTATCGCATCCCAGCAATTTCTTCCACACTCGTCACCCCCTCTGCCTCCTTATCAACCCTTCCCCACTCCTTCAACCTTGGAAACCGCAACGAGAATCCCCGCCCATCCTTTTTGGCGCCTGCTGTGTGCAATTTACTCTTTGAAATTTCATCAGCGTCAACTACCACAACAATCTCAGGCCGGCACAAAACATCAGGCATCAACTCTTTTTTTATCTTTACATTCTTTGGCAGCTCATCCACTCGCAATGCATCCACTTGCTCAACATACCCCTTCAGTTCATCATCCTTGATCCCACTCCCAACCTTTGCGATCGACTCAAACCGATCCTTTTTCTTATTATAAACTCCCACCAAAAATGCCCCTGCTCCAAATTTTGCACGAGCACCTTCCCCGTAATAATAACCCAACACAACGCAATCGATACTATCCACCAGATCATCATAGATATTCGCCTTCAACTTAATCCAATCATAATTTCTAGTCCCAGGCACATACTGACTTTGCACGTCTTTTGCAATTATCCCTTCCAAGCCATCATCAAGCGCCTCTTTCAGCCCACTCTCTAGGCCCTTTGCGGACTTAATTAGATCAGTCTCAGATTTCACAATAATACTCGAGCCATTCTCCTTTACTAGTTTATCCAAGATCTTAATCCTTTCCTGAATATGCTCAGTTGTCACATCTTTGCCATTAATTTGCAAAATATCAAACACAAAAACTTTGACTGGAACCTGCTTCGCCTTCTTACCAACCCCATACTTTCTCTTCCTCTTGATAGTTTCTTGAAAAGGAAAAAACTTACCTGTCTTTGGGTCATATCCAATTGCTTCAGCATCAAGTACCGCTGAGTCCACATCATACTTGCTCATCTCCTCTACAATATCCGGGAACATGTCAGTCAGAGGCTCCATATTGCGGCTAAAAATCCTGACGTTATTCTGAGCCTGCACACCCAAGTCCATCATATGATTACCATTTTGCTTTTGTTTGCTAGAACCAACAGCATCAAAACCTTTTTTTGAAAAATGAATCTGCGTTCTTAGTCCATCATATTTTGGCTGAGACAAACACTCCCCCAGTCTTTCAAAAACAGCCTCAGGACTTTTCTCTCTTTCAACCAATTTTGAAGCCACTGGAATTCCAGGCTGAACCTTCAAACTCTCTAGCTTCTTTTCCTTCCCAGCAAGAACCAATTTCGCAATCAAACCCAAATCAGATCTCACTCCATATGCCATATCAAGCAATTCCCTTTTTGATTTATCTCCGGTCAGAACCCACGAAAGCGCATCAAGAACAGTTTTATCACTCATTCCAAGCCGCATCTTCCCAGTGATAATTCTTGCCACATATTTTGTACTAATTGGATCCAAAGCCTTCGTGAGTTCAACAAAAACTTGCTGCTTTGCTTCCTGAGATCCAGTGCCTTCCAAATTAGCAAGCTCCATCAACCTTTCATAAACTTCCTGAATCTTGAGCCCACTTTTTGGCGTCTTTGCAGAAGTACTTACAACTTCTGCAACCGAACCAATGTCCCCTAAACTAGCCAGCTCTTTATTTAGCTCATCCATCGAGTTATCAAAACCCTTTTCTAGCGCCTTCAGCAATAACTTCGTAGAAAAATTAAACTCAATTGGGATAAAGCCTGGAACAATCCGACCCTTCATCATGTACATAACAGGCTGAATTTCCTCCTCTGACAATTTTTGTAGAAATTCAGCCAAAACCACTACCATCTCATTTCTCGAAGACAAATTCTCCAGCTCCTGAAGTAGTTTTGCAAATTCTTGAAATTTCATTAGTCAGTTTATCAAAATTGGCCAAACAGCTAAACGGCTAAAAATTAATCAATTAATCCAACTCATACTCATCCAACAACTCATCCGCCTCCCTTGAAATCTGGAACTTATGCAATCTCGCATAGATCCCACCAATTTTCAATAATTCCTCATGCGTCCCCTGCTCTTTGATTCTACCATTTCCAAGCACAAAAATTCTATCCGCCCTCTGAATCGTAGAAAGCCTATGGGCAATAATTATCGTCGTCCTGTTTTGAATCAAATTCCAAATAGCCCTTTGAACTTTTGCTTCCGACTCCGAATCAAGCGAACTAGTCGCCTCATCCAAAATCAGAATTGAAGGATTTTTCAAAATAGTTCGAGCAATAGAAAGCCTCTGCTTTTGCCCACCAGACAATTTAATCCCCCTCTCTCCAATCTTCGTATTCAATTTTCTAGGCAATTTCTCAATAAATTCCCAGGAATTAGCGAGTTTGCACGCCTCAATCATCTCTTTTTCAGTCGCGTCAAGCTTGCCATACCTCAAATTCTCAAAAATAGTATCATCATACAAATATGCGTCCTGCAAAACCATTCCAATATTTTGTTGCAGAGAATTCAATTTCACATCTTTTATATCATGCCCATCCACTTTGATAGACCCAGCACTCACATCATAAAACCTATTGATCAAGTTAATAATCGTAGTCTTTCCAGACCCGCTTTTGCCAACAAGAGCAACAGTCTCACCAGGTTTGATCACAAAATCCATGTCTTTCAAGACCTTTTCCTTTTCCTTATACCCAAATGCCACATCCTTGAATTCAATCTCTCCTTCCACCTTCCACAAAGTCACAGCATTAGGCTTATCAACAATCTTTGGCCTTTTATTTAATATTCGAACCAATCCGCGCGCGCCAATCGACATTTTCTTGAATTCAAAATACATCCAGGTTAGATTCCACAAGGGTTCCCGGAGAGTATGCGAATATGCGGTTAGAAGAAAATATGTTCCAATAGTGATATCACCTTGTATTGCGCTAATTACCAAATATAGGTTAATTCCCCAAACCCATGTAGTCAAAAAGAAATCCTTAACACTAGCCAAATCCCAAACCCTTTCAATCCTCAGGTTCAGCCTAATTATCTTTCGATTGAACCTTGCCAATTTTTTCAACTCATACCCAGCTTTATTAAAACTTTTCACAAGCCGGATAGAACTTATCACTTCCCAGAAATGCCCAAATTCATGATCATACAGTTTATTGAATCTCTTCTGCAACGGTTCATGCCGCTTTATTGCAAGCATGTTTATAACAATAAATGGAATAAAGGCCACCACCATCAAAGCTGCAAACTCCCACTTGACCTGAAGTATCAAAATTATTGCAAGAATTGCCGCCAAAATATTTGGAATAAAGAAGGTGGTGGCCTCAGATATCTGATCCACAAACCGATTAATCCCTCTATCCATCTTTGACATAACACTTCCAGAGGTCTGTTTATCAAAATATGCAACATCTTGAATCAAAAGATGCTCAAGCGCAACCGATCTGAGATGCCCTCTCAACTTCTCTGAAAGAATCTGACTAAAACGCCATGAAGCACGACTCGCAAACCAATTTAGCCAGGAAAAAATCAGAACAACAATAAACAAGGGGATCACTTTGTCAATTGCCTCGTCTGTCGTGATCTCACCCTCCACAGCCTTCTGCACATGATCAACTGCAAATTTACTAACCCATGGATTGACCTGCTTATTTACAGCCACGATCACGATAAATACCGCAATCAACGCAAGAGTCTTTTTAAACGGTTTCGCATATTTGAGAACCGTAAGCAGATTTTTCATGATAGACAAAGAAAATCAAGGATAGTATAGCTTGAACCCGGAAAGGAAGTCTAGAATAAGTTCACAATTACAGAAACCAGCAACCCTAAAATGCTCCCCCCTACCACATCAATCACATAATGTTCTTTTGTAAAAAGCGTTGAGGCAGCTATCAAGGCTGCCAATCCTATCCAGAGCAAGCTCAACTGCGGCAGGACTATTAAAAAAAAGAAGGACAAACAAATCGAATGCCCAACATGCAAACTTGGAAAGGCAGTCAATGGTCTATTCAGTCCATAATGCCATCTAATTAACTTCGAAAAAATATTCCCTCCGTAAATATATGCTCTTGGAGCATGAGTTGGGAAAAGTATGTTGATCAATCCTGTGAAAAGTCCTAGAAGGCCCATCCCTATTGCAAACTGTGGGAATAGACCAGCTTGAAACATGAACATATAAATCCATCCAAAAAGCAGATAGGGAAAATAAATCAAGTAAGGAATCACGAACACAACCTTGACTGGAATTTTCTTATCTACCCTTGTCTCAAGCAGATGAATCCTGCCTAGAAAATCAATGCGATTCACAATAGGCATAACCGAATTCATGGATAGACCCAGAAGGATTAAGAAGGCGTTAATTGTGTTTTCTTTATTCATAGATTCAGACAAGACAAGCGTGGAACACGGTTTCACGCAAAACACGTAACAATATATCTAGCAAGTGAATAAAGCAATGGGCTAACCACCAATCTCGCGAATATCTCCCCAATTCAACCCTACCCCAACATCCACCTTCATATCAATATCATAATCATTCACAGCCAGCATTTTACCCCGGACCATGCTTATAAATTCCAACAGCCCCGAATCACCCTTTACGCGCCTCTCCAAATCATTCGCGCTCACACTCCCCTTCCCTAGCCCCTTTACCGGCACCTCAAACACAAACTCGTCATGAATCTGCAAAATCAGTTTATAATCCTCCCACTTTTTTCCCTCCAACTCGTGAGATATCTCAATCATTGCTTTTTTCATCATATCGGCAGCCCCACCCTGTATCGGAAAATTTACTATCTCGCGTTCTACAGCGCCCCTAACGCGAAAATTTGGAGATCGAAGTCCAACCGCACCTCTTCGCCTTCCAACAAGCGTCTCAACATAACCTTGCGTCTTCGCTTTGTCCAGCAAATCATCAAAATACTCTCTAACGCCCGGATACAGCTCAAAATACCCGTCAATAAAGCCCTGTGCCTTTTCTCTTGGAATTTTCAACCTATCAGACAAGCCAAAAGCAGAAATCCCATACATAATCGAAAAATTCACAGTTTTTGCCATGGACCTCTGCTGTTTAATAACTTTGTCCAGACTTACTCCAAATAATTTCGTTGCTGTTAATTTGTGAACATCAACATCTTTTTCATATCCACGCACGAGCTCTTTGTCGTGTGAAACACCTGCCAGTATTCTCAATTCCTGTTGCGAATAGTCCAAAGATACGAAAATCCTCCCCTTCTCGGGCACAAAGGCTTCACGAATTTTATTACCCAATTCTGAGGCAACCGGAATATTCTGCAAATTCGGATCGCTGGAGCTTAAGCGCCCAGTACTTGCTACGGATTGACTAAAAGAACTATGTACTCTGCCCGATCCAGGATCTATCTGATCAATCAAAGCATCTGTATATGTTGAACGCAATTTGGCAATCTCTCTATATTCCAAAACTAAATCTATAATTTTGTGCTGGTCTCTTATCTCTCTTAAAACCCTTTCGTTCGTGGAAAAGGCCCCAGAGCTCGTTTTTTTACTTCCCTGCAGCTTAAGCTTGCCAAATAGCACTTCCGAGAGCTGTTGAGTAGAATTAATGTTAAATTGAACTCCAGCAAGATCAATAATCTGTTTTTGCAATTTATCAATCCTTTTATCCAAAGTATTTGCGAATTTCTTCAAATAATGCGAATCCAGACCTATTCCATTTCGCTCCATCTCAATCAGAATTGACACCAAAGGCATTTCAATACTTTCAAATAGTTTTCTAGCGTCCTTTTTCTCTTCTAAAGATTTATCAAATAATTCATAGAGCCGCCAAGTCGCATCAGCGTCAGCACAAGCATAATTTCCCAAATCATCCTGCGGGATTGACGTAACCTGCCCTTTTGCTCCAGCCAGTTTCAAAAGCTCCTTGAAATCCTTCATCTGCATGCCAAAATGCAACGCGGCCAGACTCTTCAGACCGATCCGACCTTCTCCCATCTGCAAAATATATGCTGCAATCATTGTGTCAAAATGTGCATTCTGTAAGTCAATACCAATGTTTTTTAACGCATGAATGTCAAATTTGATATTGTGTCCAATTTTTTTAATTTTTGGATCTTGGAAAATCCTTTTGAGTGCTCCAAAAGCCTTTTTGGAAGAAAATACATCCTTTGACAAATAGTACGCCTCACCGGTTTCAAAAGAAAACGACATCCCTACCACATCACAATTCATGTAGTTCAGCGAATCAGTCTCAGTGTCAAAAGCAAAAATTTTCGCCTTTTCCAACTTTTTCAGGAATTTATCAACCGATTTTTCAGTCAGAACCTCATATTTCACATTGCTATCTGGCGCCTTTTCAAGCCTCTGACTGGTTCCAAATAACTGCTGTTGGCCACTCATCTGGCCATCCGGACCAACCTTTGTGGCAACTTTCCCGTCATTTAATTTATCCAACCTTTTCACTAGCGAATTAAATCTATACTTTTCAAAAACCTCCAAAACCTTCGGATCCAGAGTCTTTGCCCTTGAATTTTCAAGATCAAAATCCACATCAATATCAGTTTCTATTGTTGCAAGTTTTGCGCTCAATTTCGCGTCATCAATCCCCTTAGCCAGAGCATTTTTCACCCTACTTTTCTCAACCTTTCCTTTATTTTTAATTATATTCTTCAAATGTCCAAAACCCGCGATCAATTCCTTGGCCCCCTTATCCCCAATTCCAGCAATCCCAGGAATATTATCACTTGGGTCTCCACATAGCGCTTTATAATCAATCACATATTCAGGCCCAAAACCCATTTTTTCTTTCACTTCTTCAATTCCATACAATTTCGACCCACTAAACGCCGAACCTGCCATATACACATACGTATTATGATCAACCAACTGAAAAATATCCTTATCTCCTGTCACAATCACGGTTTCCAAATCCTTCCGATTTTCAATGTTTTTCAAATTCACAATCGTACCAATCAAATCATCAGCCTCATACCCCTCTGCCTTATAAATGGGAATGCCAAAGGATTCGATAATTTCGTGCACAATCGGGAGTTGATCAAGAAGCTCCTGATCAGTGGGCTTTCGTGTCGCTTTATATTCTTTGAAAATTTTCAATCTTCTAGTAGGTTTGCCAATATCCACCGCGCACATTACATATTCCGGCTTAAACTTTTCAAGCACCTCAAGCAAAAGAGCGGTAAAACCATAGGCTGCATTTGTCTGCACCCCATTGGCGGATAAGTGCGCCGGATACGCGTGATACGCTCTATGAACCAAAGCGTGGACATCAATCAAAACAAGTTTTTCCGTGTTTTTTTTGAGATTCATACCCAAATTCTCTCATCTTATCCACCTATAATCAAGAAGTCTTTATAAAAGGATACTCCTTCTACTCCAGAACTTCATTTCTTCTTCATAGCGACATCTTTGTGTAAATGCCCACTCTTAGTAATTTTGATAGATCCAAAACCACCCTCTGTATTGGTCTGCTCATATCCTTTCTTACTAAGCTTTAATTTGTACTTCCCTGGCTTGAGGTTTGCCTTTATCTTCCCTTCTGTATTACTCATGCATACCTCGATTTGATTTTTTTCTTTTGAATATATTCTTATCACTACTCCTGGTATTGGTTTCTTTTGTCTTTTCCTCTACAATCCTTCCTAATGTCCTTTGTCTGTTCTTAATAAGTACTACTGAATTAAACACAAACAGTACAAAGTATCCTACTAATAGTAAATAGTTCCATATGCTTGGACTAATGTAGCTTGCATAAAGAGTAAAGAAGAATCCTACTATCATGGCTGCTAATGATACTAATTGAATAAGCCTCAATATCTCTGGCTTTGAGTAATAGATGATCTCTAGTATTGGGTTTGGCTTTCCTTCCTTTCTATTCATTCCAATATCCTTAATTACTTCTTTGGCTTTTTTTATGTTTATCTCGTCTTTGTATGTTGTAAAGCCTTGTGCCTTGATCTCTAATGTGTGAGTTCCTACATTGTCTGAAAGTAACCCATACCTTCCTTTGGTATCTGTTACTGCTTGAGCTATGAGTACCTTGTCTTTGTAAAGACGGACTACTGCAAATGGTATTCCTTTGAACTTTACCTTATCATAGACAATCCCCCAGTATTTCTTTTTTCTAGGGATTAGTACTCCTAGTATTGATTGTAACCAGCTTATTGGATCATTCCCAAGTAGAAGAAACGGTGTCACTACTATTGCGCCTGTTATGACTGTGAATGTTGCTAGTATCATAGGTACTAATAAAGCTATTGTTATTGATGTTATTCGTCCTTCACTCGTCTCTTCATCGTCCTCTTCATCTTGAAGTTTGTCAGTTTCGATAGTTACAGGAAGTCCTTCCAAGATCTCCACTATCTTAAATGTCTCTATTTCACTCTTACCCTCTCTCTTTGTATCAGAATAATTGCTAAATACCATCCAAGCATACTCTCCTAGTTCTAGATCTTCTAGTGGTATATATGTTGTATTATCTATCCCATACACTACTGTTATTCTGTTGCCTACCGTTGCTAGTTCATCTACTATTGGGATGACTCCATCAGTAATTCTAACCAGGAATACTTGATAATGACTTACTTCATCTCTATCGCCTTTTTCCCAATCAAATTCTGGCAATCTCTCGTCTATCTCTACTCCTCCTATTGGATAATTGAGTGTTAAAGGACTCAAACTCTCTGTTAGTTCGAATTCTTGTATATCACTTCTTCCTCCCTCTGTTCCATTCACTCTTCGATCTATGACCTGCCAGTAATATGTTCCATACATGAGGAGGTCCTCTACCGTATGTTTTGTAGTGGCAGAATCAATAGAAGCGATTCTTGTTAGATTATCTCTATCTGTACCAAGATAAACCTCATAGGCATCTATATCAAGATCGCCATTATCGTTCCAGTCTAGTAGTGGTGTTCTATCTGTGATCGTCTGACCATCTGCTGGATATGTAAGGGTAATTGGATAGGTTGCTAGTGTATATCCTTCAAAATTCTCGCTAAACTCTGATGTAGATCCGTTTGCATTCGTTGCTAGTGTCGAGAACACTCTTGTTTGTGTCCCATCGTCTCCTGTGATTTTTACTGTCTTTTGCCAATGGTCTGGACCGTCTTCATTATCTTTGACTGTTACGAAGTCTAGGGTATCTATACAGCCTCCGTGGCCAGAAGAATGATTATCGCTTTCGCAGATTTCTACTTCCCATGGTGCTTCTGTGTTTTTGCCGTCTAGCACTCCATTGATTCTGTACTTGCCTCCGCTTAGGTATGTCACCTTTTCTATCTCTGGGTAGTTTTGGAGGTCGTTGGGGCCAGTGTCGGTGTCGGAGAGGTCGTTGGTTGTAACAAGTCTTGCATCTTGTGTCCCATCATTTAAATTAATTGGTACATTTGTAGTTTCAGTAAGTATTGTATTGCTCTCAAACTTATTTCCTGATCCAGCATCAGATTCAACTAATATATTATTATCTTTATTGGAAAGATAGTTATTCCTAAAGGTATTATTTTCTGCGCCAGATCTCGTTATATGGACTCCAGTAGTATTATTTACTATATAATTATCTTCAACAATATAGTCTGAGCCATACTTCGTATAAACGCCAAGATTATTCCCTAAATCTAATGTTTTAGTCCAATCTGTGCCAATTATATTGCCTATAATTTGATTACTTCCAGTATTATATTTTGCATTAATAGCCATACTATTGCCTGATATTAAATTGATCTCTTCAATTTTGTCTCCTCCAACTATCGAATTTGCTCCATTAAATTCCATTCCATATACATTTGGTATTGCCTTCCTACCAGAGATATCAGTTCCTATATAATTCCCTTGTATTTTTAAATATTCAGGATAAGGACTAAAAATATGAATTGCTTTTGAATAATCTGTCGCAAATCCATTAAGAGCAAACCCTCTAACTACACTATGATCTGAACCAGATTTAAATCTAAATAATGACTTTGTCCCAACAAGTAAACTTCCATTAATTTCAATTTTTAGATTAGGCGGCAAATTAGAATTTGCTTGATAGGCTCCTGACTGCGTATACCCATCAAATGATGTTTCCCCAGTAATGTATCCGGAGAATTGACTATCTAGCTGAATCTTCCACCAATCCGGACTATCCGAATCAGCATTACCTGCATCATGTGCAACTGTTGGTTGATTCGGATCAAAGGTCCCGCCTACTCCATCGTCTTGATAGGCTATATGATTTGAATCATCATCTGGAATATCAAAATGAATCTTATCCGCTCCAGGATGATTATTTGCCACTATAATCGCCTCCCTTAAGGTAGTCTTCCCATCTGCTAATCCATCTGTTCCTTCCGAGCCTCCTCCAGAGTACGCACCGTCCCCATCATCGTAGCCTGCTGTACTTACATTATCTTCGTCAGTTGTACTATCTACCGTGATTACATAGCTGCCATCCCCCTGCAACACAGGATTAGCATCAACCATCTCAACTTCCATTATTTGAAAATTGCCTAGAGTATAAGGTGAACCAATACCAGTAACAGGTATTACTCCTGCCCCTCCATGAATCCTATTTGCTGTGACGCTATCTGTCCAAGGCTCTCCTCGATCATCATAATTTTGCGCTGTACCTGCTACCGTAATTACTCGAGTTCCAGCAGTACTCACAGGATCTGAAGTAGAATCCCCATCAAAACTATACTGCGGGGAAGCAAGATGAGCTGTATCAAACTTTATTGTGCCATAATTTGTTGTAGACCCATTGATAGTATACTCCAATATCCTGAACCAACTTGGCATTGCACTCATATCAACCCCAGATGGTGAAATCAATGAAGTATTTCCA
>Ga0209976_10001974_pt1 | contig 11821 bp, 11 predicted proteins | sample SumtaG_FD_182806 | JGI IMG/M metagenome (GOLD analysis project Ga0209976, IMG submission 182806) | Deep subsurface microbial communities from Indian Ocean to uncover new lineages of life (NeLLi) - Sumatra_00157 metaG (SPAdes) (version 2) | ecosystem: Environmental > Aquatic > Marine > Oceanic >... | reverse complement strand
GGCCGATGGAGCCATAAACCTGCTGAATGGCAGCAAAGAGTTCCAGGTCATCAATTAAACGTTTCGGGCGAGATCCTGATGAAAAAGATGGTGCCGGGAGAAACAGGAGCGCTATGACAGCCGCAGGGACAGCTGGATAAGGGCTGACAGGGTAGCTCCGGGTGACCTTAAACATGGCCGCAACAACTCGGCATTACTTATTTTATTTAGGAAAAGAAAGATATAACCTAAATATTTATTGCATCTGTAATAGAATATCAATTAAACTACAACGGCTGATGTTGGATCAAATCGACAAGTATCTTATTGAGCGCCTCCAGGAAAACGGGCGGCAGACTACCAGTGAGCTGGCCCATGAGGTGGGCATGTCGGTGCCCGCTGTGGCCGAGCGCATCAGAAAGTTGCAGGAGAGCGGCATTGTCCAGCGATTTTCCGCGGTAGTCGACCCGAAAAAGATCGGCATGGACGTGGGGGCTTACATCACCCTCATCAGCGAGAGCTCGACCCACTATGAAGAGGTTATCGAGCGGGCCCGGGAACATCCCGAGGTGATGGAGATCATGAGCGTAACCGGGGAGGGTTCCCACATGCTGCTCGTGAGGACTGAAAACACTGGTACCCTGGAGAACCTCCTGGGGCAAATTCAGTCCTGGCCGGGAGTTACCCGTACCGAGACGCGCATTGTCCTGTCCCATTACAAGGAACACGGCGTCATCCGGGTGCCCAATGCGCTTATCTCCCACAAGGAGATTCATGGGAAACACCACTAACCGAACCTTCTGAAAGGAGTATGTATGACACCAACCGACCTCGTCCGTCGCATTGTAGACGAAAACATCAAGTATGTTGATTATCGTTTTATCGATATCCAGGGAACCTGGCACCACTTCTCCACTCCGGTGAGCCAATTCAACGAGTCCGTTTTTACCACTGGGGTGGGCTTTGACGGCTCCTCCATCCCGGCCTGGAAGGAGATTCACGAAAGCGACATGCTGGTAGTACCCGATCCTAAAACCGCCCGGCTGGACCCCTTTTTCGAAGCCAGGACCCTGGTAATGATCTGCGATGTTATCGACGCTGTTACCAAGGAAGTGTACCACCGTGACCCCCGCAGCGTGGCCAAGAAGTGCATCGAATATCTCCAGTCCACCGGTATTGGTGACCAGGCCTATTTCGGACCCGAAGCCGAGTTCTTCGTCTTCGATGAGATTCGCTTCTCCAATCCCGCCGACGGCTCGGGGGGGATGTATGTCATCAATTCCACCGAAGCCCACTGGAACAGCGGCGAGGAGTCCGAGATGGGCAACCTGGCGTTCAAGATCCGCGCCAAGGGGGGCTATTTCCCCACTCCGCCGACGGATACCCTGCAGGACTACCGGGCGGAAGTCGCCGGCATCCTGGAGGAGATGGGCATCGAGGTGGAGGCCCTGCACCACGAGGTGGCCTCCGCCGGACAGTGCGAGATCGACATGCGCTACGAACCTCTCCTCGATATGGCCGACAACCTCCAGTGGTTCAAGTACGTTGTGAAGAACACCGCTCGCAAATACCACAAAACGGCTACCTTCATGCCCAAGCCCGTCTTCAACGACAACGGCTCCGGTATGCATACCAACGCCTCCATCTGGAAGGGGGACAAGAACCTTTTCGCCGGGAACAAGTACACCGGCCTGTCGCAGCTGGCCCTGTACTTTATCGGCGGCCTGGTCAAACACGCCCGGGCCCTCATCGCCCTGACCAACCCCACCACCAACAGCTATAAGCGCCTGGTGTCGGGATTCGAGGCACCGGTGAACATGACCTACTCGGCCCAAAACCGGTCGGCGGCTATAAGGATCCCCACCTACTCCGACAACCCCAGGACCAAGCGCGTAGAGTTCCGCACACCGGACCCCTCCTGCAATGCCTACCTGGCCTTCTCCGCTATGGTCATGGCCGGTCTGGACGGCATCCAGAACAAGCTCGATCCCGGTGAGCCGTTCGACAAGGACATCTTCTTCACCTCGGCCAGAGACCTGGAAGGGGTGATAACTGCCCCTATGAGCCTGGACCAGGCCCTGGACGACCTGGAGAATGATCACGACTGGCTCCTCAAAGGGGACGTCTTCACCGCCGACCTGGTCCAGACCTTCATCGATTACAAACGCCGGGAAGAGGTCGACAACATGCGCCAGCGGCCACATCCCTTCGAGTTCGAGATGTACCACGATTGCTAGATGTTGGATGTTGGATGCTGGATGCTGGATGCTGGATACTGGATGGAATCCCGCCAACGGCGGGGCTGGATGCTGGATGCTGGATACTGGATGCTCGATACTGGATACTGGATGTTGGATATTGGATATTGGATATTGGATGTTGGATATTGGATGCCGGATGCTGGGGCTGGGGCTTGAGGCTTGAGACTGGCCTTGGCTGATAGCAGCGACCGGGTGATTTGCAGCTGAAAAGAGACGCCCGGGGCCAGCCACGACCCCGCCAACGCCCCGGAGGAACCCCTTCACTACCCACCGGCGACCCCGGCAAAGCCCACCGGATACCCACGCAATGGCCAGCAAATGGCTAGTGCCTGCCGAGGGGAGTAATGAACCAATACTGCGGACGCCAAAAAACGCGTTGCGGTCAGAAATCATTTCGCTGCCTCCTGAGTCGCCTCCTGTTCCGCCTCCTCCTCAGCCTGCCTTTCGGCACCGGCGATCCGGCTGCTTTGGCGGATAGCACGTATCACGATACCCGCCAGCTGCTCCTTGTCTGACAGGGCGCTGCGGGCCGATTTGATGGAGCCTTCCACGATCTGATTGCTGGTGACGGCCTCGGCAATCTGTCTGCCGCGCAGCTCATCGGACCGGAGGGCCACCAGCTCCTCGATGCGCCGGCGGCGGGCAGTCCAGCGGCCCAGTTCCATCCAGCGCTTGACGGTGGCCGGGGAGGGTGCCCGGTCGCCATATTGCCGGCGCAGACGATGGACCACCTCCGCCCGGGTATGCCCGGCGCAGTAGTAGGCGAAGGCATCCTCCCGGATGTGCTGGGGGTAGCGGGATATTCTGGTCCGCGCTTTCGTCATGGCGGGAATATAAGGAAAATAGAAGGCTGGCGCGTTCGCCAGGTGCGCGAGGTGCGCGGGGAGAAATGAATATTGAAGATTGAATATTGTCGATTGAAGAGAAAAACAGAAAGAATACGGGAAGAGAGAAACCGCAAAGGATACGAAGAAGAGTGAACCGCAAAGACGCAAAGGGCGCAAAGACAAAGAGGGAAAAACCACAGAGGTCGCAGAGAGCGCGGAGAGAAGAGCGAAGTGGTAAACCACCTCGCTTAATCAAAGAAACCACCCTAAAGGACGCTGTAATTCCCTGACAGGCGGCTTTAGGCCCGCCGATGGATGGATTAAGGGCAAGCACTATCGATATAAGTGATATTACATTATAGTTATTTATTGCATTTGTAAGAAGTGTAAATTATATTCAAACATGGGTACAGACAAAATATCAGGTTTCAACGGCCTGGAATGTTTCTTAAAAAATAGTAGTTAAAGCTGAGGACAAAATGGCAAAAACATACAATCTCTTCATCAGCCACTCGTGGTCATATTCTGATGCCTATGAAAGGCTAATAAGCCTACTCGAGAATAGACCATATTTCTCTTTTAGGAATTATTCCATTCCAAGAGACGACCCTGTCCATGATGCGAGGAATGTCAGCCAGTTATATGAGGCAATTAAGCGCCAAATGAGGCCATGCCATATAGTACTAATATTAGCTGGTGTGTACGCAACTTATAGTAAGTGGATAAATAGGGAAGTTCAAATCGCTGACGAAGAATTTACATGCCCAAAGCCAATATTGGCGATTAGGCCGTGGGGAAACCAAGCCGTTTCAAGACTTGTTAGAGATAATGCAGATGATATTGTAGGTTGGAATACAAAATCAATCGTCTCTGCGATAAGGGAACTGTCCATATAAATTTTCTCATATCGTTTCCGCTAGGCCTAAAACCGCTATTGTACTAGGAGGATTAGAAGAGTATGAAAAATGCCGATTTTCAAAATTATTTAAAAGATAGATATGAAGATCAAATCAGTTGGTATAGTAACAGTGCTTCAAGGAATAAGCGCTATTATACGCTCTTTCAATGGAGCGTGATAGTCCTCTCAGCAACCCTCCCTGTATTAATTGCATCCGTGCCTGATGCTTGGCAATGGATAACGGTAACCCTTTCTATTACACTTGCAATAGGCACCACCGGCCTTAAGACTTTCAAGTTTCAAGAAAATTGGATTAATTACAGAACCATTTCTGAGACCCTAAAGAAGGAAAAGCACTTTTATGATGCTAATCTTGATGACTATGCTGAGGCATCTGAAAGGGAAGCTTTATTCGTAGATCGAGTCGAATCGTTAATATCAAGGGAAAATACATTGTGGGTGACTACTCACATGCAAAAAGAGGGAGAAGAAGATAAGTGATGAAACGCATAATACCGCCAAGAAAAATCTTGGGCCAGCTCGAGGTTAAGGAACGCGAGCGCATCAAGGAAGACGGTGCGGCTGAAGAGCAACGTCAGACTACTGGCGTGAGGAGTTGAGGTGTTTATGGCAGCTGGCATTAATTGGTTAAGGCGCATCCACTGGAGCCTAATCTACCGGGGGCGCCCTGCGACAGTGATGGAAAGGGTTCTATGGAGAAGCAGAAAGCTGGAGCGCATAGGCCCTATCAATCTCCCTCTTGCCGTTGCGGGTGAGTCAGAGCCGGTGCGATTCACGTTGTACTACTTCGGATCCTATGAGTCAGGTGCAGACTATTTCGTGGCAACCCCCGGCGAATTGGATCGTCTCGAGAATCCCCTGGTCCGAATCAGCTCGAGTTGCATTTGGGCATTCGCACTCGGGTCAGTTAGATGCGATTGCCGTTGGGAGTTCGAGGAATCCAAGCGGTTGGCGGCTCAGGAGCCGGGCGGAAACGCAGTGTTGATCTACGCGGCATCTCAGAACGGCAAAGGCGTGCCGGGTGGTCTGAGAGGACATGCTCTCGTCTACGCGCTCGGCCAGGCTTGCTCTGATGACCTCGTATATGCAGCATACCGGAACAACGGCTTCAAGATTGACTATCGCTCATACGACGACGTGGCTGAAATCCTGCGATATCTTCGCATTGAGTCCCTGCGGCTGCTCACGAACAATCCCGATCGCGTGCACTCCCTGCGGCGTCTGGGTCTCGCGGTTACTCCAATATCTCTTGAGAAGCCGTATGAGGTCTGGGATGCAGAGGAGTTGGGTGTTAAGAAAACCCGCCTCGGACATTCTTTGAAGCTCCATGGTTTCGACCCAGAGGACATAAGAAGATATGGTCTTGATCCCTTGAAGGTGTTCGGGCCAGACGGTGGCGAAAGCGAGGACCACCTTGATGAATGATGAGGCTCTGTGTGTACTAGTGGTTGATGTGCCCGGTGCTACGCGAGACGGATTGGTTCGCGAACTGGAGAAAAACGAACACGTGGCCGAGGTAAAGGTGGGTAACGGCCTTTGTGAATTGACTGCACTTGAGAAACAGTCTAGGTTTAATGTGGTGTTTATCGATCCCCTTGCATACCCTTTAAACGAGGCGTCCGCCGAGATATTCCAAGTTCGCATTCGCGTTCCGGACATTGTGTTCGTGCTGTTCGTCGATCCCGATGAGGTGGAGGCCCGCAGACACGAATTCTTCGTGGGCGAGCGACAGCGCTTCCTTCACTACTACAGGCTCGTCAAGACCCTGCCCGATCACGCACTTGCGCCAAACCTCGAGGTGGCCCTCGACTTGTCAATATATGACCTCGAGTGGCAACTTTCAAAGCAGGGCATCGAGCGTCTGAAACTCGAGGTGGGACGCATCACGGATGACCTGAGCAGGGATGTCACCGAGCAGTTGTTGGGCGAACTCAGTGGGCGGATGTCCCACCTCCGCAGGCGTGGCAGTGCAACTTGGACTAAACAACACGAACGGACGGTGTTTCTATCCTACACATTCGAAGAGACAGAGTACGGTGAGGGGCTAAAGGAGCTGCTGGGAGAACACGGCTTCAGAGTGGTAACGGGTGACAACACTAACACCTACATCAGCGAAGCCATATGCAAACGCATCGAAGATTCATCGCTCTTCGTGTCTCTCATGACTAAGAAGTATGCGCTGAGTGACGGCACGTTCTTGCCCAGTTTATGGCTGGTTGAGGAGAAGGCGCTGGCGATTGCGACGCTCAAGCCGATGGTGCTGATGGTCGAGCGGGGAGTCAAAGAGATCGGCGGCCTGCAGAGCGACTATCAGAGAATAGAGTTCACCGAGAAAGGCTTCACTAGAGCCGCACTAAGAGCCGTTAAGCAACTGGAGTCTTACGCCGGCTCTTCGATCAAGACAGAGGACTTATCGGACGTCGTCTAACCAGCCGCTCAAGCTGACGCCGCCCGGCGCGGCGCGAACGCGATAGCTGCAGCCTAACAACGGGTTGCAGCCGCCGTTGCTCCGCTGCGTTCCATAGTGGCAGGTGAGCTTGGGCGTTAGCTGGGCGATAGATACGAACTATGAGTAATAAATCGATCCTTGAAATTCCTTCACTTGTTCAAGATCTTTATTCAATTGTAGATAGATTAGAAGAACTCTTTCCAGGGCGTCGCTTTACCCCAGACGGTCATCTTGTCGGGAGCATCGGGGAAGTATTGGCTGCTGCAGCTTATGATCTTGAGCTACTTCCTCCAATAACTGAACGTCATGACGCTTTATCAGGTGACGGAAGGAAAGTACAGATAAAAGCTACCCAAGTAAGGTCGGTTTCGTTGTCCAGCGAGCCAGAATATTTGCTCGTGATCCAGATTCAACCCGATGGATCATTTGTTGAAATCTACAATGGTCCGGGGAATATCGCTTGGGCTGCTGCCGGGAAGCTGCAAAAGACAGGGCAGCGGCCGATTAGTCTATATAAACTCAGGCGTTTGATGAAAAGTGTACAGAAGTCGGAGCAATTACGCAGATCGACCAGCTAACCTCTCGCTGTAGGCGACCGGGGATGCAGCGGCCTGTGCGAACTCACCCCCGACACTAGCGTGTCGCCCCCTCTCTTAAAAATAGAGGGGGAAGAACGGGACATGCCCGCAACTGCCGGACTCGCGCTGACTAGCGGTTAAGGCCAAAGTGGGAGGTGGATTCGGCGGGAACCTTTCAAGTCGACGGGGCGCTCCCGCAGGCGATCCAGAGATCGCTGGATCGGGATTGCGAATTATGCTATCCTTCAGCCGATAACAAGGAGGAAATAATGGTAATAAAGCAACTGTCGAATGTTCCTTTCGAGGAAACACCAGGTTATGAGGGCGTGACCAAACAGATCCTGATCGGGGCTCCTGACGGGTCTGATGAAATCGTTATGCGTCATATGAGCTTGAAGCCAGGTGGGGCCACCCCGTATCATCAGCATGATTTTCCACACCTGGTAATGGTGACGCAAGGGACCGGAACGGTAATTGATTCAGAAGGCGGGGAACACGCACTAGCCCCCGGGGATTCCGTTTACATTCCCGATAATGAAGTGCACGGTTTCAGGAATTCCGCCTCGGAGCCCATAAACTTCATCTGTGTTGTACCTATCAGGGGTGAACAATAAGACCCTGTTTGCCGTTTCGTGCTGTTCTATCCCTGGGGCACCTTCTAATACTCTGCACTGGCAACTCATGCCCTATGACCTCACCCAAGATGCAGGGTAACTTCCCCCAATCGCCCTCACCCTTCGACAGGCTCAGGGCAGGCTCCCCGCAACTGCCGGACTCGCGATGACAAGAGGTGCTGGCGGTCTTCCGGCTGGTGCAGGAAGAGATACTGGAGCGGCTTGGGGAGTTGGCAGGGAAAGTCTACGGATGAGCTGCCCTAGTGATGGGTGAGTCGTCGGAGATCAGTATTGCACCTGCCACTGGACCTTCAGGGTGCGGATGTCCTGGGTTGGCCAAGCGACGGAGGGTGAAAGCAGCGCCAGGGCCAGCTGGAGGCGGGAGCGGTTCTTGCGTTCTGCATCCAGGAAGTGGAGCCCAAGAGCTACCTCACCCGCGGTGAAGGAAAAGCCAGGTATGTAGAGATAGTCGTCGCCGGTGCGGGCATACTCGAAGCGCCCGGCTAGATCCACGGCTTTGATCCAGCGGCCGACCGGAAGTCGCAAGTATAGGGAGGGAGTCAGGTTCACAGCGTGAATGCGGTAGTCTCCGCGGTTGATCAGGTCCTGGGTGCGGTTAAAGTGGCCTGACCATCCGTAGCGGGGATACCTGCCGATCCCGAATTTATGGACAAGGTCGAACGCATGCAGCTCGCTATCCCATTCCAGCAAGAGGCGTTCACCGAGGGGGAGTGTGAGTCCGAAGTCTAGGCTCATGCTGGTGAAGTTCAATGCCGTCTCTAAGGGGATGCTGTCATCAAAATACTTTTCACCGGCACCGAAATGCTGGAGGCCCACACTGGCAGCCGCTTCCAGCCATGAGAACGGACGGATAGTCAACCGCCCGACAGCGAGCTTGGCCAGGGGAGTTGGGTCCCCTTTCTGGTTGATCCCATCCCCGTTGGCTACCATGAGCTGTATGCCGGTGGGGATACCGAATGGTTTGAGCTTGCCCGCAACCATTAATCCCTGCTGCCGGGAGGCCCAGTTATTACTTACCAGGACAGCAGTGACGTAGCCCCGATCTATGACCAGCTGATTCCCCGCGGAGCGAAGTTCTTCACGGCCGTAGGGTTCCTTCAGCTGCCCCAGGTAGATGCGGAGTCGGTTGCCGAGCAGATCCTGTTGCAGGTAGGCGTCTTCGAGAATCTTGTTCCAGCTAGTCTGTTGGAGGGCCATCTGCAGTCGGATCATGGTGCCAGTGTGCCAATGGGCCGAGAGGCGAAGACGCAGGCGCTGTAAGCGAAAGCCGCTGGTCAGGATCTTATCAGTAGGTGTGCGAGGTTCGCCGTAATACGTGGTGTCCGAGAAGAGGCGGGTGTCTTCGTAGCGCCCCTGTAGGAAGCCTTGAATCACGAGCATCCTATCTGCGTGTCCGGCTTCAGCCGGTGCTCCTTGGGCCTGAAGGCTGCTACCCAGGGAGAGGAGAACCAGATAGACTGCCGCCTCTCCGGCTAGAACAAAATGCCGACAGTGGAACCGGATCAATGGTTACCCTGAATATTCTGGTACGGGTAGCCGATGCGGTCGAAGGGGTTGACCACGCTGGTGATGATGTTGCGGGAGTGGGCGGCGATGCGCTTCAGGTAGCGAGCGTAGAGGGCCACGGCTGCTCCCTCGCTGGTAGCCAGGTCCCGGATTTCCCCGTTAACGACGCCGTGGGTGATGTTATCGCAGGCCACGGATACCTCCCCTTTGTACTCGTCCATGATTATCCGGGCCATTTTTTCATCGCTGTTCTTAAAGGCTGTGATCATATCGCTGAACCGGCGCGTGACGGTGGCCTCGGTGCGGCACAGTTCCTCTTCCGCACTGCCGGCGGTCAGGCGTTTAGGATGATTCCGGGCCAGGTCGAAGATATTCTTGGTATAGTCGCCGATGCGCTCAATGTCGATGACGACGCTCACCAGTACCAGGCCGGATACCAGGTCCGCGGAGCCGGTGACCGCCAGATGGGTCATTACCTTCTTGCGCACGTCCCGCTCGTAGGCGTTGATCTGCTTGTCCATCTTATAGATGTCAATGGCAATCTCGGTGGTATCCGAATGCCGGAGGGATTCCACCGAGGCCTCGTACATGGCCAAGTCCATGTCCAGCATCTGGTAGGAGTTCTCCAGGGCCTGGGTATAGAGGTCCTCCTCTTTAAACAGGTGCAATAAACTCTTCCACATAGATCACCTCGTCGTTACGATAAATATTAAGGGGATAATGAAGAAAACAAAAAGAATAAAAATCAGGGGCAGGAAACGGTTTTTAATTGCTGTAGCTGCCGCGAATTCCGCCATCAGGATCGGGAGCCGCCGGACCTTTTTAATAGGCCAGATGAGGAGGATTCCGCTGAGATTAAACAGCAGGTGGGCGAAGGAAACGGTAATGGCAGCCACATTGGCCGTTGACAGGGCTGCCAGCATGGCCGTCACGGTGGTGCCCACATTGGCTCCCAGGGTATAGGGAAAAATCTGGAGCAGGGTCAGCAGCCCGGCGCCTACCAGCGGTACGGCCAGGGAAGTGGTAATGGAGCTGCTCTGCACCAGGGCGGTCAGCAGAACTCCGAAGAAGAAGGCCCGGGCGGCCGTCTTGAACAAGTGCTCATCGAAAAAGGACGATACCCGCTTGAGCACCAGGCTCCGCAGTACCTTTACGATGCCTGCCAGTGTGGCGAATATGAGTATGACAGCGAGGATCAGCAGCAGTACCGGCCGCTGACCCACCATCTCAGCCAGAAACGTAATGGCCGGGGTGGTGGCCGCTTTCAGAGGGCTGCCCAGTGACATACCGCCGATGCCTTCAAAAAGGACCGCCATCCGTGAAGCCGAGCGGCTTAGAAAACCAGTGGCCAGCTCCAGAGGGAACAGCACCGCCACCGCTGCTATGTTGAAGAAATCGTGTACAATAGCGGCGGCAAAGGCCCGGCGGAACTCGGCTTTCCGGCCAATGTGCCCAATGGAAACAATGGTGTTTGTAACAGTTGTGCCGATGTTAGCACCCATGATGATCGGAATCGCCCCCGAGATGGAAATAACGCCTCCCGCCACCATCCCGACGACGATGGAAGTGGTCGTGGATGAGCTCTGCACCAGCGAGGTGGTCAGGATTCCGATGAACAGGCCTACCAGAGGTGAGGCGGTGGTATTGAGGATCCGCTCAGAAAATTCCCGGCCGAAGAGATTGAAGGAATGGCCCATAGCGCCAATGCCGACGATAAACAGGTAGAGGAAGACCAGGATCCCGAAGAGCTTCAGTATGGCTTTTAGCTGGTCTCTTGACATGGATGTTTCAGGAAAGGGATAAAGATTGTTAAGTGTCCCGGCTGGTCATGGCCGCTCGCATCAATAACATCCTCCCCTCTCGGGAAAGAGGCAAAACCGGGTTAATATAAGCAGGATAACAGCTCTCCCAGGCTGTAGTGATCACGGAGGTTGGTAATTGGATAGTGAGGTTAATGCTTTGGCTCTAGCCTATGATCTGGCTTTGCTATGAATACCTGAATGTGGCAAAACCAGGACTGAAAATTAGTGATGATATGGGGAGTACAGGCAATTAAAAAAAAGCCCCCGGCCCGTAGCCCCGGGCTAGCCATAGGTCTATCCGACCAGGGCTACGGCCTCCCCTTGACCGGGATTGCCAGGGCCGAGACCAGGTACATATAGTGCTGAGGGATGGACTGGACCCCGCCGACGGCGAGGCAAACCCATACGGGATTGCTCCCACCGGATTTTGAGTTATACGCACGCCCGTCGAGAAATTCAAGTCCGTATCCGGCCCGTATCCGGTAAAATGCCGATAACTTGAGCGAACCCCCAGTACAAAGTCCGATCACAGTTGTGGGACGCCTTTGACATCCCATCTAGGCCTTTTTCATCACTCGCAGAAAATTTAGACCCCTGATATGCTTAAAGCTTAAGCAGGACCGATAAAACTTGAACCTGTGACTTCCTGCTTAACAGTACTGCGTGCTCTCGTCGAGAGGAACGGGGAGGTGCGCAATTTGTTTGTAATTAAATAGACATATGCCGTATAGATATTGCTATTATAAAATATGATTAGTACATTCTATCGGTATATTGCAGATGTAAGCTGCATCGATATGTAAAATAGTAGCCACTGGGCAGTCGAAGGGCTCGTCATCATCCAGCCTTTAGTAGATCAAGCATC
>Ga0209976_10001972_pt1 | contig 11825 bp, 9 predicted proteins | sample SumtaG_FD_182806 | JGI IMG/M metagenome (GOLD analysis project Ga0209976, IMG submission 182806) | Deep subsurface microbial communities from Indian Ocean to uncover new lineages of life (NeLLi) - Sumatra_00157 metaG (SPAdes) (version 2) | ecosystem: Environmental > Aquatic > Marine > Oceanic >... | reverse complement strand
GGGGCAGTTGGTGATGTTTTGGCTAATGTTTTGAAGAAAGCAGGCTATAAAACAGAAAAAGCATATTATATTAATGATTACGGGATGCAGATTTTAACTTTAGGACATTCGGTCTTAAAAGATGATAAAGCTCAGTATAAAGGAGAATATATTGATTATTTGAATAAAAAAATAAAAGGTAAAGATCCTTACAAGGTGGGAGAAAAAGCAGCCAAGATTATTGTTAAAGAAATGATTAAAAAAACTACTGATGATTTTGGCATTAAGTATGATGAATGGACTTTAGAAACAAGCTTTTATAAATCCAAAGCAGTTGATAAGGTTTTGGAAAAGCTAAAGAAAAAAGGATTAGTTTATGAAAAAGAAGGCGCTTTATGGTTTAAGTCTAAAAAGTTTGGAGATCAAAGAGACAGGGTTGTTGTTAAAAAAGATGGGTGGAAAACATATTTAGCTGGAGATATAGCTTATCATGAATATAAGTTTAATAAAAAAAAGTTTGATAAGGTGATCAATGTTTGGGGTGCTGATCATTTTGGAGATATTCTTGGCCTTCAGGCAGCGGTTGAAGCTATTGGTCACAAAGGCAAACTTGATATTATTATTCTTCAATTCGTTACTCTTTTTGAAAAAGGAAAGCAATTAAAAATGTCAAAAAGAAAAGGAGTTTATGTTACTGTTGATGAATTATTAAAAGAGGTTGGTAAAGATGTGGCAAGGTTCTTTTTTTTGAACAAATCAGCTGACACTCATTTGAATTTTGATTTAGAATTGGCAAAAGACCAGTCACAAAAAAACCCAGTTTATTATGTGCAATATGCTTATGCCAGGATCTGCAGTATTTTGAAAAAAGCTAAAGCAAAAAAAATTAAGTCAGATTATTCTTTACTAAAACATGCTTCTGAAATTTCTTTGATAAAGCAGTTGCTTAAATTCCCAGAAATTATTGAAGAAATTAGTAAAAATTATCAGGTTCAAAAGCTATCTCAATACTCAATTGATCTGGCAACAATATTTCATAAGTTTTATCATGATTGTAAAGTTTTAACTGAAGATGAAGTTTTGCAAAAATCCAGATCAGATTTAATTTTAGCAACAAAGAACATGTTCAAAAAGACATTTGATTTAATGGGAATCTCAGCGCCTGAGAAAATGTAAAATTACAAACTGATAAGTTTTTTAGACGAGGAATAAGTTTAATGCCTGAGTTTTTAAATTTGACACAAGAAGAAAGATAGATTATAAAAAATACTAAACTAGTACATTGCTAGTACATTAAAAACGTGAAGCTTATGACAAACTTTCAAATTCATGCAAGGTTTCCAGAAATGGAAGAAAAGATCTTTAGAGTAGAAATGATCAGTAAAAAAGATGGCACACAAGGATGGGATGAATATGTTCCAGCAGAAACTTCAGAAGAAGCAGAAGAAAAAGCAAAAAAGGCTCTCGAAGCATTGGGTAAAGAAAATGATTTTTACTTAAACTACGAACCATCAGCTAATGCCGACTCATATTTTATGCCTCGTTTTAGCGGCAACGTAACGCCAGAGAATTGGCCAGCTGAACTGAAAGGAGTTCCTGACCAATATATTTCGGCATGTTCCATGGGAGGCATAAATCTGCACATATATGCCCTAGGTCGATACACAGAGTGTCAGCGATGCGAAAACCAAAAGTCTTGCCTTAACGAAGCATCTTGTGCTGCTGAGCAATCATCCTAACTAATATATAGACAAATTAAAGCAGTTTTAACTGCTTTTTTATTTATAAAAACTCTGAGAGGAAAACCTCTCTAGAAGCTGGTTCTAGTGACAAGGCTTGAATTATTAAATTCAATTGCATTTTTAGCTTCAAAATGTTATTTTAAACAATATGAAGCTGAATTTTCCTAAGACAGAAAAGAAAGTTTTAAAGTTTTGGAAAGATAATAATATATTTGAAAAAAGCATAAAACAACGAGTAAAAGCTCGTGATTTTGTATTTTATGAAGGTCCTCCTACTGCCAATGCACCTCCAGGGCTCCACCATGTTTTAGCCCGTGTTTTTAAGGATATTATTCCCAGATATAAAACAATGAGGGGTTTTAGAGTGTTAAGAAAAGGCGGTTGGGATACGCACGGCCTTCCTGTTGAACTTCAAATTGAGAAAAAGCTTAATTTAAAATCAAAAAAAGATATTGAAAGTTATGGAATTTCTAAATTCAATAAAAAGTGCAAAACTTCTGTTTGGAATTTTACAAAAGCTTGGGTAGATTTAACAGAAAAAATGGGATATTGGATAGATAATGATAATCCATATATTACTTATAATCCTGAATACGTTGAATCTGTTTGGTGGATTTTAAAACAAATCTGGGATAAAGGACTTTTAAAGCAAGATTTTAAAGTTGTTCCTTATTGTCCTAGATGCGGAACTCCTTTATCAAGCCATGAAGTTGCTCAAGGGTATCAAAAAGTAAAAGAACCTGCAGTTTTTATTAAGTTTAGAATTATTAGCCCTAATTTTAAAAACACATCTCTTTTGGTTTGGACAACAACTCCATGGACCTTGCCTGGCAATGTTGCTGTTGCTTTAAATCCTAAATTCACCTACTCCAAGATTAAAGTTAATGATGAATTTTTAATATTAGCGAAAGAAAGAATAAAAGAGCTTGGAATTGAAGGTGAAGTGGTCGGTGATTTTAAAGGAAAAGAGCTTTTGAATTTAAGGTATCAGGCTCTTTATCCAGCTGAAGATGAAATTGCAAGAAGCGCTTATAAGATAATAGGCGGTAATTTCGTAACCCTAGACGAAGGAACTGGTTTAGTTCATATTGCTCCAGCTTATGGCGTAGATGACATGGAGGCTGCTAAGAAAAATAAACTACCAGTTTTGTTAAATATTGATGAAGAAGGAAAGTTCAGATTAAATGTTGAAAAATGGGCAAGAATATATTTTAAAGATGCTGACCCTTTGATAATTAAAGATTTAGAAGAAAGAGGATTATTGTTTAAGCAAGAGACTTATGAGCATGATTATCCATTTTGCTGGAGATGCAAAACCCCTCTTCTTTATTACGCAAAAAAAAGCTGGTTTATATTAACAACTAAAGTTAAAAAAGATTTAATCAGCAATAATGAAAAAATAAATTGGTACCCTTCGTATTTGAAAAAAGGAAGATTTGGTAACTGGTTGAAAGAAGTGAGAGACTGGGCTATTGCCAGAGATAGGTACTGGGGAACACCTCTTCCTGTTTGGAAATGTAAAAATTGCAAGCATACTGAAATGGTTGGAGGTATAGCTGATCTTGCAAAACAGAAGTTTGGCACCAATCGCTATTTCATTCTTCGCCACGGTCAATCTTTAAGACAGACTAAAGGAAAGAATCTATCAATGTGCTGGCCTGAAAAGATACACTGCCCTTTAACTGATAAAGGGAAAGAAGAAGTTTTAAAATCAGCCAAGCAGTTAGCGGAAAACGGCATTGACCTTATTTTTTCTTCTGATTTGCTGCGAACAAAACAAACTGCCGAGATTGTTGGGCAAGAGCTGAAAGTTCCTGTGAAGCTCAGTAAAAAGCTAAGGGAATTTGATGTTGGAATATTTAATGGAAAAGAAAGCAAATTGTCCTGGGAGTATTCTAAGAAAAAAGGAGACATTCTAGAAACCAGACTTCCAGACGGTGAAAGTTGCGTTGATGTTAGAAAAAGAGTTTATTCATTTATAAAAGACATTAATAGCAAGTACAAAGATAAAAATATTTTAATTGTTTCTCATGAATTACCTTTGAGCGTTCTTGAAAAAACTTTAAAAGGCTGGTCTCTGAAAAAGATTGTTAATTGGAGATGGGAGCAAAGAAAAGATCTTATTAAAACTGGTCAGTGGCGCGAGGTTAAGTTTGCCGACCTTCCTTACAATAAAAAAATGCAGCTTGATCTTCATCGTCCGTTTATTGATGAAGTTAAATTCCATTGTTCTGGGTGCGATACGCTTATGGAAAGAGTGCCTGAGATTATTGACTGCTGGTTTGATTCAGGAGCAATGCCTTTTGCCCAATATCATTATCCTTTTGAGAATAAAAGCCTTATTGATAATAATGAGCAATTCCCAGCTGACTATATTTGTGAAGCAATAGACCAAACAAGGGGCTGGTTTTATACTTTATTAGCTATCTCAACCTTGCTTGGCAAAGGACCAGCATATAAAAATGTTATTTCTCTGGGCCATATTTTAGATGAAAAAGGAGAGAAAATGTCTAAATCAAAAGGAAATATTATTGATCCTTGGTATATTTTTGAAAAGTATTCAGCAGATGCTGTCAGGTGGAGTTTTTGTACCATTAATCAGCCAGGCGATCCCAAGCTTTTTTCAGAAAAAGATCCTGAGAAGTCTTTGAGAAAATTCATGCTTCCTTTATGGAACTCTTATATTTTCTTGAAAACTTACGGCAATAATAAGTTTTTCACAACAAAAAAACCAGTACCAAAACACATTTTAGACAAATGGATTATTTCTAAACTTGATGAGCTGATTTTAAACACTACCAAGCTTCTGGATAATTATGATATTACTGGCGCTTCCAGGGGCATTGAAAAGTTTTTGATGAATGAAGTTTCACTTTGGTATATTAGAAGGTCTCGTAAAAGATTTCAGCGGCCTGAAAATGATTTAGATTTAAAACAAGCTTCTGGAACATTGAGCTTTGTAATTTTTCAAGTTTTAAAACTAGCTGGGCCTTTTATCCCATTCTTAACAGAACATATTTATCAGGACCTTAAAACATCAGGGCTGAAAGCAAAATTATCTGTTCATTTAGAAGACTGGCCTCAAGCAGTTCAGAAATCAGTTGATAAAACATTGAATATTAAAATGGATAAAGTTAGAGAAACAGTGGCTCAAGGTTTGGCTGAAAGGGCAAAAGCTAAAATTAAAGTAAGACAAGTTTTGCAAGAGTTAACGATTAAAGATGAAGAATTAAGAAATGAAACTCAGCTATTGGATTTAATTAAACAAGAGGTTAATATTAAAGAAATAAGCTTTGGAAAAGAAATTAAGCTTAATACAGAGCTTACAAAAACACTGAAAGAAGAAGGATTAGTAAGAGAGGTTGTAAGGCAGATTCAGGAGATGAGAAAAGAGAAAAAGCTGACTCCTCAAGATACAATACTGATTCAATTTCAAGGAGAGCATGATATTAGTGAGTTGCTGCTGAGAAAAGAAAAAGAGATTGTGAAAGAAACAAGGGCAAAAGATTTAGAGTTGGTTAAAGGATTGAAAAAAGGAAAACAAGCTAATATTAATGGTCGAAAACTACAATTATTTGTTAAAAAAGTAAAATAATTATTTATATGGGGAATAAAGGACAACAGTTTGGATCATCAATGTGGGGTGAAGGAATGCAAAAACCATCTACATTTGAAAGAAAATATCCATTACCTACAAAATCAAAAAAACCAGAAGTTAAATCAACAAAAACTAGCCAAGCAAAAATAAAAGAAGGAATACAATCTCCTGAAAAAAAGTTTTGGAGTTTTCATGGCAAAACTGAGAAAGCTGAAATTTTAAAAAGGTTCAAAGGCAAGAAGGGTTGGGCTGTAGATCAGTTAAATATTGGAGAAACTGAACTACTTAAATACGCTGACGAGGTGTTTAAGCTTGGCACTGGTTATGGTCATAAAGAGAGTTTAAAAAAGGAAATAATGAAGTTAGAAAAAGAAGCTACTTCTGGTGAAACGGCTACAGGACAAGTTAAAGCAAGACAACGTTTGAGGCTATTAAAAGAAGTTTTTGGAAAAGACTTAAAATGAATGTTCGTTCATTATAGAACCAAAGGTTTTATTTTTAAAAAAGTAGACAGAAGTGAAGCTGATCAGTTGTTTAGTATTTTTACAAAAGAATTTGGGGGTTTAAAAATATTAGGAAGAGGAATAAGGAAAACAACTTCAAAATTAAGATCAGGCATTGATGTTTTTTATTTATCAGAGATTGAATTTATTCAGGGGAAAAGATATAAAACTCTGACAGATGCAATAAAAATAAATGATTTCAAATATATTAGAAAGGATTTAGACAGGCTTGAAATTGCATATAAAATAGGGCAAGCTTTAGATGATTTGATTAAAGGAGAAGAGAAAGATGATAATATCTGGAATTTATTGTTAGAGGTTTTTGAAAAATTAGATGATTTGAATTTTAAAAACCCAGATTTACTTTACTATTATTTTTTTTGGAATTTTTTATCTTTGTTGGGTTATCAACTAGATGTATATAATTGCTCAAACTGTGAGGAGAAACTAAAGCCTGAACAACTTTATTTTCATTTAAAGAAATCAAGCATAGTGTGCGGGAATTGTATTGATAAAGATTCTGTTGAAAAAATAATCCCAGAAATAGTTAAGATCTTAAGAATCATTTTAAAAAGAGACATCAAAACAATATCCAAATTAATTACTAAGGACAAACACATTAAATCTTTAAGCGAGATTTCTAAAAACTATTATTCGTTTGTGCTAAATTTAAGCGGACAAGCATGAAAAAGAATTTCAATTATTTAATTATTATATTTACAATATCAGTAGTAGCTGTCTTTGTTTGGAATTGGCAGAAAAATGTTTATTCAAAAGAACTGTTGGTGTTAGAAATTATTGGGCCAAAAGAAATTACTTTGGCCGAAGAGGTTGAGTATGTTGTCAGATATAAAAATAAAGGAGAATTTAGGCTTGATAATCCTAAGTTGGTTTTTGAAGCGCCAGAGCATTCTTTAAAAGATAATGAGTTTTTTGATAGAGAAACTTTGAGTCAGGAGGAATTGGGTGAAGCAATTTATCCGGGTGAGGAAAAAACATTTTCATTCAAAATCAACATGCTTGGAAAAGAAGGAGATATTAAGATTGTAAAAGCATCTTTAAGCTATCAGCCAAAAGATTTAAGGGCAAGATATGAATCTTCTTCAGAATTTACAAGCCAGATTAAGTCAGCTCCAATAACATTTGATTTTGATTTGCCTTCAAAAGTTGCTTCAGGAAAAGATTTTACTTTTCATATTAATTATTTTTCAAACATTGACCATCTTTTGACTGATTTAAGGTGTCAGGTTGAATATCCAGTTGGTTTTGAGTTTATTAGTTCTACTCCTAAATCAATGGAACAAACTGAATGGGAAATTCCTTTATTAAACAAATTAGAAGGAGGAATAATTGAGATAACTGGCAGCCTTTCAGGAGAATTGGGAGAAGCAAAGATTTTTAGAGCTAAGCTTGGTGTTTGGAAAGATGGTGAATTTATTGTTTTAAAAGAAGCTTCAAAAGGAGTTGAAATGGTTAAGCATTCCTTATACGTTAGACAGGAAATTAATGGAAATCCTCAATATGTAGCTGTTCCTGGAGACTGGCTTCATTATGAGGTTTATTTTAAAAACAGCGGAGAAGACAGTATCAGTAATTTGTTTATGGTTAATCAGCTTGAAGGAGATGCGTTTGATTTTCAAACAATTCAATCAGATTATGGAAATTTCCAGGCAGGAGATAATTCAATTGTTTTTGACTGGAGAAATGTTCCAGACCTTCAATATTTAATTCCAATGGAAGAAGGAAAGGTTGAATTCTTCATAAAATTAAAAGATGATTTGGGAACTATTAGAAATCCTGTTTTGAAGAATAAGGTATTTATCGGCCAAGTTAAAGAAGAGTTTGTCACAAAAATTGGTTCAAAATTAGACATAGATCAAAAAGCATATTTTCAGGATGATGTTTTTGGTAATTCTGGCCCTATTCCTCCTCAGGTTGGGACACCTACAACATATACAATTACCTGGCATATTAGGAATCATTATTCAGACGTTAAAAATGTAAAAATTAAAGCTGTTTTGCCTAAAAATGTAGAGCTAGATGGTAGCGTTTTCCCCCAGGAGCAGTTTGAAAAATTCAGTTTTGATTCTCAATCAAGGGAAATCCTTTGGTTAGCAGGCGATTTGACAAAAGGCGTTGGAGTAACAGAGCCGCCAAAAACAATTGCTTTTAAAATTGTATTTACTCCTGATTCAGCTCAAAAAGGCACTATCCCTAATTTAATTAATCAGGCAACCATTACTGGTGAGGACGTTTGGACAGGAACTGTTGTAGAAGGAACTGATTCTGCTATAAACACTAGTTTGCCAGATGATTCTTCAGTAGTTAATGGCGTTGTACAATAGAAATCCATGAAAAATTTAATGACAAAAGTTGTATCATTGGCCAAAAGAAGAGGCTTTGTTTTTCCTGGTTCTGATATTTACGGTGGATTGGCAAACACTTATGATTACGGTCCTTTAGGCGTTGAGTTGATGAGAAACATTAAAAACCTCTGGTGGAAACATTTTGTAAATGAAAGAGATGAGATTTATGGCCTTGATTCGGGAATTATAATGAGTCCAAAGGTTTGGGAGTCGTCTGGTCATACAAGCAGCTTTACTGATGTTTTGGTTGATTGCAGGAAATGCAAAAACAGAATACGAGCCGACCATTTAATCGAAGATTATTTTGAGAAAAAAAGAAAGGAAGTTAAAGTTGAAGGCTTTGACGTTGAAAAGATTAAAAACATTATTGATGAAGAGAAAATTCTTTGTCCGCATTGTAAGGCCTTTGACTGGACAGAGCCAAGGAAGTTCAATCTTTTATTTGAAACTCATGTTGGCATTGTTCCTGAAAAGAAATCCCTGGCATATTTAAGAGGAGAAATAGCTCAAGGAATGTTTGTTAATTTTAAGAATGTTCTGGACTCTCAGGCGCCAGACCTTCCTTTTGGCCTAGCTCAATCTGGCGCAGCATTTAGAAATGAAATAACATTGGGTAATTTTATTTTCAGGACACTTCAGTTTAATCTTTCTGAGTTTGAATATTTTTTTAATCCTAAAAAACAAAAATGGGAAAGACTGTTTGATTATTGGAAAAAAGAAATGTGGACATGGACAACTGAACTGCTTGGTATTAATAAAAAGAATTTGAGGTGGAGACTTCATACTGACAAAGAAAGATCTCATTATTCTGAGAAAACAGAGGATTTAGAATATAATTTTCCATTTGGAAGTTTTAAAGAGCTTTATGGTTTGGCATATCGTACTGATTTTGATTTAAAAAACCATATGGAAAAATCAGGGGTTGATATGCGCTACACTGACAAAGAAACAAATGAAAAGCTTATTCCTCATGTTGTAGAGCCTACTTTTGGAATGGATAGGTCATTTTTAGCATGTTTGCTTGATTCTTATTACGAAGAAAAAGGGAAAAAAGAAGGACGTATTGTTTTAAAATTAAAACCTTATCTTGCTCCATATAAAGCAGCAGTTTTCCCTCTTTTAGCAAATAAACCAGAAATAGTTAAAAAAGCAAAACAAGTTTATGATATTTTGAAGACTGAATTTTCAATTGATTGGGACGATAGAGGAAATATTGGTAAACGCTATTATTCTCAAGACGAAATAGGAACTCCATATTGTATTACTATTGATTATGATTCATTAAAACAAAATGATGTTACTGTAAGAGACAGAGATACAACAAAGCAGGTTAGGGTAAATATTAAAGAATTGGTTGAATTTTTGAAAAAAAAGCTAGAAGGCTAATTAATCACATATTTTAATTGAAGGTTCGAGTCCTACCGCCGGAGTAAAATTAAAACCCGAGTCCGCCAGCTGGCGAAATTTCTCGGGTTTCTTCGTTGACAAATTTTATAGTATGATATATAAAATTAACAGGACGTGGTCCTTTGAAAAATGAAAACAGTGAAAGTGAAAAAAGTGAAAGTGAAAACATTGCAAGTCAAATAACTCTTATTATCTTCGGCTCAATTTTCTTATTTCTAAGTCTTTTCAGCCTCTTGCTTATTGAAATTCCTTCAGAAATAGATTTACTCCAATCTATACTTGGGATATTGGTTACAATATGTCTGACCATAATTTGGGCAGCGCAACTGATAGCTAAAGAGATTAGAAAGCTTGAATATTCAAACAAAAACAAAAAGTAAGAGGGATAAATTTTTTTTCTCCCTCTTTATCATTTAAATTTCTGATAAAACAGACTCTAATTTTATGAAACTTTCTTTAATTTTTCTCCAATCAATAGTTCTGAACGCGTCCTGTAGGGGGAGCCGCTAAAAATCGCCAAGAGGGCGGTTTTTTGGTAAGACAGAAGAAGTAACATATATTGACAAATTGAGAAAAATATCATAGAATTTTTCACACATTGATCCTTTAAAATTGAAGGAAAAATAGGAAGGAAGAAACAAGAATGAAAGAAATAACTCTAGAATGGTTAGAAGAAAAAACTATCTGTACAAAACCCTTAGAAGCGTTCGAGAAGAAATTCGAGAAGAGAGCCTCCACTGAAGATGTCGTTAATTATCTTCATGCAGAGAAAAGGCATTGCTGGGAAGCATGGTTGTTATCACAAAATCTTGAGCTTACCGTAGACCTTTTGGAAAAAGGTGCCAATGTCCACGCCGGTGGTGATTTGCCCCTCTGTTTTGCAGCAGGCGGCGGACGCCTTGAAATTGTAAAACGTCTCATAAAAGAAGGTGCCACCAATTATGATCAGGCTCTCATTTGGGCAGCAGGCGGCGGACACCTCAAGGTTGTGAAATTTCTTATAAAAAAAGGTGCCGATATTCATGCCAATGATGATCAGGCTCTCGATTGGGCAGTAAGAAGCAGATGCCTCAAGGTTGTGAAATTTCTTATAAGAAAAGGTGCTAAGATCTATGCCTATCATGACGAGATTCTTATTTCGGCGAAAATAGAAAATGACGAAGAGATGTTGGAATTATTGGAACCAATACAGCAGAAATAAAAAACTTTCTAAAAAAATATCCATAGCAGAAAAGGTATTACAAAACAACTGTAATACCTATTTTTTTATTTAAATTTTAATTAAAGCAGGTTCGAACATCGTCCCGCCAGGGGAGCCAACTTTAGAAAATCGCCTTAGGGGCGGTTTTTCTGTCTTGTAATCTATGTTGAACGACTCAAAGTCTAACAATATGTCTTGTAGGACAAAGGCGGTGAATAAAGATTGATTTTCCCAGTAAAATTTATTACAATTAAAAAGCAATAATTATGAAATGCCCTCATTGTTTAGAAAACTTTTTTGAAGAATGGAAAGAATTTGAGCCATACGCTATCTCAGACAGAGATGGAAAGTGGCGATTGAGATATTGTAAGTGTCCTAGCTGTGATAGGCTCATCATTCAATTAGGAGAGTATAACGGTTTATATAAGAGGTATAGCTTTGGACAACTTGTACGACCTAAAGCTATTTCAAGAACACCGCTTCCATCAGAAGTTCCGCCGGAGTTCGCTCAAGACTATAAAGAGGCCTGTCTAGTCTTTGCCGACAGCCCTAAAGCCAGTGCCGCATTGAGTAGGCGGTGTCTCCAAAATCTGTTAAGAGAAAAAGCGGGCACTACAAAGAGGGATTTAGCAGATCAGATTCAAGAAGTTCTAGATTCTAAATCTCTTCCTAGCTATCTTGCAGAAAGCCTAGATGCAGTTAGGAATATAGGTAATTTTGCAGCGCATCCTATCAAAAGCAAAAGTACTGGTGAAATAGTTGATGTTGAACCGGGAGAAGCAGAGTGGAATTTAGATGTCCTTGAAGGCCTGTTTGATTTTTATTTTGTACAACCGCACAAGCTTCAAGAAAAAAGGGAAAAACTTAATGGGAAACTAAAAGATGTCGGAAAGCCGCCAATGAAATAAAAATTTTGTTCAAATAATTTAGCCCGAGCCTGCTCACATAATGAGCAGTTTTTTATTCACCGCCTTTGTCCTACAAGACATATTGTTAGACTTTGAGTCGTTCAACATAGATTGGGCGATG
>Ga0209976_10001971_pt1 | contig 11827 bp, 8 predicted proteins | sample SumtaG_FD_182806 | JGI IMG/M metagenome (GOLD analysis project Ga0209976, IMG submission 182806) | Deep subsurface microbial communities from Indian Ocean to uncover new lineages of life (NeLLi) - Sumatra_00157 metaG (SPAdes) (version 2) | ecosystem: Environmental > Aquatic > Marine > Oceanic >... | reverse complement strand
CGTCACCCACATTGGTGACAGAGCCACCCTGCTCACGATACACAGGTTGACTTCCTTGATTCATTGCGTTCAACTCCGAGTAGAACCGCTTGGAGTTCTTCGCGTTAATGACCGTCTCGCCTCTGGACAACATCGCAGGGACATTATCCTGCCCTCTAGTTGGGCCTCCATCAGCGTAGTACCTCATTGGTCCCCCATGGTATGGGGTGGCAGAGTCTTCGCCCCCTCCCGCGTTTGCGGCCTTTTGTTTGGCCGCTGCTAGGTTTTCATATGCGGTGGCCAAACTATTGACACCCGCCACTGAACCTGCGGCCGCGTCACCTATCGCGGCTGTGTGGCTTGCTGTATCGCTTGCGGTCTCAGACATACCCATCAAGGGCTGCTTCGCACCCTCTGCTGCTGGAGCAAACTCGGCTATCCTTTTCCCCGCCTCACCCAGATTGTTTTTCAATATCCCCGCAGCATCACCTCCCTCCTTCAAAGATCTTGCGCGTTCTTCCTCAGCGTGTGCCAAGTCCTCGAAACTTTGAACATCGCTAGGAGGAAGTAAATCACCTTGTAATCTTTCCCGTTCTTTCAGCTTCTCGTTGTTTCTTTGGAGCAACCCAAATATTTCTGTGTATTGTGCCACTTCGTCGGAGTTAAGTAACCCTTGTTTTGCAAGCTCTGCTGTTCGAGTCTTCAACTGCTGGAACAATTCCGCACTGACGGGGAGCCCCGCTTTTTGAGTGATTACCGCCTTTCGATATATATCATTCAACTTGGTTGCCGCCCCATGCTGTTGCTGCACCGCTTCCTTAGAATCAGCTATCTGGTTGTTACGTAGCTGGTCTTCCGTAAGGAACATACGCACTAAGGCCGATTGGGCCCCTTCTTGCTTTATCGTGGCTTCGACGCCTGCCTCAAGCGATTTAGTTCGTGTCGCCATAAGATCATTGATCGTTCTCTCATTGCGAGTAATATCGAGTCCAACGTCGAATATGTCCTGTTGTGTTTGGGCATTGTCTTTGAGGGCTTTCTTCGCCCCTTCACTGGTACCTCGTTGAAATGTTTGAACGTCACCGCCTTTCGGCCTCTCTCTGCCGAGGGCTTGGGCCGCTCTTTGTGCTTCTCTACCGGGGTCCAAAGCCAACGAGAGTTTGAATTGCCGCGACGCTAATTCAGCGTCCAGCCTATCTACCTCGGCTTTCCAATCCTTGTGAGAGTCATCGAGAGCGGCGGTCAAACCTGTTTGAAGAAGGTCCATACCAGTGTCCAAGCCTAAAGACTTCAAGAACTTAGCACCATTCGCAGCGTCTCCTAAGAGCGCTTTCATCTTGGCGTCGATTGCTGTGAGGGCCGCCTCAGCATTGTCCTGTAAAGGACCTCCAGCACTTAAAGAACCACCTTCGACAAGTGCTTTTCTTTCTTTTTCGAGTTCGAGATATGCGGACAGTGCTTTCTCGCCCGCTTTCTGTTGCTCGTTTAGGTGCTCTTTACCTTCTTTCATCTTATTGTTTGATAGCTGGTAAATCCCATCTATTCGTTCCATGAATCCGAGGGATCTTTTCTCTTGATTGATGGTAGCTCCTTTTAAGCCTGCCATCTTCTTCAGAGAAAGGAGTTGGTCACTTAAAGCTAGTGACTTTGCGTTTTCCTGTAGTGCCAGATCCCTGCTTGCCGGGGATGCGTCAATTTTACTTATAGCATCGCGTGCTTTTATCTCTTGATTGTTCAGTTCGCGTTGAAGTATCCGTAGCTTCGCGTTATTGTTTTTTGCCCCTTCAAGCTCGTTCTTCAACCGACGGGATTGTAACTTCTCTTGATTCTTGGCTCTCCCTTTGTCATTGCTTTCCATGGCCTTAGAAAGTGCTTCACTGAGCGATTTGAGTTTTCCGATCCCATCTTCATATGCCTGTGAGACCGTCCTGATACTGTCTATCAACACCGCCGTTGATACCTTAACGCCGGTATCTCTCAAATCTGAGTATTGTACGTCTTTCTGACCTATAACGGCGTAGTATTGACTCATACTCTCAGTCAATCCTTTGAAACGCTCCCGCTGATTCTGTGCAAACGATGCTCTTTGTGTTTCGATTGCTTCCTCGTTTTTTATGGCGTGCTTTCTGTACACATCTGAGGCTTCATTCGCTGCGTTATCCCCAAGGCCGAAGACCTGACGCATAGAGAGCCCCATACCTTCAATTAACAAATTCAAGCCAGACAAGGCAGTACCAAGTGCAGGTATCGCTGTGGTACCGAGTTTCGTGGTCTCGTTTGAAAATTTCTGCATCTCTAGGGTGAGTATGTGTGCATCAGATTTGATGAACTCACCCCAGGCTTGAGTAGCGCTTTTTGTTCCCTCAGAAATCTCAACCATCGTATCCGCAAGGAGCTTACCGTCGTCGGTCATCAAACTCATTTGACCCACAATGGCCCGTATTCGCCGGAACAACTCAGCCATCTCCGCTGAACTACCTCCGGTCTCTTCGGCCAGCTTCAGTAAAACGCCCCTCAAACCTCCAAAGGTCTCGACGGCTTGCTTACCATCTTGAACACCCCATTTTCGGTACAGTGCGTTCATTTCTTTGGTTGGTTTGAGCAGTTTTGATACCACTGCCCGTAACTGAGTGATCGCAGTATCAGCGCGAACACCTTGCCGGGTCATAACAGCAATAGAGGCAGCAGTTTCTTCCCATGAGATACCCATCTCGGCAGTAAGAGGCGTAACACGACCAATGACGTTGGCGATTTCGCTCAGGCGTAAACGACCTAATTCGACCGTCTTGAACAAAGTACCTGCTATATGCTCAGTTTGCTCGGCTGCCAGGCCATAAGAGTTCATGACAGATGACAGAGCATTCACAGCATCAGCGGTCTCAGCAGTGGTGATGGTCGCCAGTTTTGAAGCCTCAGCAGTGAATTTTAATGCCTCACCTGCTTTAACCACCTGATTAGAGAGAGTCTGATACAAACCTTCGGCCAAGTCCAAAGGAGTCGAGGAAATCGTGGCGGATAGGTCGATAATTTCCTTAGTCAGCGCCCCACTTGATAACCCTTGACCACTAATAGTTTGAATTTCAGCTATTGCTAAACCAAGCTCCCTCGCACTTTCGATCGCTTGCTTCATACCTTGGGTGATAGCATTAAGACCCCGTAGAGCTATCTGAGTCTGGATAACTCGGAGCATCGTTTTCCAAGATAATGTCAGTTCGTTGGACTTTTTCTTGGCTTTGTCGAGAGATTTAGCTGTACTCTTAAGTGCATCACCTCCAGAAGTTCCTTTCATCCTAGTTAAGGCATCGTTCGCTTCGTCTAATTTGCGGGTCAATGAAGACAGACTGCTGATGGCACCTTTGGCATCAAAACCTAACTTTTGCGTGATATCTGGCATGTTACAGCTTCCTCTTTGTGAGGTATTTATAAGGGTTGGGGAGTCTCGCCGTCTTGGCTACTTCTTCCCAAGCTGACCGAGCGCGATCTTGAAAACCGTAAGGCGTGAAACGAACATTGTTACTGAACGGGGCAGGAGGGGTGCCAGCCTTCGCCGCGTTATATTCGTTGTAAGCAAGATATCGTAGACTAGTGGAGTATTGGAAGCCCACATAAGACTTGTCTTCGATTGTTCCGCTGCCACCGGAAGTACTCTGACCAAGGGACACTCGACTCTTGGTTCTTAGAGATCCTATCGGTACTGAGGTACCAAGTTCGGAGGCCAGCTTTTGAAATGTTGCTCGCGAAGCTCCAGACCATGTCGGTATCGGGGTCTTGTCAACTGCTGTGTGAATCCAAGCCTGCCCAGCCCTCTCGTTGTACTCCCGGAGGGCTTTGAGCACGGCTTTTTCATATGCACCCATGTTGAGATGCATTGCATAGAATTCGGCTTTGAACTTCATTTGTACTTTGGCAGTAAGGCTACTGCTTTTTCAATTCGTTCATGTTCAGCAGTTTGGTGATACGCGATCAATGTGGCCCGTTGCGGGGTTTCCAACTCGTCCCAGGAAAGCGAATATTTGCTTTTGAAGCCGGGAGGGAGGATATTGAACTCGCGACAAGCCGACCAAATCGCATATTCTGACGTTCGATGTGGCGGCCAGAGGATCTTGCGAGCTACTCCCCCTGACCGAGTAGAAAAGACTTTCGGGCCTCCGAGATCTTTGCCTCATCGAGTGCATTCGCGGCCATGACAAGGCCGATGACTCGGTTCACTTCGACCTCAGACAGGCCTGCTTCTTTCAGTTCGTCTGTCCACAGGGTCCAGGTATTGGGATCGTCGAGCTGGACTTGTGTCCATTCGATTTGACTCGGTTCAAGGGATCGGAGGCACATCAAGGCGAAACGAGCGTCGTCGCGTTTTGATACTGCGTCAAGGTAATCCTTGTCCCGAAAATCCGAGACCTTCCCTCCCTTTTTCTGAAGTACCGGAGCCACCGGCTCTGGTATCAAACGATCGAACTCGTCTTTGACTGCGACGGCTTTTGCGCGGAACGGGATGGGGTTACCATCGGGACGAGGCAGGACAAGCAATTCTTCGCACGCGGTGATTTCTATTCCAGCAACTCTCATGTTTAAATCTCCAGGTTAAGGCGTAAAGGAAAGAGGTGCCGACAGGGCAGCGAGCCATCGCTGCCCTGTGTCGGCAATAACTTAACACTCAGTGTCAGTCGAGCGGGTAACAGTCGGCTCACTGACGTTGCACCGTCCAGAGACAGCGATCGTCGCTTCTCCCGTGTCGAAGTCAAGAGACTCATAACGGAAGTCGGTGAACAGAACGTCTTCGTCTTCGTCGGTTCCACACGGAACACAATGCTTCACGAGCATATCCACACAGTAGGGCTCACAAAGGTCGGCCGAGGACGACACCCACTCGCTGGCTTCTCCAGTTCGCTTCAAGGCATCGACAGCCGTGATAGTCTGTCCCGACTGGGTCTTGATGTACTCATAGACGAATTCCAGGGACATTTCCACAGGTTGTTCGTCAGCTTCCTTGACCGTGTCAAGATCGCCACGCTCACGAAGGTACTCATACTCCTTCGCTTCGGTCCAGGTAAGATTACCCTCGCCGACCTGGATCTCAATCCGCTGGTTAATGAACGTTAGTGCGCCTTCCTCATTGCCGGTATTGAACGTTCCAGCACCAAGAATCGGAGTGATTGTGATGTTGGTCGTAGGGCCAGAATCGGTAGGAACACGGGCAGTGACGGTGTGAACCGTATTAACGGTCGAGCCGTTGACCGTCAAACGAGCCCCAACCGGAATCAGATTGGTAGTGGTAGTGTTGAGGACAATGGTGTCTACTTCCAGCTCAGCATCATTCTCAGTACCATTGGTGGACAGATTGCCCGTACCGGCCAGACCGTCCTGCACATAGATGGTAATGTCACGCATTTCAATACGCGCCATGGTTAAACTCCTTTAAGAAATGGTTGTTGATTTGTTGCCGGTCCGCACGACCAGCCCGAACCCGCCAGAGGCGGTAACTCAGTTCTTTGATGTGCTTCCGCACGAAACACATGTCCGAATTGATTTGTTGATGTTTAAGGGTTGCCTCAGACTTCGTTGTCAGGGTGATCTTCCAAGGCCTGGTAAAGATTCACTTTCCCTGCACAGTGCTCCTTCTTCAGAAGCTTGATCGTTCCTCTGTTGAGGTAGAAACCGGGTTGGGCGGACTCGGCACTATCAGCGACTGGGTCTTGCAACTTCGCCTTGTGGGCGTTTATCTTTACCAGCACATCAGGGCCATATTCAAACTCTTCTGCCAATGTGCTGGTGACTAAACCCGCCTCTGTGACACCCATTTGAAGGGCACCGGTAGAAGGTTCATAAGCAAACCAATATGCGTCTTCGGTAGGTATTAAGTTCTTTATCACGCTGCTCCTCCGTCTGTTATTGTCCAACCGTCTCCTAGTAAAGCTGTCCGGGCGGTTCCGCCCGCTGCATTGTATGTGGCGTTGCCGCCATGGAAAGTCACACTTGACTGGTGCGTACCAGCCTCCCACCCAATAAGTAACGCACTATAATTGGTAGTACTCATGGTGGTCCCATCGAGCATCTCAGATGCGTTAGTCATACTAGATATGTCCCAACCGCTTAGATCCTGGTCGAAAGCAACAGCATTGTAGAACATACTTAACATGTTCGTCGTATTGGCGGTGTTCCAACTACCGATGTCTTGGTTGAAAGCAGTACAATTTCGGAACATCCATGTCATGTTCGCCGTATTGTGGGTGTTCCAGCTACTGATGTCTTGGTTGAAAATAGTACAATCCCCGAACGTCCGATACATATCAGTCACCTTGGCGGTGTTCCAACTACCGATGTTTTGGTTGAAAGCAGTAGTGCCTTGTAACATATATGTCATGTTCGTCGTATTGGCGGTGTTCCAACTACCGATGTCTTGGTTGAAAGCAGGACAATTCCGGAACGTCTCGCCCATATTCGTCGTATTGGATGTATTCCAACTACCAATGTCGGCGTTGAACACGAGGCAATCCCGGAACACCGCTGTAAGGGAGTTGACGCTTGAAGTGTCCCAAGTATCTATTCCTGCGCCGCCTGAAGCAATCGAGTCACAATCCCTGAACACAGTATCCAAACTAGTCACGCTCGTCAAGTCGATCGCATCAGTTGCATTTATGGTGAGGTTTGTGCATCCGTAGAAGTTGTCTTCTGCAACACCACTGGGGTTGGCGAGGTTTAAAGCACCCCAGTTCGAGATACTAGAGATCTTGAGTTTGTCCCCTCCGTTGTTGAACTGCCAACCTTGGATTTCCCCACTTATAACGACATTGTAGTTACCAGACGAGTTGTAAGTATGTGTCTTCGCTGCGTCGTCCCAGGCAGTAATCGTGTCATCCGTACTATCGCCCCATTCCACGACGAAATTGTAACTCCCATCAGAGACCAAAGGTAACGCAACTTGAACGGCGTTAGAACTTCCACCGCTAGTATTAGCGGTGTTCCAGGTCGAGCTGAAATCATCGATATGCCCTCCGTCTGTTATTGTCCAGCTATCTGCTACTAAGGCATCCCGGGCGGTCGCGCCCGCTGCGTTGTATGTGGAGTTGCCGCCATGGAAAGTCACACTACTGCAATGTGTACCAGCTTCCCACCCAATAAGTGTTGCACTATAATTGGTAGTGCTCAGGGTGGCACCATTGAACATGTTAGTTGCGGCAGTCATGGAAGAGATATCCCAACCACTTAAATCTTGGTCGAAGTTGGTGGCATCTTGGAACATTTGTGACGTGGTCGTCACATTGGCAGTGTTCCAACTACCGATGTCTTGGTTGAAAGCAGTACATCCATAGAACATATATGACATGGTCGTCGCATTGGCCGTGTTCCAACTACTGATGTCTTGGTTGAAAGCAGGGCAATCCCAGAACACACCTGCCATACTCGCCACATTGGCGGTGTTCCAACTACCGATGTCCTGGTTGAAAGCAGTGCAATTCCGGAACATACTTGACATGGTCGTCACATTGGCCGTGTTCCAACTACCGATGTCTTGGTTGAAAGCAGTACACCCATAGAACATAAATATCATGTCCGTCACATTGGCCGTGTTCCAACTACTGATGTCTTGGTTGAAAGCTGCGCATTCGTAGAATGTTTGTGACATGTTACTTGTGTTGGCCGTGTTCCAAGAACCTATGGAGGCGTTGAATACGATACAAGTATCGAACATACCGGACATATTTATGGTACTGGACATATCCCAATCCGCGAAACCGCTTCCGGAACCAATCAACGAATCACAAGATCTAAAAAAGGCAGTAAAGTTATTAAACCCTGATACCAACCGAGGACTATCACTTGCATTGATTGTGAGGTTTTCGCAATCATAGAACGCTCCCGTGACACTAGTAAAGTCTAAAGTGCCCCAACTCTCGATGAGGGAGATCTTATGTTTGTCGCCTCCGTTGTTGAACTGCCAACCTTCGATTGTGCCCTCTATACTGATATCGTAGTTACCAGACGAGTTATACGTGTGCGTCTTCGCTGCATCATCCCAGGCAGTAATCGTGTCGTCCGTGCTATCTCCCCAGTTCACGGTGAAGTTGTAAGTTCCGCCAGAGACCAAAGGTAACGCAACTTGAACGGTGTTACTACTGCCAGCGCTGGTATCGGAGGTGTTCCAGGTTGATCTGAAAACGTCATCAAGAATGGTACCTGCCGCGTCCGAAGTCAAGACCATCGTTGATGTGGCCGAACGAGGCAGCAGTTGATTTGCTGTTGCATCTGAAGTCAAGACCATCGTTGACGTGACCGAACGAGGCAGCAGTCGAATTGTTGTCGCATCTGAAGTCAAGGACATCGTTGACGTGGCCAGACGGTTCAGCAGTTGAATTGTTGTCGCATTTGAAGTCAAAATCATCGTTGATGTGGCCGAACGAAGCATATCTTTGTTAACCACCGCATTTGAAGTCAAGGCCATCACTGTAGTGACCGACTCGCTCATCGATATGTCGCCTACAGCGGCTGAGTTCAGGGTCATCACTGTAGTGACCTCGCGCACTTTCTCCCCTTCAGCATTTGAAGTAAAGATGATTGTCGACTCTGCCGAACGGAGCATCTCTATATCGCCTGTTGCATTTGAAGTCAAAGTTATCGTTGATGCAGCCTCACGGGTTCTGGTCGCTTCTGCACTTGAATTCAAGGTAAGAACAGAGAAAACCAACTGGGCTGGAGTCAGCACGAGATCGGAGTAGTAATCCATGCTGAACACTGCATCCACTTCCGACTGCCTGACCGGAGTGTCTTTGTCCAATTGACCAAAATGATAGATGCGGGCAGCTTCCTTCTTGCCTTTTGAGATTCGTAGACAACTGATAAAAGAACCATCGTCGTCCGGCCCCGATCCCTTTTTGTAGATAGGAATAGGGAGGAGCATTTCGCTGGCGAAAGCTCCAGTCCACTGGATCAGGTCGTACGCATTCGTGTCAACAGGGTCCATTGCTTTGGTAAACAGGAAGTTGATAACGGTATCGGTATCATAATAATCCCTGCTGATCTCCTTCACTGTCGGCCCTGTCACACGTAACTCGACGTGGTCCGAGTGCATCGTCTCATCTGATCGTTCATCAATGCCTTCAACTAGGAAAGGCAGCGAGAGATCTGTGGCTACCGACTGGAAATGCGAGGCAATTGACTGGAAGATCCAGCGAGGAAGATTAGCATCCATCAGCGGGCTCCAATTAAACTACAATTCCAGTAACAGTCTGTGTTAGTGACAGAAGATAGCCATTCGTCTTCGCGTGGTAATCCTCATAAATGGGAGCACCTTCGATGAGCTTTGCGTGTACTAACCACGCCGTGGACTGCTCGAAGACTTCGACTTTCTTGACGTTGTAGCGAGCACCGTCAAAACCAATCCAATCATCTTGGTGAATGTCGTAAGTGGAAGGGACATCGGTGCGGTCGATAATGAAACGACGCATGCCAGGGTCAAATGTGCCACCTTGAACGACTTTCTTGTTGGCCGAGATCATTGAGATGGTTTGGATGACGTCCCGAGTCAAGTCGACTGGGAGTACAACTGCGCGACGTACAAACGTTGATGTGTGCGTCTGTGTCTTGACACCTGTGTCGTGGTTGGTGCTGACACTACCGAGTTGGTAAACCGTGATCGGACTACCATACTCTTTCTTCATCATTCGGATAGTTCTCCGAACGAAGCGGATCAAATTGTAATTTGGTCTAACCATTTTGATGCGCTTTGATTTCAGTGACTAAGGTTATGAGACGAAGTTGCTCGGTGTTCGCCGCGATCACCGCTGTAGTCTCTTTGACCAGGCTTACAAGAACTTCAGTGTTGAATTTCTCCAATGACTTTACACGGTTTACTAAACCTTCTTCACGTCTCCAATCTCTCCAGATGAAGAACAGGATCACGCCAATATAAGGACCGAAGTCTTTCAATACGGTAAGATAGTCGGTCATGGTCGATGCCCTGTTAAGCGTTGAGAGAAAAGAAACCTGACGGGCCGCTTTAGACCCGTCAGGTCGTTATCACATTACGGGTTCACACCCGTATTGTTTACGCATACAGGACACAACCGAGGTTAGTATCCAACGTGGCTACTCCACACAACATATCCAGGGTCACAACGGTACCCTGAGCCGAGATGTCGTATTGCATAGCAACTCGCAGCGCGAGATCGTTGTAGCTACCAATGGCGGCTTGGACGCCAAGCGAGTTGCTCGGCAGGGCCAACGGGCGGCTCACGAGAGCGAGGGCGTTACGATGGAAAGCGAAGCACATAGAGCCATGAGGGCCGGGAAATGCACTGTCGGCGGCCGTGACAGCCACTTCGAGGGGGCGATCAAGCCAGACGATGACACTCGTGGTGCTCACCGCATCGACTTCGATGATCGTGTATTCCTTACGATCACCACCGGCATTCGTACCGAATGCCAGCAACTGACCCACGATAGGAAGCTTGTTGGCAGTGATGGTGTTGAGCGTAACACCCTTGTCGTAACCAATGGCATAAGTTGCACCAACGGTGGCAGGCTCGAAAGCGTAACCAACGGCGTTAGCAGCAACGGTGCTCTTGTAAGTGGCGACAAGCGTAATACCCGTGAGGCCACCAGTGACGGCTTCGACTTCGTGCGGTTGACCTTCGCCAGTGAACCAGACATAGGCACCGACCGTCGCAGCCGAGGTGGCTGTACAAGCCTTGTTACCAGTGTCACCAGCGGAAGCACCAGCGGTGTGGTTCAGGGTCAGCGTGTCGGCGTTGCCCAGCGCAGCATAGTTGACATTCTGATCCATGTAAGTGTCGAAACCGAGAACGCGACCCAAACTGGCCTCTTCCAAGGCCTTCCCGCCATCCCCTCGCTTGTTCGCAGCAAGGAAGAGTTCGGTCTTCAACATCTCGCTCTCAGCTTGCGGGCTGACGACCAAGTTGCGGCCGTTCGGGTACGCCTTGTTGACGTTCATGACTTCCCGAGCGTCGAGAATCCAATCCTTCGCGTTCGCGGAACTCATCTCGGCCAGCTTACCAGCATAGTTAGCCTTGAAACTCGGGACTTGACCACACAGAATTCGGTCAACACTACGGGCCAGTTGCATCGCAGCAGGCTCCATGTAGTACGAGACCAATTCCTTGAACGACATACTGGCCTCTTCGTCCTTGATGGTGAACGTTATGTAGATATGCTGGTTCAGAGGGACCTGCACATTTGTGCTGGTGGCGTCCTGGTTGACCACGGCGTCGGCCTGCGCCTTACGTTTGGTCGAGAACTCGCTCGGGCGTCGGGTGTTGACCACGTCGCCGAAGCTAGCCACAAGAGGGGAAAAGTCACGGTGGACCAAGTTGGCCATAACCATATTCTCTTCGAGGATCGCGAGGGACTCATTGGCCCACAGCTCCGGAATCAGAGCATCATTATCGTTTGCGTAACACAGAGGGAACAAGTTCATAATTGAACTCCTTGTTGTTTGAGTGAGTTTGAAACTGACTCCCAGGAGATCTTCAAGTCTTGTGTCCCTGGTATACACAAGACGAAACCCGGTCTTACCGGTATATCTGAAGCTTGAAAGGTGCGGACAATCAAGTCAGATAGTTGTATTAAACTCGAATACCGACCCGCTGTTTGATAGCCTCGCGGTTTTTGCGATATTCTTCTGTGGACATATTGGCGTAGTCGGTGTCATCATGTTGAATAGAGTCGCCTTGGCCACCGCCGACTCCCTGTACCACGTTGCTCTTAAAGAGGCACCCGTGGATCTCCGGAAGTTCTCGCATACGCTTGACAGCGCTTAAAGGAGTGTGGAGAGTCTGGATACTTGCGCCTGTCTTTTCGTCGATATCAGAGAAGTTAACCATCGGGGTCAGAA
>Ga0209976_10001970_pt1 | contig 11830 bp, 10 predicted proteins | sample SumtaG_FD_182806 | JGI IMG/M metagenome (GOLD analysis project Ga0209976, IMG submission 182806) | Deep subsurface microbial communities from Indian Ocean to uncover new lineages of life (NeLLi) - Sumatra_00157 metaG (SPAdes) (version 2) | ecosystem: Environmental > Aquatic > Marine > Oceanic >... | reverse complement strand
CCTGTGGACTCGAATCCTTTACATGGTGACCAAATACTTTAATTTTGTTGAGAAAAAGTGCAGAAGAAATAACCATTCCTTCATAACCTGATAATTCTTGTTTATTAAAAGTAAATGTGATCTTCTTTCTTTCAGGGATTTCAAGTATAGGATGGGTGGTTATATTCTCCATAAGAGATCTTTTTTGAAAGTTAAATCATAAATGAATTATTGATAAGGTTTAATAATTGACATTATTTCATCAAAATCAATTCCTAATTCTTTTACTTTTTCAATTGTAGGGCAGCCATTTTGACTCCATCCACGTTCTTTATAAACAGCATCTTGAAGTTTAACATATTGTTTTTCTCGAAATATTCGGAGTATGGCTATTTTTTCTTCAGTAGTCTTTCCATTAACACTATAACCTAAATCTTTCAGTTGATTATCGTACCTTTCAGCACGACTTTCATATTCTAATTGAGTAACCGGTCCCATCGCTCTATACGGTAAGTTTGAATCATGTTCTCTAAGTCCTTTACCTTGTCTTATGTTAAATATTCTTTGAAAATTATAAACAACTTCTGACATTTTAATAAGATCTGTTGGGATCGATTTGACTCCTGTTACTGCAGAAAAATATTTAGCATACCATTCAACATGATCCGGAACTTTTGCTCGGATCAGTTCTCCCGTGTCAGGATCTTTAATTGGATAGTCTTTTTGAGACTTTGGTTGAATATCGTTCCAGGGGAGTTTACAAAGTCCATTGAGACTAAACCAAGTTCGCCATAGTGGAAACCAATATAATGCTTTTGCCTTGTCATCAAAAGTGGGAATAGCGTTTCTAATAACATCCTCAAAAATAAGCCACGCCTCATCATGGTGACTTCCCTTGTTAGTAAGGCCATAACCTCCTTGTTGGGCTAAAGATTCTTTTGTCATATATTCAGAAAATTCTAATCCCTTATGTTCCATTCCGATATCTTGCAAAAAATCCGGATCGGCATCAAATTTCTCTGCAAAAATAATCTTCATTTCTCTTATACCTTGACCCACGATCTTGCCAAATCCTTTTCCTTGTGCCATTTGGTGAATTAATTCAACAGCAGTTTCAGCATTCCCAAAGTTAAGATCCAATCCTCCAGTAATTTCTTTATTTAGGATCCCCGCTTCATAACATTCCATAACGAAAGCGATGCCCGTTCCTACACTTATTGTATCAAGACCATATGTATCACAATAAAAATTGACTTCTAATACCCATTTAGGATCCCACACTCCCCAATTTGAACCACAACCGGCGATAGTTTCATATTCAGGGCCATCAACAATTACTTTTTGACCTTTGAAAGGACCAGTCATGACTTCATAATTTTCTGAGTAATGTGAACAACTAACAGTGCATCCAATCCAACATCCATCTGCCCCTTCTTTTCCAGAATATATACTTCTCATGATTTCCCTATTATAAGGAATATCTTTTCCAGCAATTTCTTTATGTCTCCCATATCTGAAATTCTCCGTTGGGAGAAGGTCGGTGACATTCATTATATCGGGAAGGTGTCCGGTACCAACTCTTCTCATTTCATTTTGAATGGGATCCAATTCAATGACTTCCTGACTATGTTTTTTACCTAACTCTCTTGCTGTTTCTAGATTATCAGGATTGTTTGATTTGATCGTAACCTTTGGTGTTCGACAAACTAATGCTTTAATGTTTTTGTCTGCAAAAACAGTACCGATTCCACCCCTACCCGCTTGTTTACATGAAGCCCAGTTCCGTCCCCTCACAAACCATGAAAAATTTAACATCCCCCATTTCGATTGTTTTGCTGCGGGACCCGTACTCACCACGGAAATACGTTGTTTTTCATTTTCATCTTGAGCATATCTTTCGGTTAATTGTTGGGTAAGTTCATGTGAATATTCAGAGAGGTTTTCTTCTTTCTCTACAGCTTCAATTTGGATCAATCCTTCAACACCATCAATATAAATAACAACTTCCTTTTCAGCTTTGCCTTGTATTTCGATTGCATCAAACCCCGAAAATTTTACATAAGGACCGAAATAACCTCCTACATTACTGTCAACAATCATCCCTGTTAATGGAGAAATCGTGGTAACAATACTCTTACCTGATCCTGGGTAGAATATACTTCCTCCTAGTGGGCCTGATGCAATACAGATTTCATTTTCTGGGTCATTCCAGTTTACTATTTTATTTTTTGGAAGAGCATTCCACATAAGCCATAAATCAAAACCTTTTCCACCGATGAACTTTTCTTTCATTTCATCATTAACCGGTTTTATATTAATCTCACTTTTAGCAAGATTAATAAACAAGGTTCTATTAGCGTAGCCTTTCTGAACTTCATGGATTTCATATTTTTTTTCTGCCAAAATCATAGAATTTCACTCCATTAAGTTCTAATCATAAAATTAAAAACAAAAATTTAAACTATGGATGGTTTAATGAGACTTAGAATTAAATATTATTTAAATGAATTTAATAAGAAATATAAAAAAGATATTTAGGGTATTATGATCTGAATAAGGTTGTTTTAAACCTTGCTAGCTAGCTCTTTAGCCCATTTGCGAATCTCATCCCAATTTCTAGTATCATAGACTCCTGGTTCTGTTTCTTTAAAACCTGCCGCGATAAAATTCTCTTTTTCTGATTCCAAGAATTTCCTATAAATTTTAGAAATCTGATTAAAATCCCACACTCCCCCAAACATGGTCATTGATATTGGATTTAGACCATATTTGGAAGCTTTATCCTCAAGATATTTTTTTGTGATTCTCTCAATTTCATCATATTCTCCTTTATGTTCCATCAGACCTCGTCCACCAGATGACACGAAGATTGCCACTTTCTTTTTCTTGAGTTCTTTACTAAACTTCTTTAAAAATGCTTTGGCTTTCCTCGTCCACATTTCAATTTTCATTCCACTTCCAATAATAACAACTTCAAATTTTGTGATATCTTTGACGTTCTCTTCTTTGAGATTTACTACTTTTACCTCAAATCCTTCACCTTGTAGTACTTTAGCAATTTCTTCTACTGTACTAGCTGTTGCTCCATAACGAGTACCATATGCTATTAAAATATTGGTTTTTTCCATTTTCTTCCCTCTATTAAAATGGGATTTTTATTTAATAAACATGATTTTGAATTATGCGTGATTAAATGAGACTATTGAATTAAATATTATTTAAATCAATTTAAAATTGAAGATGAAAATAAAATGAATTGATGAACCTACCTAACAAGGGTATATTTATCTATTTTTTTAGAAATTTAATAATAAAATTATCAAGCACACCTTCTATTGTTGGACTTTTTATAGCTTCGATATCATAGCTAACTCTGACTATCGGTTTGTTAGTTTTAATTAATTTTGCAAGATCTATTGGACTTCCATCTATTATGATATCCGCTTCTGCCTTATTCAGTGTGTCCTCCATATCCTTTATTTGTTGATCATTATACCCCATTGCTGGAACAATTTCAGTAATTTGTGGAAATTCTTCAAATACAGTCTTCATCGTCCCTGATAAGTAAGGTCGTGGATCAACTATTATAGCCCCATTATTAGTGGCAGCAACATATCCTGCGCCATAGGACATGTTTCCATGAGTTAATGTTGGACCATCCTCAACTACGATAACATTCTTACCTTTCAGTTGGTGATTACCTTCAACTGTCACTATAGAATTTGTATATATCTTTGTAGCATTAGGGTTAAGCTCATTTAAATTTTTTTCCACAGTTTTTACATCATCGGGTTTAGCACTATTCATTTTATTAATTACAAATGCATCAGCATATCGTGCGTTGACTTCTCCTGGATGAAACTTCATTTCATGACCTGGTCTTAAAGGGTCTACAACTATAAATAATAAATCAGGTACATAGAAAGAAATTTCATTATTTCCACCATCAAAAATAATTATATCTGCTTCTTTTTCTGCTTCTCTAATGATCTTTTCATAATCAACTCCAGAAAATATGACTAATCCTTGCTCAATATAGGGCTCATATTCCTCTCGTTCCTCAATGGTGCATTCATATTTGTCTAAATCCTCATACTTTTCAAATCTCATTACATTCTGCTTAATTAAGTCACCATAAGGCATTGGTTCTCGTATGGCTACCACTTTATACCCCTTACTCTGTAAATATCTATAGGTTGCTCTTGAGACTTGACTTTTTCCACAACCTGTTCTTACAGCACATATAGCGACAACAGGTTTTTTAGCTTTTATTTGAGTAAATTTTCCCGAAACTAAACGATAATTAGCACCTGCTTTAAGTACTCTCGAGGCTTTATGCATAACTTCTTCATGAGAAACATCTGAATATGCGAATATTGCTTCATCTATTTGTTTCTCTACAATTATTTTTTCTAGTAATTCTTCTGAAACCATTGGGATACCTTCGGGATAAAGTTTTCCTGATAGTTCAGAGGGGAATCTTCGCTTTGCGTCTTCTATTGTTCCGACATTTTGTTCACCTGCAATAGTAAAAGCTATTACTTCATATTCCTTGTTGTCTCGGAATACTGTATTAAACAAGTGAAAGTCGTAACCCAATGCTCCAATTATAATGACTTTCTTTCTTGACATTGATATAATCCTTTCTCATAGCATTCTTTTTTTCTATCATAATAATAAATTTGGGATTTGTAATAATAGTTATTGATAGTATTATGGGAATAATAACCCACTATTAAGTCATACACGTTCAATCTTATCAGAATCATTTGGAAACTCGATAATCCCGATGATCACATACAAAAGAATGTATATTTTTAATTAATTTAATGTTGTAATATATTAGGATTGGATGCGTCCAAACTTCTGATGATATCCAACTTCTTGTTTCGAAGACAAATCAAAATCGTATTGAATATACATTGCTCTTGCTCTAACCATGGGCTCTAAAAAGAAAAATCTAACTGAGAACTCACCTTCATTTCTAAAAAATACCGGTATAACGGTCCATTTTGCATAATAATAATTCTCCATTCGTAATTCTATTCCTTTCTTGAAAAGTTCCATTTCTACGGAGTTTAGGATTGTATTATTCTTGTAAATGAGTTTAGATCTCGAAAAATGAGATTTTTTTTCAACAAGAACCGATAATGAATTCTCAGAACTTTTTTTTTCAAAAATGTAAAAATAAAAGGGTAAAACTCCGGGAAAATATTTCTGATTCTCTTTAAGATGAGAAGAAATCCAAATTTTTGTTAAAATTCGGTAAGAATAATATATTAAGACAAAATAGGTATACGCATTAATTGTAAATAGAAGAAGGTAAATATCAGGAAAATAAAAATAGATTATTAAAAGGTTTGTAATAAACATCCAAGAAGTTAGTAATGTAAACGAGCTACCTGCTTTTTCAGCATATAAACAATACTCCCTTTTAGATACGGGATAGAAACAAGGTATTTTTGTAGTAGTGAGAAAGTCAAGAGACACATGTATTCCGAAAAAAATAGTTCCTATAATCCAAACAATGAAAAAGGAATGTTGTGTTAGGATTGAATAAATTCCCCCAATAATTGCAGATATTATAACTCCAGTTACATAAGAATGGGACCCAGAACGATGCTGAAGATAATTTGATTTGAATATTCGTTTTAACGGGAAAATAAATATATCCAAATCAGGTAAAATCGCAAAAAACATAGCATATATTAAAAAATCAAAAGTAACTTCCTTAAGAAAAAGAAGATACATAAGTGCTCCAAAAACTAAATGAGTGAAAAAGTCCATATATCGAATCTCAATTGATTATTTTTAATAATTCACATTTTTACATACCACTTGAATCAAGATATTGATGCAGTATTCGATTATCTTCATTAATCATGGTATTAATCCCGTTTTATAAAGAGAAATTAAATTTAATATTATAATATTTTGGAATAGAACTAAAGGTAAATTAAAAAAATTATTTAATTTTTCTGATGTATACAATTTATGAACGCGAAGGAGAGATATCTAGCAGTTTTTGATGATAGTAAACGAAAAAACTTAGATCATGTTCCTACGTTTGTTCAGTATATTCGTCTGGAGTTTGTTGAGTTGCATCAACAAAAGTTTGTAAACATGAATGTACCGTTCCCGTCAGATATTTCTAGATTTAAGTATGCATATTTAATGGGTTTTGAATCTGTTTTTGGTCATGTGTATCCTGGTTTAAGGGTGAGTCAGGTAGAATTAGAAGATGAAAAAGGTGAGAAGGTAATAACAGCTTGGAATGGTCAACCACCTGCGAAAAAGATGGGATATTACAAACGGGGATTCTTTTTCTCATTGGAGAATTTATATAAAGTTCAGGAGACGATGCGGAAGGTGGATGATTCGGTAGAAATAAAAAAGTTGATGGAATTTTATGAAAGGATATCGCCCCACATTTTTCCTGTTATAGCTTTCGGTGGGATTTTTGATACTTTGTGGCAATCTATGGGATTTAATAATTTTGCATACCATTATCGGAAAAATTCAAAGCTTTATCAGGAAATTATTAAATATTTTGCAGAATTAGCCCTTATTCGTATTGAATCGGTTATTGAAGCAACAGGGAGTCGTGCTGGGATTTTAAATATCAATGATGATATTGCATTCAAGGGTCGACCGATGATTTCTCCCGAGAGGTGGGAACAAGATATAGGAAAATACTATAAGGAAATATGTTCCATAATAAAAGATGCGGGAATGAAGACGACATTGCATTCAGATGGAGATGTAACTATTATGGTCCCAGTTCTGAAAAGAATTGGTTTTAGTGGGGTTCAAGGTTGGGAAGGAGGAGCAGATCCTATTATTATAAATGAAAAGCATCCTGATTTTGTGATTAATGGATTTGGTGATATATCCCAAGTTATTCCCTTCGGTTCTAAAGAAGAGATTTTCAACCATGTGAAAGAGTTAATGGATGTACTTAAGGAAAATCGCCATTTTATAATAGGACCGAGTACTGTCATTTATGAAGGTATACCGTTCGAAAATGTGGAATATTTTATTGAAGCCACAAGACGATATGGTAAATATTAAGATATTGAAAAAAAATAATTAATAGTATAGAAATTACTCAATTACTAGTTCTTTCATCATCTTTCTTGAATTTCTTATATCCAATAGTTCAGAAGAACTTATAATACTCAAGGCATCTGACCACATTTTTAACTGTTGATAATTATATTCTGAGAGCTCTTTAGACTCCTTTAAATCCCTGTAATGGATTTCCATTTGTTTTACTTGGTATTGATTAATGGCACCTTTATTCTTCAAAGCTTTATAATCGTCGAAATTAAAGCCCCATTTATATTTTTCATAATTATCATAACCTTCTCTTGGAATTTCCACAAGATAATTATTCCATAACTTATTATCAATAGGTGGAACAACCATAGTTGATATATTTCTATGTAGTTTTCCATGAAGATTATCTCTTAGATAATCACCTATAGAAATTTCATAACCAAATAGTGATATAAAAATAATCTGCGGAATTATCCTAGAATATTGTTTAAGCTGTTTTTTATGTAGTAATTGAGTATATTTCTTCACTTCATCTGATAATTTAAGTATCTGAATTAATTTTAAGGGTTGTATCTTCTTATTGGTAAAAACAAAGGTTATGTTAAGTTTATAATTTTCTTTTTCTAACCCATCAGAATATTCATCTTCGATTTTTCCCATTGATTTATTCAAATCATTACTTGAACTCTTAGAGACTGGATTAGAAATCTTTTCTTCAAGTTCACTAATAACAATTAAATCCGCAATTCTTTTCTTAATTTCATTCTTTAAAGCAAAATTATAATTTCTAAATGTACTAATGGAATCATTTTTTGACAGAAGAATTTTACTCTCGATTAAATCTATGTAGGGGTTATATACTTTCTCCCACATTTCCGATAAACCGTCCATATCTAATAATGAGAAAGGATATTTTCTCAAAATATTAGATTTACTTTCTGCATTTATTGTCATTTATTTAAAACCTCATTTTTATTTTAGTTAGGTGAATAGAGAAATGAGGGCTTAATTTTCAAAAAAGTCGCTCTATTCTCTTGATAAAATACTATTATTTGAGTGATTATCCCTTTTCTAATCTCATAATATCTTCAATTTTAGCTAGAAGATATTTGTCAATTTCATTGTCGAAATCATTAAGAACAACAATGATACATAAGATATGGTTTAAAAACAAATCTAAAACTTTAAGATTTTAAGGATCTCAAATTACTTTTATGTCTGTATTAATATAGGTAATATTGATATTTATATTTATCTTTAAATAATTCTAAATTCTAAGATCTCAGCAGATTTATTATTTTTTTCTTATAAAAAATAAAATCTGAAATTATTTTAAGTTTAACCTCCTAAGATCCACACTTCCTAATAAATAATCTAAAATATCTATTGGATATATAGCCTGGAATAATAATTAACAGAAAAGATTCCCAATATTCAATTTTTGATAGGTGTAACAATATTGTTAATAATAATTCGCCCCTTTCTATAATTTGGAAGCTTACTTAATATTAAAGATTAAACAATTTTCTCGTTTTATCAACAGTACCCGAATCAAATTTCTTAAATAAGGCATAAGCAGCAGTTATTCCCTTCTGTTCTAAAGAAGAGATTTTCAACCATGTGAAAGAGTTAATGGACGTATTTAAGGAAAATCGCCATTTTATAATAGGACCGAGCATTGTCATTTATAAAGGAATACCGTTCGAAAATGTGGAATATTTCATTCAAGCCTCTATACGTTACGGCAAAAATTAAGATATCACAAGGCTTTCGACGTATATGTGTGAAATATTTTCATTTTGCCTTTAATCAGAAACAATCAAAAAAGGAAGAAAAAGTCCGTAATTGGCAAGAGAAAGATCCGTACTTATTTATTACCGAAGATTAAACAATTTTCTCGTTTTTTCAACTGTAGCAGAATCAAATTTCTTAAATAAGGCATAAGCAGCAATCGGTACTATACAACCACAATTTTCACATAATAGTGATGAATTTCCCATGACACAAAACTTTTGTTTTCCATCAGGATAGAAACTTTTTATTTGACCAGTTTTAAATATACAATGTGGTACAAATTCTTTTGATCGATATACTTCTAACATTTTTTTTGAATAACAAATAAAATTTCCATATTCACGCATTACTTTTAAAATGTCTCTAATTGTCTTTTTTAATATATTTCCTTTTAATAAAAGTGGATCGTTAGGATAACCAGTGTACAATGTAAAAACAAATCCAGAAGCACCATTATCGTGAGCAATCTTAACAATATCTTCAATTTCCTTATGATTTAGCATCATAATAGTTGATGTAACAACCGGATTGCTTTCCCGAATATTTCGAATGACTTTATCAAAAACCTTCGCACCTCTTATCTTATCATGAGTTTCCTTTGTACCATCTATACTCACCCAGTATCTTGGTTGTTTATATCCATTAAATCGAGGCAATGTTATAACTCCATTTGATACAACTTGAACCGAGGGGAAAATTTTAATCGCTTCTTTTATGACATCCATTCTTAAAGTAGGTTCTCCACCGGTTAAAACAGCTATTTTTGTTCCTAATTTTCTATGGTATTTAAAAACCTTTATCCATTCTTCATTGGATAATTCTGTTCTTTTACTTTTTAATTCCGACGTTGATGAAAAAAAATAGCAATGCTTACATTTTAAATTACATTGCCAAGTTAAATCATAATTCACATAAAATGGAACATTTCTTAGTATTGAACGTAAAAATGATGGTCCCATGGAAATAAAATTTACTATATTTCCCAAGTTAACTAATCCCATTATTGTTGATAGAAGATTCGATTATTTAAAATTTTTAATTTTTCATTATAATTTTAATGAATATAATTTTGATCTTGAGGTAGATTTTCAAAAATACCATCATTAGAAATTTATCAATCCTCGGCTACAACCCGGGCTATTTTGAGAAATAAATCAATAAATTCTTCGTCTGAACCAAAATGGTTCCCAAAAACTACATGACGTCGCATAATTGCTTTAAGTACTTTCTGCATCGTCTTAGCTCTTTCAATACTAAGCTTTTTCCCCGCAAACTTTTCCATCATATTATAAGCTTGGATAAGGCTTTTTTGTGCTTCCTTTCTTTTTTCGATATTCTCACTGATTAGTGCCTGAACCTCGTCGGGCCGTAACATAGCTTCTATCTCCATTGCGGTAATGAAAGCTTTCTTTTTTTGATTCAATTTCAAGTTTTTGCGTAACCAAGCCCTAGGATCTGCATTTGGATCAGCGAGGAATTCTGAAAAGATCTTCAATAAAAAGTTAGAATTGAACTCTTCGAATAGATTTATTTATAGTAGTATAAGCTTCTTTATAATAAAAAAGAAATAAAAAAGCCTGCTATTTAATGTATTTTTTCATATTATTTACTATATTCTTTAAAACGTTTTTCTAGGTTAGGATCTATAAGAGTATCCATTATATATTTAGCGTATTCTTCACCAGTAGCTCCATTATCTCGGCCAGTAATCACAACCTTCTTCTCTAAAGTTGCACAAATATCAAGTGCCATTTCGAGTTTATTTGCTTTCTCGTTATATCCTATATGATTTAATAATAATGCCGTTGCTTTGATAATGCTCGAAGGATCTGCATATTGGGCTCTTCCTTCCTCTACCATACGAGGAGCTGAACCGTGAATTGCTTCAAACATAGAATATTGCTTTCCTATGTTAGCAGAGCCTGCAGTTCCGACGCCTCCTTGAATCTGAGCTGCCTCGTCAGTGATAATATCCCCATAGAGGTTCGGAGCAACAATAACTCTAAATTGGCTTTGTCTTGCAGGATCTACTAGCTTAGCTGTCATAATGTCGATGTACCAATCGTCCCATTCTACTTCGGGATAATCTTTAGCAACTTCCTCTGCTATAGCAAGAAACTTTCCATCAGTAGCTTTTACAACGTTTGCTTTGGTAACTACTGTGACTTTGTTAATGTTGTTCTTTTTAGCGTAATCAAAGGCTAATCTGATAATCCTATCTGCTCCTTGCGATGTAATAACCTTAAAATCAAAGGCTAAATCATCAGTGATATTTATACCTCTTGAACCTAACACATAAGCTCCTTCTGTATTTTCTCTGTAAAACATCCAATCAATATTTTTTTCAGGTACTTTAACTGGACGAACGTTAGCAAATAGATCCAATTCGCGACGCATGGTTACATTTGCGCTTTCGATGTTTGGCCATTTATCCCCCTTTCTCGGTGTTGTAGTGGGTCCCTTTAATAATACATGGCACTTTTTTATTTCTACTAACACATCGTCCGGGATCGCTTTCATTACTTTTGCTCTGTTTTCAATTGTTAAGCCTTCAATTACTCGAAGTTCAACTTTTCCATTCTCACTCTCTTCTTTTAACAAGAATTCTAATATGGCTTGCGCGTGTTTTGTAATAAATGGTCCAATACCATCACCTCCAACCAGTCCGATGATAATTGTTTTTATCGTTGTGTAATCAATCCAATCTCCAGCTTTTTTCATTCGTTCTACTCTTTCTAACTGCTCTTTTACTAATTTCTCAAAATGGTTTTTTGCGTCTTCAATTATTTTATCCATTTTTGTTTTTCTCTATTCGTTTATTGATTATTTAAAGAATTATACCTTATTTTTTCCCATTTCTAAATTGCATTAAAAATTTAATTTCTATTTAGGTGAATTTCTAATCTCTTAAAAAATTTGTATTTTACTGAGATCTGATTATTTTTCTCCTACAAATATCCCCTAATTAAAGGAAGTCAAGTGATAATAAATTTGTTAA
>Ga0209976_10001969_pt1 | contig 11833 bp, 9 predicted proteins | sample SumtaG_FD_182806 | JGI IMG/M metagenome (GOLD analysis project Ga0209976, IMG submission 182806) | Deep subsurface microbial communities from Indian Ocean to uncover new lineages of life (NeLLi) - Sumatra_00157 metaG (SPAdes) (version 2) | ecosystem: Environmental > Aquatic > Marine > Oceanic >... | reverse complement strand
CTGTTCGCCCGCGTCGACTCCATAGGCGTAATGGGCCGCCCGCACGCGCGCCACGTCCGTCGTAAAGACTTCGATTCGCTCGTGCCGTTCGGAGACTACACGGCCGGGCGCGCGACTCTCGTCGAGCCATGCTCCGCGACCCTGATATACGCTGTAGCCGCCTTCGTGCGCGAGCAGGGTAGACCTTAAAACGCGCGCGGCCGATTCCTGCTCGCACGTCTGAACGGGGACTATCAATATCACGCTGGTCAACTCAATCACCTCCTCTCTGTCAAGGGGAATCTACTCCCAATCTCGGCGGGCGTCAAGAAGAATCGTCGCGGAAAGATTCATGCCAACATCGCCTTCTCCCCCCATGGAAACATCCGTGCCAAGCTTGCGCTCGACACAAAGCTTTTACATCTTATACATGTGGGGCGTGCGCGGGGCGCTGAGTCTAGCAATTCCCGTGCCAGTGCAGACGGGCAATCCACCGCTTGGCATCATTTTACATCATAGACAGACGTAAAAGGGCCATGTAAAAGGTGTGTTTGGCACGCTGCGTGACGTAAAAGGCGTAAAACACACTCCCCCCCCACTATACCCCCCTCCCCCCGGAGGTAGTAGGGGCAGGGGATCAGAGGCCCGGACAGTTTCGCGTCATTTCTGGGCAAGTTTTTTCGTAAATATGGGATTTTAAACGAGTTAAGGGGTTTTGGCTGTGAGGAGGGGGGGCGTGTCACAGGAAGGGCTGGGGAGCGTCACAGGAGAGGGGGGTGCGTCATTTTGGCGTGGCCCGTTTTTCTCTCTCCCCCCCGCCTGGGGGTAAGAGGGAGGACCAAGGCGGAGGTGGAGGGTATAAGGTGTATAAGGTATAAGTATAACGAATCAATATAGACTTATTCCCCCCCTGCCCCTCTTATTCCCTGTCCGAGGCTGCCCCTCTCACCGGGGTCCGGGGGGGTGAGAGAGAGATTTGGCGCAAATCTTGCGGGGAAGGGGAAGCCGGTGGAAGCCGGTGGACGCCGGCGGGGGCCGGCGCGCGCAGGGATCCCCCGCGGGCCTCTTTCGAGGCCCACAGCCAAAGGCCGGATCGTATCACGGGGGGTTCAGAGCCGGTCGGGAGGGTTCCCGGCTCCTTTATGAGACCACGCCTGGGGGAAGCTTGCCTGCGTCCATTAGAGCCTGCTCCAGGCGTGCAGCGAGGCCCACGATAGAAGGGTCCAGGACGAGATATTGGGCAAAGGAGAAATCGGCGATGCCCTCGTCCTTCTCGGCCTGAGAGCCCACCACGAAGGTGCGCTCGCCGATGGGGATGTCGTTGGGGTCCAGCCGGGCGACGGTGACGAAGATGTGGGGATCGGGGTTGTTGCGCCCTGGGGGCTGGATCCGGATGTCCACGATTTCGCTCGCGGCTTCGACGGGACGGGTGATGTCGGTGGTGTAGTCGACGGCCATTTTACATGTCTCCCACGAATCTGAGGACGTCCTTCTTCACAGGGGCCGCGGTCGAATCTTGGCGACTGACGGCTTTGCCCATTTCGGTCTTGGCGATGCTGGCGACGGTGGCCATCCCCGCGGCTCTCATGGTGGTGCCCACGGTGGAGGGGAGGGTCAGGCCGGCCAGGGCTTCTGCGCGCCTCTCCAGGAGGCTCCCAAAAAGGCGGGCCGTGGGGGCGACTCGGACGAGGGTTCTCGGCGAGGCGATGGCGAGGCCGACGGCGAATCCTGCGCCACCCCCGGCTGCGATGCCTGCCAAGCCTCCGCCGTCCTGGGCGCCGATGACCCCACCTCCGCCGGTGGCTCCGGCGATGATGGACGGGCCGATGAACTGGCCTGTCGCGCCCAGGCGGGGGAGGACGCTCGGGACGCCAAATTCGGCGGCGTTGGCCTTGGTGAACTGGAGGCCCAGGGTGGTTTCCCCGACGAGGCGGTTGATGTTGTAGCCGAACTCCTTGTCGAAGGCTTGGACGGTCCGGCGGGCGTGGGTGCTGGTGGCCCCGGCGTAGGAGGAGATGAAGCTCTCGGCTCCTGAGACCCCTTCTCCGAGGACTTTCCTCATGTCAAATCTGGCATCGAACATCCGGCCAAGCTGGTCATTCACTTCGGAGAAGCTTTGGCCAGCGGCGGTTTTGAGGTCTGAGCCCATGGACTTGTTGGTGAGGGCTCGGAGGCGAGCACCCACAGCGCGCATGTCGGCGACGAGTTCACCGGTGATGGCCTTGCGGATGCCGGGCTGGTCGACTCCGACGAAGCCCTTGTTCTCGTTGACCCAATTCTGGACGAGTTCCTTCAGGCGCACCCCTACATTGACGGGGGTGTTGCGGAGGCTCTCTTCGAAGGCTTCGACGGCCTCTTTCCAAGCGGCAGTGTCGACGACGCCATCGTCACCTTTGAAGGCGGCTTTCGGAGGCGGTCCTTTGATGATTCCGTTGATCTGGTTGGAGAGGGCTCGGGCTTCCGCGCCTTCGGCATTTCTGAAGGCTTCGCGCAGGCCCGCGGGACCGAGGGCTCCTGTTTCCGCCTGGACTGAGCGCAGAGAGGCAAGATTGACCACATCGTCCACGGTGCCACTGATGTCGATGGTGCGGTTGGCGCGGCGGACGAGGCCGTCCCGCGCAGCACCAAGGGTTTCGAGCACTCCACCCTTTCCTCCAACTTCGCGGAGGAGAGTCCTGGAGGCATCGATAACGTCGATGGGGGTAGGCTGGGCTTTGAACTTCCCGCCGATGATGCGTTGGGCGCGCATGACGAAGGCGTCGCCAATGGAAAGGCCGGCGACTTCTTCCACGCCGGCGATGCGGCCAGCGATGAATTCGGAGGCCGAGCGGCCTGTTCGAACAAGTCCAGGGGCGCGCGCGGCGATGGCGCCGCCCACACCTCGGACGGCTTTGCCGGCCACCGAGAGGATCGGGCCGGAAACTCCGCCCAACCCTGCCTGGAGGCCCACGGAAAGCGGGTCGATGTTGTCTGGGATGCCGAGAACCTTTCCTGCAACCTGCCGGCCCCCTTCAATGAGGGCAGCGGTCGCGGCGCCGGTGGCAATCGAGGCAACGCCACCTCCCGCGGCCACGCCTGCACCAAAGGCAATCGCAGAGCCCACATCCGAGGAGAGATCCGCCATATCGCGGAAAAACTCGCCCAAACCGCCCTTATTCGGGTCAACCACCTTCCAAGGCTCGGCTGCGTCCTTGCGAACGGCGAAATTCAGCCCCTCGCCCATCTGCATGACTTCGTAACCCCTTCCAATGAGGAATTGCTGGGCTTGGGCGGGCGAAGTGGCGAAATTCTTCAGCGTGAAGCGCTCAAAGTCGTCCACACCCATCTCATCGAGCACTTTGCTGGGACGAAGCTGGCCCATTTCCTGGCCGGTAAGCTCCCGGAAGCCCCCAGCAGTGTTGAGGTCTTCCATAACCATGCTGCCGGTCGAGGGATCTCGAAAAACTTGTTTGCGTGCCATTTTTACTCCGTCTCCAGGACAAATCCAGTGTCAGTGTGTGTGGCCGGGGGCTTGAAAGTGCCCGAGGGCTGTTGGACTTGGGTTGCACCAAAAGCGTCAATCCCTCGGACGCCAGCATCGCGCAAATTCTCGAATGCTTTGTCGGGAAGTGGATCTTTGAACACAACCGAGTCGAAATCGCCGAAATTCGCCGCCCCGCCGTGGGTTGCTTCCAAGGTGAGGATTTTTCTCCCGAAAACGCTGAGTGCGTTGACGAGCTTGAAGTAGGTGACGCTCGGATCGTCGGTTACCATGGTGAACTGTCCACCAAAGAGCTTTGACTCGATGAGGGAGAGGTTTTTACCACCCGCTTCACTGGTGAAGATTCCCGTGATGCGGGAAAGCAGCGGATCGAGCGCTTTGAAGTCTGCAGGCTGCAATTTCTGAAAAAGGCTCGCTTCGACCGCTCCACCGGGGGCTGTACCGAAAAGACCCATCCCATTGTTGAGAATCTTCAAGGCTTGCTTCGCAGTGACGAAAATTTCCCGAGAAGCGCGATATTCCTTCTGCACGGGCGCGGGAATCTTGGCTGCGGTCGCTGCGGCGCGCACAGACGACGAAATGTTCCTTCCAAACTCGGAAATCCGCCCATTGACGAAATTGATCACCTGAGCGGTCAAAAGTCCGGGATTTTCCTTAAATGGCTGCATCAGCGACTCAATTGACTTCTTTTGAGCTTCCAGCGAAGCCGCATAAGCCCTCCGGCCCTGATCGACGCCTGGGCCGCGAAGTTCGGTCAAAACGGCCTCAGCTTGCTGCACCATCGCGTCAGCCGCGGGCATCATCGCGAGAAGGGCTGCCTGGGACATGACGGTTCGGTCGAACTCATTTTTGGCGACTTCGGCGGCTTTGATGCGCTCCTGGGACTCTCGGCCCTGGCGGGCGGTTTCAAGCTGGGCAAGCACGATTGCGCCGGCCTGGGCTTTGCCTTCACCGCGCGCTTTGAGTGCGGTGGCCTGGGCGGCTACATTCTCCCGCCGAGCAACCTCGGGATTGACAAGCGCTGCGTGAAGCCCAGGGGCTGCCGCGGCGAGGAAACCCGCTGCCAATCTCTGGGCTCGGGTGAATCCTTCGGGTTTCGTGGGGACTCCGTCCGGATTGCGACCAAGGAGTTCCCTCAGCGCATCCAAATCGGGGGATTCGCTGATCGGAGAGGGCTCTGCCTTTCCTGCATCTTCGGCGTCGCGCTGCGCTCGTACTCCAACCCCATCGGCAATTGCCTTCTGGGTGATCGGTCCGAGCAGCGATTCTTCCTGCGCGGGCGGAGCGGCAGGTTCGGGAGGGGGAGTACCCATCTCAGCCGAAGGGCCTTCAGGAACCGGCGTGAAAGATTTGAGCGCGAGGGGATCTTCGGCGCTGGGCTTTTGGGCGCCCTTTCCTTTCGCTGGCTGCGCGCCAACCGCCTTTCCTTCGGTGGTTCGCGCGGAAAGGGGGTCATCCACTACACCCCCTACCCTCGTTTTTGCGTGCCCCAGCAACCCAGCCATCACCCCACCGGCAAATTCGGGATCCGCCGACATCTGCTGGCGGAGTTCAGCGGCCTGCTGGGAAGCCTGGGCTTCCGCAGCCTGCAGCGCGGGATCGGGCACCTGGGTGCCTGCAGGAGCAGGCTGGGCTGAGGCGATATTCGTACTTGGCCCCGGCGGAGAAATCCCCAGAGGCTGCTGGGCTGCCTGCCCTGCAGCCTGGGAGCTTTGGGCGAGAAACGCCTGAGAAAGCTCGGCCTTCTGCACCTGGACTGCCGCGAGGGCCTCCCGGAGGGACTGAACCTCTGTTGGATCAGTCGTGGTGTTGCCTGGGACGGCAGCCGCCAATTGCGCCTGATTCAACCGAAGGATAAGCTTCTGCTCGGTGGCCTCGGCGCGCTGGAGAGACTGCTGTAGTGAGATTGGCATGGGCGTCTCCTATCCCTGAATGTTCGGGAAGAGGTTCCGCTGCGTCTCCGCAGTTCCTTCTTCCTTCTTGGGGAGTGTGCTGGTGCCGAAGAATCCAGCGGCGCCGGAAACCAAAGCACTGAGAATGGGATCCTGGCGGGGCTGCAATGAAGCCAGTCCGCCAATTCCGCCGAGTTCAGCGCCGACCTGTCCAGCCTGGATGCGACCGGCTTCTGCGGCAGTCAAGTTCAGCGCGAGCGTGTCCCCGGCCGACGCTCCCGCAGCGGCGAGCGCGAGCCCGCGGCCCGTGTCTTTGCCGCCGGACTTCGCGAGACCCGAGAGGAGCGCGCCGCTGAGTTGCGGCCCTGCGCCCGAGGCGACGATTTCCCTGAAGAGGGGCTGTAGCGTTTTGAAGACATCGATGAAAGCCTCCGGAGTTGCACGTTCACGCGCACGGGTGATCTGTCCTTCCACGGCCGCGCGGGATTCATTTGAGTTCTGGGCCTGGAGGAAACCGACCCCAAGCCCAAGAAAGAGGTTGACCAGAGATTCGAAGTCGAAGGAGAAACCGCCTCCTCCGCCGCCTCCCGTGGTGTCAATTTCTCCACCGCCAGGACCGAACGGAGCGCCAAACTCATCCCCAGGCCGACCTGAGCCTGGAGAATCCCCAAACCCGGAACCGAAATCGTCCCCAAAATCATCTTCAAAGTTCTGAAATTCTGCCATTAAACTACCACCTCAAGTGCGCTTGGGAAGAGGTTGGGGAACAGCCTTCGCTTGCTGGTTCCCAATCCGCGTTTAAGTTTGTCCGCGTCGTCGGTTCCAACAGGATCACCGAGGGCAGGGACGAGATTCACCAGGGAGCGCGAGGTGTTCGACCGCGCGTCCCGGAGGAAGTCGTTGGGCGAGGGGAAGTGGATAGGCTTGTTCGCCTCCTCTTCCGCTTCGAATTGCTCCCTCAGCGCCAACTGTACAGACGCAGGAGCAAAGATCGCAAGTCCCGGAGCCCATTCCGAAAAGGGAGCCCCCGGCACTGCGGTGACTGACAACTGATTCGGTGTGACAAACACGTCCGAGAAGCTGCCATCGATGAAATCATTGGATGCGCTGTATGGGACCGGGAGCAGGTCGAAAGCTGCCCGGTGCTCCGGCGTATCAGACACCGTGATCGTGAAAATGTAGGGCCACACACCCTCCCCGGCATTCCCTGGATCGATCAGGAATGATCCCACCTCCATCATGTTTAGAGCCCAATCCGGCCAGCCGGGAAACTCTCTCCGGCGGTCCGAGGTCTGGGCTGAATTCAGAAGGACAACTTCAGGCATCTAGCTCTCCGACTCTAGTTTACCGCTTTTCCGGCCTCTTGTCGAGGGGTCTTCGATTCGTTCTTCGGGCCTTCCAGCACCGGGGGCTTCTCGTACTCTTCGATCTTCTTGGCCTGCTCGGCAGACGTTTTCTGCAACTGAAGCAGAACCTGCTGCGTCTCTACCAGCAGCGACTCGGTCTGCTTCCTCTTGATCTCGCTCTCGGCGAGGGCCAAACTCAGTGCCATTGCTTCATTCAGAGGCATGGTTTTCTCCCTAAGTGAACATGATGCGGCGTCGTGCCGCGGGTGCGCTTGTGTCGACAATTGTGATGTCGAAAAGTGAGGCTGCATTGTACTCGTCAAGGGGGCTAGACCCCGAGCCAATGACAGACCTGAGACGAAAGTCGTCTACTCCCGTGGAAAAGTTGGCTGTGATGATTCGTAACATGAACTCTGCCTCGAACTCGTCATTGCCGGCAAGGTCGGGGGATCCTGAATCCCCTTGTTCGTTACTTTCCGTGCAACCGGCGTTGGTGCTGACGAATGTTCCCGAGCCAACCTGTCGAGTGGTGTCGTCGCCGTCGGCATAATTGAGTGTCGAGTCCCACTGGACATCCGTACTCGCGCCAACAGCAGTCCACGCCCCTTCATTGATGCTGAACTCGATCCGCTCCAACCAGTTGCTCTTACCTCCACCGCCAGTCTCCTGAAGGACGAAGCGATGACGGAAGTCGATGAAACCCCCCGCGGAATCGTTCTTGTCGAGCGAGTAGGTGGTATTGGCCGCAGCCTTCCACGTCGCGCCCGTCTGAGAGCCGTCATCATTCCGCCCGCGTGCGGCATCTTGCCGGAGGACTACTGGATCCACAGGTTACCCTCTTGCGTCTCGTAGATGCTTATCGGAGAAACGTCGCTTGGGACTCAACACCGAGAAGTCCGGGTCCGTTGTTGCCTTGTTAAGTATAGCCCGGTACTCATCATTTGCAACCCATTCTCCAAACTTTACTTCAGGGTGCTTGTGCATCAGGTCGAGCAGTTCGGCCTTGGTATCCCACCCTTCAAGGTCAAAGCCAAAGCGCTGGGCGAGATCAAACACAAGATCGCTGCACCCAAAATGCTCCCCTACCTTATAGTAGAAGTCCATCTTGTGGTAGACGAGCCTGCCTTTGGTTTCGTCTGCCGTCACTGCGGCGATGATTCCCATCTGGGGCGCTTCCTCCCAAGTGCCTTGCATGTTGTCGAAGGTCGAGCCGTCTGCGTAATACAGCCTCCACCTGAGTAAGGGGTTCATTAGAAAATCCTCCTGAATTTGATGTTGATAGTGACGAGTCCGGAGCCGCCTCCACCCGAGGCGCTCTCCCACCAGACCCACGAACCAGCAGGGATATCTTCACTGCCGTCGGTCTTCAAGGTTCCCGTGTTGCCCACCGAACTACTGGAGATGGTGAGGCCAGAACTCAGGACCGTAGTTCCCGCTTGGCTCCGTTGGGAGTTGTGGTGGATGTTCACTCCGACAAGAGAAGCTCCCATGCTGACATGGACACCGCGGACTTCGGTGATCTCGATCTTGTTGGAGGTGTAGAACATGGTGATGTCTTCGGCGCCGTCGGGGTTTTCCAGCGTGCTCGCGTGCTCGTCTTCCACCGTCGTCCACACCGGGATGGTCGCGCCCTGCTCCAGAATCTGGATCGCACCGGTGGTGTTACCCTTCGCCAGCTTCGCCAGAGAATCTGTGGCATCCGAATAGAGCATGTCACCCTGGGCGTAGGTGGTGATATCGGTGCCACCCTCAACCTCAAGGATGGGAAGTATGACAGCGTCGAACTTCCTCAGCAGGCCCGCGTTCGTCCAGCCTAGCCAAGTGTCTCCAACAGCGGTAGAGGCATGGCTGATGAGGGCGAGATCCGTCTCGTCCATGGCCTGCGACACGCCCGTGGTGAGAGTGTCACGCCCCATGACAGAGTTCTCTTTGATGTCCTGGATCTTGGCGAAGGTGACGGTGGCTGCCTTGACGGTCGCGGTGACGACTCCGATTGACTCGGCAAAGTTGATGTCACCGCCGTCTTGGAAGTCTGCCGCTGCGAGGACACCACCGGTATCCACCTGAACTTCTGTGCCACCACCGGCGCCCGGTACAACCTCAAGCGAGATGAGCCCGGTGCTATTGTCATAGGTGAGAACAAAATTGTCCTGCCCTGCGCCAACCGTCTGGTCGACGTCGAAGACAAAGGCCGAGAGAATGACGTTGCCGGTGCCGTGAGGGACAATGGAGATGGAGGTGTTGTCGGTTGAACCCTTGATGCTGTCGGTGAAGATGTCGCCTTCGACTTCGAGGTCATTCTGAATGCCGCAGTCCGCGCCAGATCCCGCGGTGTCGCAGACGAGATTGTCGAAGATACCCTCGCCCTGCCAATGCGCCACGGTGACAATGTCGGAGTCGGCGACAGCCGGCCCTGCGATGATCATTGAACGGGGCGAGTAGGTGGCGTTGCCAACAGCAGACTTGGGAAGCCCGAAGCGCAGAAGTCCGTCGCTATCGAGGAAACCAAACTCAATGTCGCCCGTGACGGGGCCGGAGGGGTTCTGAAAGATGAACGCACCATTGAGGTTGTATGTAGGAGGACCATCTAGTGCGACATGGGAAGTTCGTCCAAGGCAGCTATCGCCAAGCCGCAGGATGCCATAGTCGGGAGTGGTGGTGTCTCCCACCTCAAGGTCGTAATCGGTGAGATCTCCCGCGCCGTTTGCGATAAAGTTGTGCAACCCCGTCCATGTCGGCGCGATGGTCTTGTCGATGGTCTGATCGCCGTCCCCCACACTCGTCACTTCCGAGGTGTGGTTGGGGTGGACGTATCCTCCACTGGTGAGGTCAATCGTGGTCGAACCGTCCTTGCGGTAGTTCAGGGCTGCGCCGCTCCGCCAAAGGTCGCCAATGACCGGAGAGGGAGGGTCGCCTGCTTTGTCGTTGAAGTTGAGATGCGCGCCAGCAACCGCTCCCGTGTCGTTCTGCACCAACGCGAGGAGGGTTTCATTCCGCGCAATCACCGTCCCACTGACGATGCGACAATGGTTGTTGACGTCGAAGCCCCATGCGGTTGTGACTTCTGCACCCTGCTCAATCGTCCTCAGCCCGATGGATCTGACCACCACACCCCCGGTGAAACTGTTCAGGGCATTTAGATCGAGTCCGACGTATTCGTTCAGGGTGTGCGAGGCGTCATCGGCTCCGTTGAGACGAAGAGCGGTCGATACCGCTATAGCCGAAGCGTGATCCTTTGGCGTACCGCTGGTGAAGCGCGGCCGGAAGTCAGGACGGAAGGCAAGGCAGGTGGAGTTTTGCCCCTGTGTGCCTGAAGCCGTTTCCCACAGCAATGAGATGCACTGCGAGGTGGAACTGTCAAGAGGCTGAGAAATTGCCGCAGCAATCGCCTTATTATTCGAGGCGTCAACGCGAGTGCGGACCGCAAACTTGGCGTCACTGAATACAAGACTACCAATCCGCACCTTACCCTTATCTGCCCCATCAAGTGATCCGTCACCGAGGACTAAAACATCGGTCGTGGCGCCCGGCTTGATTTTCAAGTCCCCGGTGTTGCCCGTGAGACTTTGATCTCCCCCACTCTGCGTCAGGGTAAGCAAGCCGCCTATCGAGTCGAGCAGGGAAGCGGGGAACTTCAGAGTGGCATCGGAGCGAATCGAGGTCGTCGCCACGCCTTCTACAAACGCGGTCCCGTAGCCAATCGTCGGAATCGCGAAGGTAACGCCGCCTCCTCCCCCTGGCAAGTCGTCGAGCAGAACCTTCTTGTGGATCCCGGCTGAATCGTCGTAGGTAACAACAAGGTCGGCCGCACCATCAGGCGTGGCATCAGCAGCCAAGGTGGTGATGTCAAACCCCAGCGAGGCGCTTCCACCCGCACCACCGTCAACCAAGGTAATCGGCACCGACGCCGAGAGGCGCCGTTCATTGTCCAGATCGCCCGACAGCGCCATCACAACAAACGATTCGTCCTTCTTGGCAAGGAGCGAAGTCGGGGTGATGTTGTTGAACGCAGCTACCTGCCGGTCAAGATCCCTGATCTTGAGATCTATCTCGTCAAGGATGTCGCGGATGCCCCGGTTCGGAACGTTCTTGGTGGTGATGCCCGGATAGGTTCTCGCCACTATATGCCCTTCGCGAATCCAGTCGTGTCAAAGATTGCACCGAAGAAGCTGACTCGCACGGAGGCGCCTCCCGATTTTGTGAAGCGGAACCGCACAGATTCTCCACTCCCCTGTTTGGCTACCTTGGATAGCTGCGTGAAGTCAAGAGGGATGTCAGCAACCTGTTCCTCATCGACCTTTCCTTCGACGTGCTGCACGAGATGCAGACGCCCAATCTCTCCTGGCGCTGCGGAGTGTCGGACAAATGATTTGCGAACGATGTTCTGGAGGGCAACTCCACCCAGGTAGATGTCGCCGGTCTCGACGGCAAATTGGATGCCATTCGTCGCCACAGGTTCAGCTTCTCCGACATCGTGGTGGTAGAGCTTGCCATCGGCGTTGACCGAGAAGCTCTCATAGATGCCGTTCAACGTAGCCATGACGATGTCATTCGCATCTCGACGGATGGGCCAGTTGATCTTCGACTTGAGCCCGCCCGCAAGAGAGAGCTTGGCGTGGCTGGGGTGGTAGTTGAGGAATGCGGTTTCAGTCGGCTCAGTCGCCCCCGCGGGAACGTAGGTGAATTCGAGTCGGTACTTCGCCCTGTTGTTGATGAGGCGGCACTTCGAAAGGAGAGCCACGTTGACTGTGGCTTCCCAATCAAGGTCGTCGGTGAGGATGTCCCAGCCTGAACCATCGGTGACGACGATCCCTACCGGGGAAACGTAGGCGAGGCGCAGCCCTGTTCCAAAGGAGAAGAGTGCGTGCGCCACCGCGTTCACGATCCCAAATGCGCCATCGATCTGAACCTTGAAGCGCTCGGGGGTGAAGGCTGAATCCTCGGGCCGCGGCAGAGAGATGACCTTCCAAAGGGCATCCCTCAAGATGACCATGAAGAAGTTGTCCATGGTGCGAACCGCTACAACCTCATCTCTTTCCTTCGTGTTGAACCTAAAGACATTGAGAGCGGGGAAAGAGTGAGGCTCGTCGAAGAAGGAGAAGACAACCACCTGCTTGTCGAGGATGTCTCCCATG
>Ga0209976_10001966_pt1 | contig 11862 bp, 15 predicted proteins | sample SumtaG_FD_182806 | JGI IMG/M metagenome (GOLD analysis project Ga0209976, IMG submission 182806) | Deep subsurface microbial communities from Indian Ocean to uncover new lineages of life (NeLLi) - Sumatra_00157 metaG (SPAdes) (version 2) | ecosystem: Environmental > Aquatic > Marine > Oceanic >... | reverse complement strand
CAAAGATATATACTGGCCTGCTTTAAATTCCAGTCGATGCGGTTCCACCAACTCAATATGCAAATACTGAAACTTCTCATTAATCAAGATGTGCTCTGAAACTTTACCTTTATATTGCTGGGCTTTTGGCATAAACAATAATTATATCCTATTCACTAATCAACCCCATTGCAACTCCAGCCCTTATAGTCGCATCAAAACCATCTTCAACTGAAGCATAACTCTCATCAGTTAACTCAAACAATCGCTTCGCTATTGGCACCAACAAACTCTTTGAAAACTTAAGCGTTAAAAAACTCTCATCAAGTCTCTGCTCATCATCAAACCTCACTCTATCAAGACTGTCAGCATGCCTTAAAGTCTTTAACTCCGGTATCATCTCTGGTACTTCACTCTCTCCTGACACATGCCATTGACATATATATTTAACTACCTGCAGTGTTTCCTGAGACGTCTCAAAAGGCATTATCTCTTTCCAATTTTCCTCCACCCACTCTGCTGCTGCTACACCATGCTCCTCATAAACCGCTCCATTTATCTGAGTATCATGAAATACTGCCCCCCAATCAATCGCCTCTCTATTAATCTCCACCCCCACCTCCCCAGTTGCTATTAAAACTCTAGCCAATGTTTCTGCTAAAACTAATACTCGTCCCAGATGATCTCCTTCATGGTCCTCAGCTAAACCATTTACAAGCCAACTAGTTTCCGGTCGAAATTTAATTAAATCACCTTTCATTGGAAGAAAATCACCTACTATTCCCTTAACCTTCTCCGCCGCCGCCTCCCAAGATATATCCTTCCTCACTAAGTTGTCTTTACCCATAATAACTAGCTTCCTTATTAGAGTTATAGCGTGATATTATATCAGAAGCCTTATGAAACTAACTACTATTGGCGACTGTTGCGTCGATATCTATCCTCAAGAAAACCAGTCTTTTTTAGGTGGCACAGCCTACAATCGCGCCCTTAAAGCTCAATCAGCTGGCGCTCAAACCACCCTTACCTCTGCTATTGGTACTGACTCCTGGGGCAAACAATATCTTGCCTCTCTTAAATCCCATCACATCAACACCCATCACCTTTCCATCATCAAAGGCAAAACCAGCTATATCAACATCACTCTTGATAAACATAAATCCCCTCAATACTCTAAATGGCAGCTTGGCGTCCTAAGAAAATTCAAGCTAACTCCAACCCATAAAAAATTTCTCTCTGCCCAAGACGCTATCATCATTACCTACTTTAAACCCATCAAACACCTGCTTGAATCCTTTATCAAATTCTCCCTCTCTCAACCCTTAAAACTAGCTGACTTTGCTGGCGGCTCTATCTATAGTCCTGCCATTAAAACCATTAACCGCTTTCTCCCCCATTTGGATATTGCTATTAGAAATGTTGATTATCATAACCAATCAGAACTTAACTACTTAAAATCCCTCGCTAAAAAACACCGCAAAATCATTCTGGCTCTTTTAGGTAAACACGGCAGCCTAATATTTACTCCTAGCAAAAAATACTACCAACCAGCTATTAAAACTAAAGCCAAAGACACCACTGGCGCTGGCGATGCCTACATCCCTGTCTTTACAATTGAATACCTTAAACATCAAAACATCAAAAAAGCCATGATAAAGGCTACCCAAGCTACCTCTCAAGTCATTACCCAACTAGGTGCTAACTAACTTATTTAACCGCCTCACCATCTCTTCAATCTCTTTATCATCATAACCATGTATCTTCGCCCCCTGCTCTAAACTGTCAAATTCCGCTGCAAAACAACCCACACAATGTAAACCATAGTCTTCAGCCAATGCCTCAGCCAACTTAGGATAAGTCTGCACCAACTCCCCCAAGTTCATCTCTTTACCTATCTTTGCCTTTGGCTTACTTTTTCTTCCCATATCCCTCCAAAGCTTTTTTTAATGTCACCAGTCCCAAAGTCACACACTTCCTTCTTGTCACACTCACCTTAATCCCCAACCTCTTAACCATCGCTTCGTCATCCATCTTCTCAACCTCCTTTTTCTCTTTCCCCTCTACCATCTCTGTCAACATGCTGCCTGCTGCCATAGAAATCGCACATCCTTCTCCCTGAAACTTAATCTTCTCTATCCTATCTGCCTTCATTTTTACCCCCACTTCCATAATATCTCCACAACTAGCATTTGTTTCCTTAGCTCTTCCATCTACCTGCTTCAACTTCCCCCAATTCCTTGGATGCTTAAAATGATCTAAAATCTCTTCCCTATACAAATCCATATTACTTAAACACCTTTTTCACTTTCTTCAACCCTTCAATCAGCCTATCCACATCTTCTTTAGTATTGTAGATGTAAAAACTGGCCCTGGTACTCGATACCAGCCCCAATCTCCGATGTAACGGCATCGTACAATGATGGCCCGATCGCACCGCCACTGCCTCACTATCTAAAATCTGAGCCACATCATGCGCATGAATTTTCTCCATCACAAACGTCACCACCCCACCTCTTATCTTTACCTCCCTTGGCCCAATCAGCCTCACTCCCTTAACCTCCTCCAATCTCTTCAAAGCATATTCTGTCAACTCTTTCTCATGTCTTCGAATCTGCTTCAACCCTAATCGCTCATGATACTTGACTGCCTCAGCCAACCCCACCGCCCCACTTACATTCGGTGTTCCTGCCTCCCACTTCTCCACCCCATCAGCCCACTTGGCCCTCTCCTTTGATACTTCTTTAATCATTCCTCCACCTGTCATAAACACTCCCATCTCTTCTTGCCGTGCCTTCTTGACATACACTCCCCCTGCTCCCATTGGCCCTAACATCTTATGGCCTGAAAACGCTAAAAAATCACCCCCAATTTTTTTAACATCAAGTCCTAAGTGTTGCACGCTCTGAGCCCCGTCAATTAACACTTTGGCCCCTACCCTCTTTGCCATCTCCACTATCTCTTTTACCGGATTAATCGTTCCAGTTGTATTTGAAATATGAACCACTGCTACCAACTTAGTCTTTTTACTTAACTTTCTCTCAAAATCTTTCATGTCTAATACTCCCTCATCAGTCACTTCCACGACTTTTAACTTCGCTCCAATCGCCTTAGTCAATTGCTGCCAAGGAATCAAATTAGCATGATGCTCCATCACTGTTGTCACTATTTCATCACCTTTCTTAAGGTTCCTTAATCCCCAAGCAAAAGCCACTAAATTAATTCCTTCAGTTGCATTACGCACCAATATCATCTCCTCTGCCTCCGCTCCCACAAATCCTGCTATTGTCCTCCGCGCCTGTTCATACATCTCACCCGCCTCCTCACTTAAAGTATGCAATCCCCTATGCACATTCGCCATATGCTTCTCTTGAAACTCTCTCACTGCCTCCAATACTTGCCTCGGCTTCTGGCTAGTAGCCGCATTATCTAAATACACCAACCGCTTGCCATGAATCTTTCTTTTCAAAATTGGAAAATCTTCTTTAATCTTCTTAATATTCATCCTACACTTCCCTCCATTTCTAGCTCTATTAATCTATTCATTTCTACAGCATACTCCAAGGGCAATTGCTTGACAATCGGCTCAATAAACCCATTTACAATCATACTCATTGCCTCCTCCTCTGATAACCCTCGACTCATTAAATAGAACAACTCCTCCTCTGTCACCTTGCCTGTCTTAGCCTCATGTAAAGCCACCACCTCATCTTCATCAATCTCCATATGAGGATAAGTATAGCTTTTACTCTTTTTATCTAAAATCAGAGCCTCACAACTCACACTCGTCTTTGCTCCTTTAGCCCCTTTAAGTATCTTTACCAAACCTCTATAGGTTGTTAATCCCCCTTCTTTGCTAATCGACTTAGCCACCATATTAGAAGTTGTCTCAGGAGCTGCATGGACTGCCTTTCCCCCAGTATCAATCTCCTGTCCTCTTGAAGCTAGGCTCAAATTCAAATGATCTGCCCTCGCTCCTTTACCCACCAAAATACTAGCCGGATAAACCATCGTTACCTTACTCCCCAAACTCCCAGAGATCCACTCCATTATTCCCTCTTCCTCCACTATCGCTCTTTTAGTTGAAAGATTATATACATTCCTGCTCCAGTTCTGAATGGTCGAGTACCGCATCTTAGCTCTTTTACCAACAAATATCTCCACCACTCCAGCATGCAAAGCCGCCGCTTTATAAGTTGGCGCACTACAGCCTTCAATAAACTCTAACCTGGCTCCCTCTTCAAGGATTATTAATGTGTGCTCAAACTGCCCCCCTTTCTCTAAATTCAAGAAAAAATAACCCTGTAAAGGCTCACTCACCTTTACTCCCTTAGGCACATAAACAAAACTGCCTCCACTCCAAACCGCTCCATGCAAGGCCGCAATCTTATTATTCTCCACACTCACAGCCTTTCTCATAAAATATTTTTTAATCAACTCCGGATGCTTCTTCACTGCCTCATCCATATCGCAAAATATCACTCCTAACTTAACCATCCTCTCCTTCAAGCTTTGATAAACCACCCCGCTATCCCACTGCGCTCCCACCCCTGCCAAAAGCTTCCTCTCCACTTGAGGGATCTTTAGTTTTTCATAAACTTTTTTTATCTCTTCTGGCACCTCTTCCCAACTCCTTTTTCTATACACTCCCGGCTCTTTAAAATAAGTGTATTCTGAAAAATCTATCCCAGACAAATCCGCTCCCCATTTAGGCATTGGCTTTTGCTCAAAAAACTCCAAAGCCTTTAATCTAAACTCCAACATCCACTTAGGTTCTTTCTTCTTTTTAGAAATTTCTCTCACCACCTTCTTACTTAACCCCTTCATATCCCTCCTTTTCCAGTTTCTTAACCAACTCTTTTCCACCTGACTTAACTATCCTTCCTCCCATCATTACCAATACTCTATCTGGCTTTATATATGAAAGTATTCGCTGATAATGAGTAATCAACACCACTGCCATTTTTTTCTCTTCTCTCCTAACTCGATTAATTCCCTCAGCCACAGTCTTCAAGGCATCAATATCCAAGCCTGAATCAGTCTCATCCAAGACTGCATACTTCGGCCTCAACACCGCCAACTGCAACACCTCCATCTTCTTTTTCTCTCCTCCAGAAAAACCCTCATTCACTGATCTGGATAAAAACCTTTTATCAATCTTCAATTTCCTGGCCTCTTCAGCCAACATTTGCCTAAACTCCCTCACCGTCATACACTCCCTCCCTTGTTTGCAAACCTCATCCCGACAATGCAACACTACTGCTCTTAACAACTGCTCTACCGTCACCCCTTTTACCCCTACCGGGCTCTGCCAGCCTAAAAACAAACCTGCTCGCGCCCGCTCATCTACTCCCATCTTTAATAAATCCTTCCCCTCAAGACTCACCCTGCCTCCAACCACCTCATAGCTCGGATGGCCCATCAATCCATATGCCAAAGTACTCTTACCTGAACCATTTGGCCCCATCACTGCTACCACCTCTCCTGGCTTTATATCTAAATTAACCCCCTTTAATATCTCCTTTTTCCCCGCCCTCACTCGCAAACCACTCACTTTTAACATAAATCCTTTAAGCTCACCTTATCTAACTGCCCTCTCACCACCTTGCTCAACTTACCCATCAAAACCTTCTGCCGGCAAAAACCTTCTGCCTCACACTTTCTTCCTTCTAAGCAAGGTACCACTGCCATTGGCCCCTCTAAAACCCTCATCACCTCACCCACGCTTATCTTCTTTGCCAACTTTCCTAGCCTATAACCTCCCTCTCTCCCTTCCTTACTCTTCAACAAGCCTGCTTTTTTCAACTTGACCGCAATCTTGCTTAAAAATCGATACGGTAAACCTCTCTCTTCTGTCCATACCCGCAAGCCCAATACCTCTTCTTGATTCAAGCCAGCCAACTCCACCATTAACAACAGCCCCAAATCCACCTCTCGAGACATCTTTAACATAAACTCCTACCTCCTTGGGAGGAGTTTATCACAACCTCAGGAAATTTCAACTACCTCTTATTCTTCCTGTTCCTCTTATCCATTAACGCTTCTATTCCTGGCATTGGCCGATTCGCCAAATACTGCAAAGTCGCTCCGCCTGCCACCGACACATGTGAATATCTGAAAATAAAGCCAAAGTTTTCTGCTAAGGCCGCTGTATCTCCTCCAGCCAAAATACTGGTCTTGCCATCCTCAGCAATCGCCCCTGCTATCTTCAATGTTCCTGTTCTAAACCTGGGATCCTCATACTTACCCATCGGCCCATCCCAAAACACCGTCCCTGCCTTTCTAATTATCCCCACATACCTTTTAATTGTCCTTGGTCCAATATCTAAATATGCCCAACCTTTAGGCAATTTCCCGCCTTTCTTCAAATCAACCAACTTCTTTCTCTTCGGCTCCTTAATCTGATCGCCCGCTATATAATCATCCGGCACTATTACTTTCTCCGGATACTTCTCCATTAACTTTCTTGCCTCCTCGACCGGATCAATCTGCATTCCTTTAGCCTTATCCACAAACGGTTCCTCTAAAAACGAATTCTGAACATCCACTCCTTTTGCCACCAAAAAGTTATTCGCCACCGCTCCCCCAGTTAACACATAATCAGCTTTTTTTACCAAATTTCTAATCGCCTTAATCTTGTCATACACTTTAGTTCCCCCCACTATCAACACCAGCGGCCTCTGCGGGTTTCTCTTTAACTTATTAAACGTCTCCATCTCTCCTTCAAGATACATGCCTGCCACCGCCGGAATATGCCGGGGTATTCCCGTAGTTGACGCATGCACTCTATGAGACAAACCAAAAGAGTCCATCACCTTAATATCTCCGTTCCTGGCCATCTCCTTAGCCAACTTATCATCATCTGCTTCTTCGCCTGGATAAAACCGAGTATTCTCCAACATCACCATTTCCCCTGGCTTCATTTGCTTAATAAACTGCCTCACTTTCGGCCCCACTAAATCCGGTAAATGCTTCACCTCTCGATTAATCAACTCTGACAATCTCTTAGCCACCGGCGCTAAACTTAAGCTCTTGACTCTCTTCCCTCCTGGCCTTTCTAAATGAGAAATGAAAATAATCTTGCACTTCTGGTCTAACAAATAGAAAATTGACGGGAAATAAGCCTTAATCCGCACCTCAGACACCGGCACTGTCTCTCCTACTCCATTCTGCTTCAACTTAATATTAAAATCACAATGATGAATCACCCGCTTACCCCTAAGATTGACATCTCTCAAAGTTTTCTTTTTAATCGCCATATTTTCTCCCTTTCAAGACAGTTTTATTTTCAATTTTATACTTAATAATTTTCAATTATCTTAATCTGCCAAGCCCTTTACTTCCTCAACTTCCTGCTTGCCTCCAAAATCAGCCAAACTCTTATGACTTTCTATTGGCTTAATCCATTTCTTGGCCATTGTTTCTGTCTTCACTACCTTAAGCTCTTTGAACATAAACTCAAACCTCTTCTCTAAAGCCTGCCGAATCTCCGCCCTCACCTCTTTATCAACCTGCCAACACTCTTTTTTAAACTTTCCCCAAACCTTTTTCCTTAACTTATAATGAAACTGTTTGTCTGTTTGATCCTCTTTTCTTTCCTCTGCCTTTTCCTTATCCAACCATTCATACATCTCTTTTAATAACTCTTTCGGAAACCTTGGATGATCCATCATAATATTCTGAAATCCTGTCGCTAAATGCACCTCAATCGCTTCAGCTTTAGGAAACTCCTTAAAATACTCATCTGGCAAGGTCGAGGCCCCATGCTGCACCGCTCCGCTAATCCCCATCTTTCTACAAGCCTTAGACACATCCCTCAACACCTTAAAGTCTACTGGTACCTCAGCCAAGCTTCCATCCGCCAACACCACTCCCCCATGATGAGTCCCGGTCGCAATACTAATCTTACTCATCCCCACCACCTTCTTGTCCAACCCTTTATTAAAACCATTAATATATGCCTCAAAATCCTCCACCGTGCTATTCTTCCCTCCAATATGGCCAATTTCTCCTCCCAATGATACCGTCACCCCTTTAAGCTCAAGCTCTCGAATAAACCTGGCCATCTCCAACGAATACTTAACATTAAACTCCTGCTGCTCTGCCTCTGTCTTCTTCTCTAAATCCACCAAAGTCGACATGTCAATATCAATATTGTAAAACCCCATCTCCATCGCCTCTTTAGTCAAAGCCTTTATTGACTCTATCTCTCCCTCTTTTGGCTCTCCTGGCCCAACTGCTTTAGCTTGAAAATGATCGCCTTGAATCGGCAATCCTCCTCGCCAACCCTCTCGCACTGCTCCAGCTATCATCATTGTCGTATACTCAGCTGGTGATTGATCTGTATAACCCATTTCTGATCTAGCTAACTCACAAATCAATGTTCCCACCTTTAATTTTTTAGCTGTCTTAAACACCGCCCGAGCCATATCATAAGCCATCCCTCTTAAATTCATCGCCGGCACCGTCAAATCCAACCTTACTTCTTCTCTACCTCTAGCCATATAAAAATCATTAATCGAAGCTGGCTTGACTCCTACAAACTGCCCCACCTCCCAAATTACCCACTTCGCTCCCGCCTTTTCTTCCTCACTTCCCAGCACCGCTTTCTCTGCCAATCTATCCCACTTCTCACTCTCCAACTTATTCTCCACCACCGATGTCACCTTTCCTTGCCTCACCTCCACCATTTCCTCAAGCAACTTATTAATTGTACTGGGCAGCATAAAGCCTCCTTACAATCTGAAATCTATTGCCTTTTTATCAAATACATGAGTTGTGTCAATAAATCTCACCTTCTCTGTCTGCGTACTCATCATTAAACTATGTGTTCTGGCTCCCCCACCAAAAAATCTCACTCCCTCTAACACGTCTCCATTTGTCACTCCAGTCGCACAAAATATCACTGTCTTACCACTCGCCAATTCTTCATGAGAATAAATCTTCTTAGGATCTCTCCCCAACTTTCTTAACTTCTCTACCTCCTCTTTGTTTTTTGGCCAAAATCTCCCCTGCATTTCCCCCTTCAAACACCTAATAGCTGCTGCTGCTGTCACCCCTTCAGGTCCGCCGCCAATTCCCATCACTGCATGTACCCCTGTCCCCCTCATACAAGCCGCTACTCCTGGCATTAAATCACCATCAGGAATCAACTTCACCCTTGCCCCAGCTTCCCTAGTCTTAGCAATCAACTCCTCATGCCTATCACGATCCAAAATCACTATCACTAAATCCCTCACTTGCCGTTTCAACGCCTTAGCCAAACTCTCTAAATTCTTCTCCACCGGCTCATCCAGATGCAATTTACCGGCCGCTTCATGACCAACAATCAACTTTTCCATATAAATCTCTGGCCCATGATACAAACCGCCCTGCTCACTGGCCGCCAACACCGAAATCGCCCTTGGCCCTAAACTAGCCGTTGCATTAGTGTTCTCTAATGGATCCACCGCAATATCCACTGCCATCCCCTTACCCGTTCCCAACTTCTCGCCAATATACAACATCGGCGCCTCGTCTTTCTCACCCTCACCTATCACCACCCTTCCCTTAAAATCCATCCTATTAAAATACTGTCTCATCTCCTTTACCGCTGCCCTATCTGCCCCTTTCTTGTCTCCAAATCCCGCTGCTCTAGCTGCCCCAATCGCTCCCACCTCAGTTGCATGTGATAACTGTAAAGCTAAACTATGCTCCATAAAACCTCCTTTTAAACAAAAAATCGCCTTTTAAGGCGACAAAAACTCTGGCAGATAAAAAGATCAGACTGGTTAGATACTTCCAGCACAGTTTTTAAAATATACGCCTTATCGCCTCTTTAGTCAAGACTAATAAAATCTGCTACACTAATTCCATGGCCAACCCTCAAAAAAAACTCATCATCGGCTGGTTCACTTTCACCTGCTGCGAAGACTCCACCATCTTAATGACCGAGCTCCTCAATCAATATTGGCAGGAATGGACCAAATATCTCGACTTCAAATACGCCAAGGTCTTAAGAAACTCCACTCAAATTGGCCTCATGGACATTGCCTTTGTTGAAGGCGCTATCTCCTCTGATAAACAAACCCAAAAACTCAAACAAATCAGATCCTTAGCTAAAACCTTGGTGGCCATTGGCGCCTGCGCTGTCATTGGCCAACCTGCCGCTCAAAGAAATGACTTTGATCCCGATCGCTTAAAAGCCATCAAGCCCATTTTAGAAAAATTTCACTACTCTGATAAAGTCCAAAAACTCTCTGATGTAGTTAAAGTTGACCACCAAATCCCCGGCTGTCCTATGGACGAACAAAAATTCATCAATCTTATTAATCAATTTCTCCAACCCCTGAAAAATGCACCAAGTCAATCTTGATTTATCTCTAGAAGAAATCAGCAAAATCGAAGGCGCCGCCGGCCTCGACCTCTCTATTAAAAACGGCCAAGTTACCACCTGTCGTTTCAAAATCACTGAGTACAAACGCTTCTACACTCAGGCTATCCGCGGCAAAGCCGCCATTGCCGCTCCTGCTCTCCTGGCTCGTATCTGCGGCACCTGCTCCAACGCTCATATTATGACCGCCCTTGAAGCTGTTGAAAATGCCCTCAATATCACCCCCTCTCCTCAAACCATGACTCTCCGTCGCCTAATCATCAATGGCCTCATCATTCGTGATCATGCCCTTCATCTCTATATCTTCGTCCTCCCCGATCTCTTTCAAAAAGACTCCCTGCTTGACTTTGACGACCAAAATCCTCAACAGCACCAACTCCTCCATGATGCTTTTGATGTCAAGGATGCCGGCAACCAACTCTCCATCCTCACTGGTGGTCGTAGCGTTCATGCCCCCCTGCCTCAACTTGGCGGCTTTACTAAATTTCCTCCACCTCAAAAAATCAAACTCATTATTCAAAAACTTCAGCAAGTTCGCCCAGCTGTTCTCAGGCTCATCAAAATCTTCCATGACTGCCCCTTCTCCCTTACCCACAACACCCCTTATCTCGCCACCCAAAGCTCTGACTACAACTACCTAACCGGCAACGTTGTTTCCTCAGACGGAATTAACATTCCTCCAGAAAAATATCGCTCTCACCTCCAACATGTCTCTTTACCCTACTCTCACGCCTCCGCCTATACCTACAACCACACCTCCTACCTGGTTGGCGCTCTGGCCCGTCTTAATCTCAATCACGCCAACCTTAATACCCAAACCCAAAAAGATACCAGTCAAGCCTTAGCCGTCTTCCCTTCCAACAATATCTTTCACAACAACCTAGCCCAAGCCATCGAGATCTTAAATGCCATTGATGACTCTCTCGCCATCTTCCAATCCACCAGCTTTTCTCCTGAAACACCCCTCAAGCCAACCCTTAAATCTGGTCAGGGTTTTGGCATCATCGAGGCCCCTCGAGGTATTCTCTATCATCATCTAACCATTGAAAACATGATTGTCAAAGACGCCGAAATCTTAGTCCCCACTGGCCAAAATCAGCTTAACATCACCAACAGCATCAAACTCTTAGTTAACCAAAAACTCAAAACTATCTCTGCCCAAACCTCTGCTGATCTCACTGCTAAACTCAAACAACAACTCCAACATGACATTGAAATTCTCATTCGCGCTTACGATCCCTGCATGAGCTGTGCCAGCCACTTTCTTAAAGTCAAATGGCTCTAATATGCTAAACTCTAAATTTATGCGACGTCTGCTAACCTCTGTCAGCATCCTTCTCGCTCTTGTCATCGCTGCCTTAACTATCAAACCCGATCTCTATCTCTACCTCTCCCGTCAAAAAAATATTAATCCTCAATCCCTCACTGGCGAATATGATTCTCTCGCCTCCAACGCCATCTTTAACAATCAGGCCATTGATATTCCTCAACCCACCTCTGTTGCCGCTGCCTCA
>Ga0209976_10001964_pt1 | contig 11864 bp, 20 predicted proteins | sample SumtaG_FD_182806 | JGI IMG/M metagenome (GOLD analysis project Ga0209976, IMG submission 182806) | Deep subsurface microbial communities from Indian Ocean to uncover new lineages of life (NeLLi) - Sumatra_00157 metaG (SPAdes) (version 2) | ecosystem: Environmental > Aquatic > Marine > Oceanic >... | reverse complement strand
AATCCTTACAAAGAATCCCACGGGTTGTCCCGCAAAATCAGTGGCAAAATCCAGTTTCAAACAATAGCGAACCCTGTCTTCAAAGATAACAAAATAATCTTCATACCCTTCACTTCCCTTAATCCTGTCCAGATTTTTAAGGGTTGTGGTTTTCTTAACCAGTTTTTCCTGTATCATAATAACTATCTCCTATAGTCCGTGTTTCGATGATTGTAAATACTCTATGACCCACTGACATACTAAAGCCTGTGGGAAATATTTTTCACTAGTGGTTTTGCTTTGTGCCATTTTAGCACCCACCATTTTCATTCCTTCATTGAAACCTTCTGTCACTCCGAAAGTTTGCAGCAGTTGAGTAACAAAATCTTTCAACTGATCTTTGTGCAATCCCTGCAACTTTATTAATTGATCTATCCTACCTGATCTATAAAGTTCCGTGGGGAGTGCTTCCAAATTATTACAGGTCATCACAACATATACTTTACTAGTCTTATATTGTAACCACCACAAAAGTTTAGATAACAATCTTTGGCTTGTGTCATTTTCACTATTGTCCATGAACAGCTTTTCCACTTCATCAAACAAAACAATGCACGGGCTTTCTTTGTCTAGCGTTGTGAGTGCAGCATTCAAATGATGCTCTGCTTCTCCCTGCCATTTCGATAACATGGAATTAACATCCAACAGAAATAAAGATAATCCCCATTCCCGCGCAACATATTTAGCAAATTCAGTTTTGCCTGTTCCCGCATCCCCGTACATCAGAACACCTTTAGGAACTAATCTGTGATCGACATCCGCAAACATGTAAGGTTTATTTTCAGCTACCCACGCACACAAGTTATTTCCACCAAAATAAAAGGGGGTACTAGAATCAATTCGCGTCAATCCAGTTTGATGAATGAATAATCTTTCTTTGGTTTTGCGGATACTCTCCACTGAAATCTGATCGTAATAAATAGAGCACAGGGAAAGTGTTTGTTTGATATGTTGAACCGTTAGACCCTTGAGATAGGCAACGGATTCTTTGAGAATTTTCTTTGGGATTTCACCTTCAAGCATCTGGTGAATTGTTTTTTCATCTGGGACTAACTCCCCGCATTCCATCAGTCGGGGGTCTGGGTCATGATTGATAAATATTACTGAGTATTCATTTTGCTCAGCATCATTATAAAGATCGTTAAGAGTATTTTCTTTTGAATTACCAATGGAATAATATAGGGGGGGTTGATGTTCATTCGCGGTATGCTTGGAAGCCAATGACATCACATTGAAAGAAGGGAATAATCCCCGCAGAACAAATTCAATATGAAGTAGGTCAGTAGACCTAACAGAAATAAGCGGAATCAATCCACTCACTGCTTTCTTAATCATTAACTATCCCCTAGTTATTTGTAGCTTACTGCTTGTTCATCTAAAAGTAAAATGCTCCCACCCAATTGATAGGGAATTTAACGAGAGCATGTACCAAGCTTAGACTACTTTAAAATATTTGTCAAGCTGTTTTTAAAATTTGGGTTTGTTTAGGTTCTCTAACCATTCAGCATAATCAACTATCTCAAGCGGAAATTCTCCTGCTTCCATCTTAGTCATGTAGGCAGTAACTTCTTCAATATGTTTACTCGCCCACTTGTCTTCCTCAATTCTGGCATTCAAGCCATTCAATCTATAAGCTTGTCTGCGTAAAATCTCAGGAATCATTTCAGCATACATTTCTTTAGCAGCTTCAACAGCGTCTTCATAAGTTACATAAATCGGCTTCTCAGGATTGTAGAATTTTCCACGCATATCAGACCAAGAACCATCAGGGGCAGATAAAGTCATTTGCTTTTTGCCACATGATTTAACTTCAGTGAAACGGATAATAAGTTGAATGGTAGTGTACTCACCATCTCTACGCTTCGGGTCAAAATGCCCTTCCGAACAGTTCCAATATTCTGCTGTGTAACCTACATTGCCTTTCTTGTTTATGATGGTATTCATTTCGTGTATCTCGTTGTTTGATTTCATACCTATATTATAGCATGTTCCTTTTATTTGTCAAGGAATTTTAATGATTTAATTGCCTAATATACATTGACAAATATAATCAGTGTGCTATACTTATAGTATGAAAACAAACAAAGAGACAAACAACATGAACGAATTAAACACAGACAACAGCAACGAAAAAACAGTAACAGTAGTTCACGCTTTCTCTGGTAAGGAACTGGTGATAGTCAACAACACTGACACCATCAATTCTTACTTCTATCGCGGCTACATCGTTAAGGGGTCTAAATAATATGATTCCTAAATCAACTCAATACGCTGTTACCGAAAACGGCAAATGTATTTTCAAGGGTTCCGCAAAAGCTTGCCGTAAACTTTGGAAGGCTAAGCGGAAAGAACATTCTGACAAGCCCACCCATTACATTACTCTTTGGAACTCACCTAGCTCAAAAGTTGGTGACTACATATGAAACATCGGGCAAAGAGAATTACAACAGGTGAATATTCCTACAGGGGATATGAACTTGCTGTTGATGCTACTGGTTGGATGATCAAAGTTGAAGGGGAGAATCATTACCCTTGGGATGCTGAATCCAAAAAAGATGCAATGGGTTTTATTGATCAGATGATTGAAGATGATGAGACCAAAGCTACCCTTGCAAAATCTGAAAAACTTTCGGGTGAAGAACTTTATGAAGTAGACCCGTGGGCATGGTTGGATAGGTAGTGGAATTTTAAATTCCATTAATTCCACAAGGCATAAAAAAGCCCCATCAAGAAGGGCAGTTCAAGACAGGGCTTGCACCCATTCTCAGGGGGATAGTTCTGAGAGGCATAGGCGGCATGATCATTATGTCATTGATTTTATCATTGTCAAATGAAAAACCCCCAACATTTCTGAAGGGGGTTCCCAATACACCACACAAAACAATCATCAAACACGAATATAGGCAATCAGCAAATCACCCAACTTTAAGTATAGTAGGTCTGGTTTTATTTGCAACTACTTAGCAAGCAGTTGTTCGTTGATTTGATCGTACTGTGTATTCAGTTTTCGAATATCAGACTTCAACTTTTGGATATACTCTTGACTAGGATTAGTCTTCTGCTGTTCCCGAAATAATCTGTCTTCCAGAATATCCAATCTAATTTGAGTTTGAATCAAAGCATTGTTCAGATTATCCATCTGGCGAGAATCATCAATAGCCTTGAATTGTCCTGCGACATCCATCGACATCGTATCGAATTCGGCATCTACTTCAATCGTGTGGGCATGACGTTCATCAATCTGAAATGCTGTCCCACCCAAAACAACAATTGCAGTTACAGTTGCAGCAATCATACCAATCACCTTTGATAGAAATGTGAAGTGTCCTTGGTCATCTTTTAACTTGACCATTATTTATTCCTCTTTACTGGTTTCCGAAAAAACTTCTTTGGTTGCTGCGGTAATGTTTTACCCACTGTCTTCATCAATTGCTTCCCGCATTTTGTCAGCATCATTTTTCAACTTATCTATTTGATTATTAAAAGTAATTATGCATTCCCGATAATAAGCAACAACCCCACGTTGATCAATTATATACCTGATAGTTTCCTTTGTGTTGATTGCCAAATTTTCATAATCATTTGGGGTCAGTGCCACCCACCAAATTCCTGCCATATCTTGAATCGCTTTCGGCTTGATTGGTCTCGGACTAATGGATGTAACTTTTTGGGCATCAGGGCAAACCACAGGAACATAGACAGGAACATTTTTTACCACAATCTTTTCCTTGGTGAATACTCCGCACCCAGAAAGTGATACTAAGATCAAAATGCAAATAGACCCTAAATAGACCCTACTTAGTCGCATCTTCTAACTCCTTTAAAACTTTTGCAGTAGCTTTAATCATTCGAACTTCAATCAGAGTAGGATTCTTTTCAAGCAACTGCCTGAACCTGTCACCCATGAAAAGGTCTCTTACATAATCTACCTGCCTTTTGGATTCTTCCCGTTCAGCCCCGATCTTAATTATCTGTTGCTGGAATTTTGCAACCTGATCAGCCTGAAATTTATTTGAGATTTCAGCAGTGGCAAGATTCCCTTCTACTACTTCCAGTTCTGTAGTCAAAACTTGAATCTGAGAATCCTTAGCAGCAATGATTAATTGTTTTGCCTGAACCTGAATATACAGCCACCCGCACAAAACTCCCAAAGCAGCCATTCCAATTAATCCAAGTTTCAATCCCATCACTCAGCCTCTTTTTTCCAGACCCTACCCGATTCCAAATAAGAAGTTGTCATTCCTTTTGCGAGTCCCGCAATAGCAGGAATTGTCAAACCACCAAAGGCAGTATAAGCAGCTAATTTCCAATCTGAAATTTCGGGCATCTCAATCAGCTTGAAATAAAATTCAGTGAAGTCAATTGTGTACCACAGGGTAAAAGAATAAGTTGCAAGCAAAAGTAATCTTGGGATGAGCCTGAACGCATCCATTACTTCCGCAACTTTTAACCACTTATCCAAACACCCACCACGCCGCAACGAATCCAACCAGTAAACCCAACGCAAGTGCATAGCGTTTTTTCGGTATCATTTGATCACCCGATTCCAACAGAAAGTTCCAAATGATTTTTAACATTTCCATCTTACTTTTCCTACGGTTGTGTTGACCAAGAAACTTGAAGTGAACCTGCCCCACCGATAGGCAATAACCGAACACCAGTGACTTTCGCACCGGGAGAAAAAAACTGCGGGGTTGTTATTACAGCAGCAGCAACCACAGCCCATTTCGCACCATCCCCTTGTCCTTGCCGGGTTAGTTCAGGGTCATCACACATAACTTCCAAGTTAGCTGCACCCGCAGCAATATCAAAACATATTGCACACGGCCCATCAGGGAACACTATGTTTTCTAAATTCCCACCAAGACCATCAGGGATTTCTACAGATTTTCTTGACATAATAAATACCTCCTACGGTATTGTAAAAGCTTGTCCACGATTACCAGATTTGGAAGCCCACGAAGCATGAACCCACCCAGAATCAGGAACACCCTTTTTGGGAAACTCCCTGATTAGCTGATCAAATTCAAACTCTTTTTTAATCAGATTGAACAATTCATTATTTGACATACTGGAAACTTCAATATCGATAGCCGAACCTTTGGGATGTGATTTTCTTTTAAAGTATTCATCCCACGTTTCAGCTTTAATTTGATACCCCTTTTTTGCACACCAAGCAGCAAAAGATTTTTGAGTTAAAACTTTTTCCAGTGCTTCACATCTGAACCAAGATTGGGGCATCATCGGGCCAACTTCATCACGCAGGGGTTGAAGTAAATTAGTCACCAGAGCTTGAACATTTTTAATAATAACGGGGTCATCAGTTACATTATCAATTCCAATTCTATCAGCAGTCGATGATTTCCAAACTTCATACCATCTAAAATTTGGGCATTTTTTTACAATCAAATTAGTGTCTTTCATTTCTCATCTCATCTCGTTAAGGTTTATCCGCTTTCAAATCTAGCTTGTTAGAAATAACATCAAGCTTTTTAAACAATGCACCTGCCATAGTATCTAGCTGTTCTTTGGTTACATAGTTTGTAGGCAAGGCAATTCGAATGCCCGTAATTTCTTTGGTCAACACTGCATCCTGTTCGCGCAAAGCGTCAAGACTGCTAAATAATCTATTCACAATAAATCCTAACCCAAAACTAATTAAGGCAATCGCACCATTAAATAAACTTTGAAAAGTAATATCCATTAAGAATCTGCATCACCAGAATCAATTTCATCCTTGTAAGCTTGAACGGCATCGGCACGGGGTCTGGTGTCAGTCGGCATGAAAGTAGCAGGTATCACAGCCCTTAAATTGGCTATCCCCCCTGTACTGGCTTTCATATCATCCATTGCAGTTTGTAATTCCATGATTCGGTTCACTAAATAATTATCACGCTTATTCAATGTCTCGATGATTGCTCTAGCCGACATCCCCGCATGGTCTCGCGTTTGGTCTGCTGCGTTTTTTGCTTTAGTCCTGAAATCTTCTGTGTTCTGCGTGTCTATTGCGGGTTGAGTAACAGCGTCAATTGCCACTTGCGTAGGCTGTGCTCTACCATCTCGCCATTCAGTAATCGCACCTTCCGCAGTATCGCAATCAGGGAGAGGAACTAGTGCATTAAGTTTTTCCCAAAATGTCATTATGCCACCTTCAGTAAAATCATTGAGCGTTGTAACATAGTTAAGGTTCCACCAGTAGTACGCCACCGAATATCAATATCTTGTGCCGCCAAAACTCCTGTTACATAAGCCTGAGTCGCACACGTTAATTCAGTGTCAGGAGTCGAACTTTCCATCTCATTCTTTCTTTCACTGTCTGCCACTTGAATTCCATTCACATAAACAGAAACAAACATATCTTCTGCATCAGAGTTTTCCCATGATGAATTAAACATCACAACATAATCACCGGGGCCGGGAGTCAATACCAAACCTGCAACTACCACATCGGATGAACTGGTAGTTGTGGTGGTAGCAGTAGCAGATGCTTTAGATGTCGGAACACCACCTTGAATCGTAATATCAGCAACACCACCCCCTGCATCACTGGCGACAACTGCTGCACCTACGAAATTAAGCGCATCATGTGGGGTATTAGGAATCGGCGTACCTTCATCCTGAACATTGAGTGTAGTACCTGAACCGGGTACACCCTGAATACCTTGTGCGCCAGTAGCACCATTGCCACCGATAGAAAAGAATGACAGTCTCACACCGTTGGCATGAGTATTACAATCCTCCGTTTCATTTACCCGCTGAGCACGAATCCGAATGACATCGGTATTAACCAAACTAGCAATGATTAGCGCATGAGTTGACCCTTCTTCATTTGGGTCATCATGATAAATTCTACCCCGTGTTCCTGCTATCTCGACAGAATTTAATTCTAACCACGCTTCAATTGTAGCAGGGGGCGCAGAATCTTCATCTAAGGTCACATCATACTGAACCGCATAATCACCATCCGTATTAATCGTAACTTCATCACCAGATCGAGTAAACGCTGCGGTTTCTTGGCGATTTATATTTAGTCCTACTGTTACCGCAACCCCTGTAATTAGCGTTTGAGCATTAGCATAATAGTTAGCGTATTCTGCGGGGGAACCACCACCCCCACCGGGAATCGTTACCAGAATTTCATCGGCAACAGGTTCCGTTGCGGTTACTCCCGTCCCTGCGAAATTGATTTTTTTGGCAGCAAGAGTCAGAGATACAGCTTCATCTTGCACTTCCAAAGGAAAATTTGTACCTGTCGGACGTTCAAACCATGCTGCACCGTCCCAAATCCAGTGGCTACCGTCATCAGTCTGAATTGCTTCATCACCTTCCTGTACAGTCAGGGCAATCCTTGCAGCAGCATCAGCAACAACATGAACTTCAGGTAAAGCAGTAGCAGGAATTTGAGCAACGGGAACCTTACCCCCACCATCCAATCCCGCATAACCGTTAGCACTGCCTTTCTCAGATACAGCTTGCCCACCAAGATTACTGATAGCAGTGGAAGCAGTTGAAGCGTTTGTACCACCATTTGCAATAGGCAATATTCCAGTTACATGAGTAACCAGATTAATCAATGCGCGGGTAATTACTTGTCCTGCGAGAGTGATGTAATTGGGCGTACCTGCCAAAGTAACAGGGTCATGACTAGCCCCCCCACCCGAATGACTTGCCAAGAAAGCAACAACTTCATTATTAGTCATTGCTGCACCCTGAGATTCAACAGAGCTAAGCGGGAAGGTAAACACACCACTTGCAAGACTAGGAGTACCACCAATCTCAGCCGCTATGAATTGAGTAGCATCATCCTGAGCTTGAATATAAATCAAATCCCCTACAACGAGAAGAGATAGGAAGGCACTCAAATCCGTGCCACCATCATTCAAAACATTGACATAAAGTTCTGTGGCATCATCTACCGTAGTGTCATCAAAATTTAATCGTCCTGCTGTTGGTGTACTGGTTATCTCAGTTCGATATCGCCACAAACCAAATCCATGAAAACCACCCCCACTTCCACCCCCAAGAGTCAAATCGATTACTGCACCCGCATCATCAATCTGCTTCAGATGTTTATCAACGGAATCAACAAAGATTTCAGCAAACCCTGTAGGTGGGGTTGCGGGAGTTGCCTGTTCATCTAGTCTTATCTTACCCATCAGATAGCATCTCCAAGAAGTATCAAAGTCCCTTCAATAATTAAACAGCCAGTACCCGCAATACTTATTAATCCATGTACAATTGACTGTCTACGGGCGGCAATCGTAAATGCTTCACCATCAAGAATCTCATCAACACCCGATTGAATATCCTCAGTAGAAAGTGTGGCACTTGTCTTTACATTCCACTCAGCATCCAAAGCACCGAACTTTTGGTACAACTCCCCGTTAGATCGAATAAATAAAGTCCCAACAGGGGCAGCAACCCCCGAACCCGCAGAAGGGTCTACGGAGCCGGGGATAATACCGACAAGTTCCCCTAAGAGAATCTCATCAATTTCAAATGCTTTGTCAAGTGCCATGAGCTATTACGCTGTCAATATAACTTCACGTACCGCACGGACATCAACCGCAGTTGTGGAAGTAATGGTTAGCCGCATTACCTGAGCGACACCTGCACCGGAAATATCCACTGTGAACACCAAACCTGTGATGACTCCCATCTTCAACTTGGCATAAACTGTGAAATCCGTATCAGTTGCATCCGCACCCGCACCATTGATATGTCCATCATGGGTTCCCAGAATTTCAACCACACGTTTCTCATCAGCATCAGCCAGAAGATTACCTTCACAATGAACTGTCCATTTACAGGTTGATACATCATCCACTAGAACCGAATCAAGAACCTGAACGGTTGTGACATTGGTTAAGCTGGATGCAGTTCGACCTAACAGAATATCCAGTTCAGCCTGATCAAGATCATTTTGAGTAGTACCTAACTGAGCATCAAGAGCACCAATCGCAGTTTCTAAACTGGTTGCATCCGTGACGAAATTATTGGAAGAGTAGGTTGGGGTTTCAGAACCCGCAGCAGACTTACCAATGAAGGTACGAATGAAACCAAGTTCAGCTTCAGTAGCAGCAGAAGCAATTTGGGCAAATGCAATCTGAGTTGTGTCAACTACAATCGGGTCATTGGTAGTAATCGCCCAATAGGTATCTTCATTAACCGTACCTTCTTCAACACCGACTGCCAACGAAGCAGTAACTTCAGCGTCTTCATCCGCATCAGTGGTACGAGTCAATTCGAATTCGACACCCGCAGTACCTTCCACGGTTACTTCATACAAACCATGATCAGCATCACCGGGCGCACCCGCTTCATCCTTGACTAAAATACGATCACCAAGAACGGTTGCAATTCCATCAACGGTTAGAATACCAACCGCATCAGCACTCAGGGTTGCACCTACTCCCGCACCTGCTTGGGTATAGGCAGGAAGGGCAGCAGCAGTTGCTAACCGTACAGAATCTTTCCAGTCAACACCCAGACCCGAAGAAGTAACAAATTCTTGGGTAGCAAGTTGCTCCCATTTGTCAAATCCCGTACCTGCTGTATCTTTAGTGAAAACATTACCCGTTGCCGTATCACGGTAATGGGAACCTACACTTGCGTCATCCGTGTCAGTTGTAGCACCGGGAGCACCAGAACCAACAAGGATGACAGGGCCAGCATCAATCTGTAGCCCTTTTTCAATATCGAAAAATTGTTTAGACATCGTAATGCTCCAAAGTATTTAAAGGTCTCATCTCGTCACACCGTTGTAACAATTCGCATCACACTGATGTCTATTGAATTGGTACTGTTGTTCGTTATTTCTAATCTTAAAAATCCTGAAACTATTGTTACATCCGTAAAGACAGAAATCGTGTCACCAACTTTTCCGTAGACAGAATATAAAGGGGTTGTCCCGTTATGCACTGCTATTACTTCATAAAATCTGTACTCCCCTGCTGTTGAATCCTTGATTGTCACCAACCATTTTGCAGAACGGTATGTAGCTATGGCAACCGAATCTGCCACCTGTGTAGCTCCATTTGCAACAGGGCCAGTATCTACCTGAACAATTCCAAATCCATCTAAACCATTCTGTCCCGCAGGGCCAACTTTGCATTCTGCAATAATTGGTATCGGGGTTCTATCATCAACCACCTGAACGGTTGGTTCTTCCCTGACAATAACAGTCGGCCCTATTGCAACAACTACTTGATGTACATCATCACTCTTGACAATTGTGGTGACTTCTTCAACCTGAATAATTTCAGTCAGGTCTTCTTGAATAATACAAAGGCTAGACATTACCGTGTTACTTCCAGATCAACCGTTACTTTCCCCTCCAATAATCTGATCACATTATCTGGGTCTGCATCCTCCACAATCTCAAAATCGTAAACACCGGACAACCAATCAAGGGTTCCCGATTCTGTATCGGTAGCCCCAACTAACCAATCAATCTGACCAATCACAGCACCCGCTTCAAAAATAATTCTGCTATTGGCTGTAGTAAGTTCAAGAAGAATAGTATTGTCTGCTGTGGTTTCTCTGATTTGCATCCGACCAGAAAAACCAGTCAGGGGAACAGCAACACCATCTTCATCATTATATTGGAATCGTTTGCTAAGCTTAGCTCCCTGTTCAATTTTGAAATCAAATGTTGCTGCTGTCATAATCAATACCCTTAAGAGTTGTTGTACCTACGCACCATGTTTCTTAACTGTAGAAGTTGGTTGTCATGAGAGCAGCAGCAAGAATTAGTATATTGAAGAGACCAATCATCAATAGATTTTTCACTTGGATTTTTAAACTTAAATTTTGAACCATCATAGGCTACAAATTCGCATCCACTCATTTTCATGTAAGCAGCCAAAGCTATATCCTTGATTTCTAAAACTAAAGTTCTCATCTCATACCACCAAAAGAGCAGGGACAAGTGTAAAACCTCCTAACGCTTTGCGCTATAGCAGATTGATACTAAGATCAAATCAATGAAGAATATCAACATGCCCCGACATCTCCTGAATAAAGGACAATCTTACTTCTTTAGCAATTTCATCTTTCACTTCATCCGACATTTTAAACACAGGGGGCAAGTGCGTGTGTTCCCCTACTTCAGATACGTGTGTGTGGCTAGTCAGGGCATACCCTGTGTGTTCATGGGCTAAATCTTGAAGCGGATGGGTATGCTCTGGCAGATCGTGGCTTACGGGGGCATACAGGGCTTCATGGGTATGCTCACGTATTAACTTCTGATTGTCAGTAATCGTCTGCATTCCCACCTTAATATCTGCCTGAATATTAAGCAGTTCATCAAACACAGCATCTTCTGTGGCTCCCTGTGCTATCTGTGGGGGTTCAATCAATCCCAACTCAATAGCAGCTTCCTTGAATGGTTGCGTGTCTGTTACCTGTCCCACAATAGCCGTACCAGAAACACCAAAGAACATTGCCCACAAAACCATAGCAAATTTCTTTGTGGCAAAAGCAATTTTGACCCATGAAATTATTCTTTCAAAAGGTGTAGGGTCTGGAATTTCAATGTGATCTTCTTTGTCCATCACTTAAGCTTCCACATCAGACCAACACCCAAACCAAGTTCACTATTGGCAGCAGTCCCACTAACTTTGAAAAGCATATCGTATTTTGTTACAAGTTTACCTGCACCAAATGCTACAGCTTGTTCACCGTCATATGTTCCAAATCCTACACCAATTTGCCATTGATTCGTAGATGAACTGAAATCAATTTGGGAAACAGCGATTACGGAAGCTACACCTGTATTAAGATTTGACTTGTGGATTCCATTAGCACCATCAAGACCATTGATA
>Ga0209976_10001963_pt1 | contig 11864 bp, 11 predicted proteins | sample SumtaG_FD_182806 | JGI IMG/M metagenome (GOLD analysis project Ga0209976, IMG submission 182806) | Deep subsurface microbial communities from Indian Ocean to uncover new lineages of life (NeLLi) - Sumatra_00157 metaG (SPAdes) (version 2) | ecosystem: Environmental > Aquatic > Marine > Oceanic >... | reverse complement strand
TCTAAATGAAGACCTGAATGTTAAGAATTACTATAACACGGCTCGTTGGTTTTACAACAGGGGTATACATTCATGTCCTACATGGTGGGCTAATCTTCAAAGAGGAACTTGGAGCCCTAACCTGATTTATAAAGGAGTCGAGTTATTAATTCAAGCAGCTCTAAATGCCCAAATGGCATTAGTCCATGCAAATAAATCAGATTTAGGTGAAGGTTATTTTGATAGTATTTCTTATTATCATGGATTATTACTTATGGAGATATACACTATTACTAAAAAAAATTTAAGCAAATTTAATAAAAAATAGAAATCCTTAAGTTTTATTTATTTTTCAGAATTAAATCATTAAGAATTTCATTCCACCTATTTAAATCGTGTACTAACCAAGCTACGGAATCATAGTTTCCCTTTTCATTTTTAAATATCACTTTTAATAATGGTTTAAATACTGATTTATGCATATGAGATCTTGGGTTGGTAATCTTCGTTATAGATTTTACAGGGATAATCAATTCTTTTTTAGGTTTCCACATTCCAAATAACAATTCCTCTTCTGTTAGCATTAAAACACCATTTCCACGTGTTTTCCAGATTCCAAGTGATTCTAATCCAAAAAAATTAACCATGTCATCAAAAATCAAGATATTCTCTTCTTCAAGTTTATCATGGATTTCCATTATCCGCTTCTTGAATACTCTTTTTAGCATCTAGTTATCACCTTGTAAATGGTAGGTATTAAAATTGGGTTGATTTATTTTACTAAAGATATAGTTAAAATGAGTTATTCATTATAATAAAAATATAATCATAAATTATTTAATTCCTAATTTATATATTAAACCAAGTTATAATTCGAAAACCATTCTCTTAAGAGCTAATATAAATTTCTAAATAACAGGTATAATATGTCCAAAAACAACGTAAAAAAAATTAAATACTGTGTTTATTGTGGAACTGATGTTGGGAATGAAACTTATTGCCCGAACTGCGGTAAATTAGATATAAAACTTAAGGGAAGTAAAGAACCAAAAAAATCGCAGATCACCCATAAGCCAACTTCAATTCCAAAGGGTGAGATTTCTCGCAAATGCCCCGGTTGTGGTTCTCTTATCACTTCAACAATTTTGAATCAATGTCCAATATGTGATTCTGTGTTAGAAAAAGTTCCAGATGCAAAAAAAGAATTACTCCAAAAAAAACCGGGATTAATATTTACTAATAAAAAACTAGAACCTGAGCAGAAATTTATTCTTAAGAAGAATCAATGGAATCTAAAAGAGGGTATTCGTGTTTTTAGCACTTGTATGTATATTTACATAATAGTTTTCTTTCTAGTATATTTTTTATTAGTTCCTCAAGGAGGAAGTGGTGCTATTGAACCAAATATCCAAATGTTTTTAATAAGTCAAATTCCAGAGGCATTATTTGGGATTTATCCTATATATTATATTATTTCTAAAAGTCATAGTTCCGAAAAGTTAGGATTTTTAAAGGATTCAAAAAAAAACCTAATTAGTATCATTGTAGGGGTTATTGGTGCAGTTTTTTTAATATTATTTGATTTTCTTTATAGTGGTTTTATTAACGTTTTAGGTGAAATTGGCTTAGATATATCTACTGTTATAGCAGAATCCACTTTACAAATCCAGATAATTAGAGAGTCTGAATTTTTATGGGTTTTCTTGCTTATAGTTTTAATGGTTGTTGGAACTTTCTCAATGGAAATAGTATATAGGAGTGTTTTACATAACACATTAAAGCAGAAATACAAAAAATCTATTTATGTGATAATTATTGTTGCTCTAGCATATTCAATTTTAATGTTAGTACTATATCCTAGCCCTATTTATTTCTTTTTAAATTTTATTGGCTTTATGTTTTTAGGAATTATTTTTGAAATAACAAACGGGAATATTTATAGTACTCTTATGACAAATATTTCCTACAACATCCTTATAATTGTTTTAATCTTTTTCTAATTTTAACCTTTCATTACCCACTCAATATAAAATTTTAATAATTAGGAAAATCAATAATCTCTAGAATTATTTCTACTAATAATTTATATTTACACGACAAATTATCAATGGATAGGAGTAAAAAGATTGAATAAAACATTTTACAGAAATAAGGGGTCTAAGGACAACATTGTCTTGTCTCTTGCGGGTGCTCATGGTGTAGGGAAAACTACTGTATTTAATCTTTTTAAAAAAACTACTAAGGATAACAACAAATTTAAATTTTTTCCAGAAAGATACGTAAAGAAACCCCCATTTCCCTTTGGGTCTTCAGATAAACAGATAGGTTTCAGAAGTGAATTACATTTTCTTCAGCAGCTTATACGAAGAAATCAAAATGTTCTTAATTTTGATAATAAATATAATGGGAGAATTATAATATTGGACAGAACCCCTTTATGTGTACTTGTTTATTCCAAGAGTTTAAATCTTCAAGAAAAAGATTATAACCTTATATCAGATACTTATAAATCCATCAAATGGAAAGAAGATTACGTGATCTATTTAACAGCAAAACCTGAAACAATTTTAAAAAGGATAATTCAGAGAGGATCACTAGATAAAATCAGAAATGAGTGGAATGAAGAGGACAAAATATATTTACTTAAAATTCTCTCACATTATAAGCAGTTCTTTTCCGCCAGAACCAACATATTTACTATCGATACAGAAAATTCGACTCCAGTTGAAGTAGTCGATAAAATTAAGAAAATAATATTTAATTTGTCTGATTATTCTTTTGAGAAGGTTAAAGAACCATCTACAACTCAAATGAACCTATCTGAGTTCTTTTAAGAAAATAAAGAAAAAATATATTACAATAGACTTTCTATTTATACTTAAATCTCTATATAAATATCTAATTCGAGGGATAAAAAATGTCATCGATTGATCCAGATATCCGAGAAAAAATGATGCATGTTTTAAAAGACGAAGAAACTAAAACAGATTTAGAAAATCTGGCAGTTTTGTCTCGGGTGGGGATGAGAGTTGCAAGTTCAACATCTTCAGAATTAGATGCGGATGCAACATCAGCTTCCAGTACAGCATTAATTGATTTAGGTTTAAGATTAAACCAAGCAACTGATCATGGTGCCTTGACTGAAATCCTACTGCATAATTCTTCTGGTTATAGCATTTTAATTGCGATAAATGAAGAATATATCGTATTTGGTGGATTAAGTGTACTATATCGAATTGGATATTATTTGGGCTATTTAAGAGAATTAGCTCGAAAGCTAAATAAATTAATTTCCGGTGATGAAGAGACTGAAATGGTTCTTTCATTGGATACCCCTGAATTACGGAAAATTGAGGAAGAAGCAGCAGCAGCTTCAATCTTAAAAAAACCATCAGTAGAGCAAGATAAAGCCGCCTTAGATGATCTTCTAGGTTTTTTAGATGATTGGGAAAAGGAAGATGAAGAATTTGAGGAACTTGAAGCCACTGATGTAAAAAATATCGTTTCGATCCCGAAATCCATTGGAATTGAAAAAGAAGTAAAAGAAGTGGAGAAATTTGAAACACCCCCCCCATTGGTTGAAGAAAGCTCCATTCCAGAAATCCCCTCTGAAATTGAAGTTTATGATGACGAAGTTCCACCGATCCCTCTTGATGAATACGCACCTATGGAAATTGAAAACGAATCCGTTTCTGAGGATGTATCTCCTGTAGAGGAATTACCTCCTCCGGAAAAAGCCCCAACTAAAGAGGAATTACCTTCTTTAAGCGATTTGCCGTCTTTAGAGGAGCTAGCACCCCCTGATTTTGATATTGAGACTTCTGCCTCTGAGTATGATACGGAATTTGTATTAGAAGAAGAATCTGAAGCTTTAGGTTCCGTACTAAAAGAACTTGGGTGGTCTGAAGATGAGGATTGAATTTATTTCTATTAAGTAACCTTTCTGATCTTAGTTACCCCCTAAAAATGTTCTATCTTCATTCATAATATCTTTTTAAACTTGATAAACTTTTAAATAAGGTAGGTTCCAATCTATATTTAATAAAATTTACTTTAAAAAACCAAAATACCTACAATAATCGAGATATAAACAATTATGAGCGAGAACAAACAGATTAAAAGAGAAAATACTACTAATTTTAAAAAAATAATATTCAGCGCACCAAGGTTAGGTACTTCAATAGTACTCGGTATTGAAGGATGGGCTTTACTCACTCTTTATACTAGTGGATATGGATTACACCCTCTTCTTGCGGGATTTGCAATATCGATGGGTTATTTAACAATTGCTTTTTTCCAATTTCTTTTTGGATGGCTTAGTGATGCAAAATATACCCGGTGGGGTAGAAGAAAGCCATATATCATAGTTTTTGCTCCAATATTAGCTATCTCGTCGGTTTTTTTACTACTACCAGCATTAGTAATTGATTTGACCGAAAAAAATACGTTATTTATTTGGATGTTAGTATGGGAGATTTTATTTCGAATGAGTTATTCAGTAACTACTCCATACCAAGCATGGATGGCAGAAGTATTCCCTATAGAAGAAAGACCAAAGGTCTCTCAATTTCAGAATTTATTTAATTGGATTGGCAATGCTATTATGGCAATTTTTTCCTTGTTAATTTTAACTAAATATATTGGGGCAATAGAAGCGGGAGGTGTAAATGTTGCTATTCCTTATGATTTTTTGATACCTATTATAATCTTTGGAATTCTAATAGTCATCTTATTCTATTATATTGCTACTAAAATCCCTAAGGAACCAGAATATCCGATTGAATCAAATTTAATACAAAATTTAAAGACTATTGTAAAAAATAGAAATTTCATACTCGTTGTTTTAATGGTGGGTATTTCTGGATTAGGATGGTCAATGATAAGTTCTGGAATGTTGAAGTATCTTAATGATGCATTAAATCTTGGATTATATGATTATATTATAGCAGCAATCTGTCTAGTGTCAACTATTTTCATTTTCTTATATATGTGGAGAAGATCAATAGAAAAATCCGGTAAAAAAAAGACATTATTATATGTTTTTCTTCTAGCAGTTGTTTCCCTCCCAATAACATTACTTGGTTTAATCCCAATGGAATCTTATTTAATAATCGGAATAATTTTTATTATTGTAGTTGCGACGAGTTTAGCTGGCTGGTATTTGTTTCCATACATATTGTATGCAGATATAGCTGAAGATGATGAAAAATCCACTGGAGAATTGAAAGCTGGAATATATGCGGGGTTTCCTTCAATAATTCTTAACATTTTCCAAGCTGTTGGAGCTTTTTTTATTGGTGCTATTTTTTCCTTGCCAAATATTTCCCCTACAGGAGATTTTTCCTATTCAATGGGATTAGTTATTTTTGGACCAATAGTTTCTGTTGTTCTACTAATATCATACTTTTTTGCTAAGAAATTTATTAAATTAGATTTTGATTGGGAGAATAAAGAAAGATCTAATTAAAAATACACCTCTATTTTTTTTTGAGTTGTTTTTCTTAAATAAAATCAATAAATCATGAAATACTAGATAAAAGTGGATATGATTTTTGACATAGTTCTAAAAATTTACCATAGGTACTACATATGTGTTCATTGTCTTGGTAGGATGTTTTCTCTATTAGGTTCAAACACAACTAACCAAGAAAGGGGATACTCTTTATTACTTTCATTGACTATGGAGAATCATAAATCATTTTTCTCAGATAGCAAAGAACAACAAGAAATAGGGTTAGCTAATCTAAAGATTTTAGCTGAAAAAGCAAATTACTTACCTGCTCAAAGAGTTTTAACAAATGAGGGAATAAAATACTTAGCAATAAATTCAAATCAAACCTGTTATTTATGTCAAGGTATTTTCTTAAAAATAAAAGAGTTTGGGGAAAAAGCTGAAAATATACTTAAGGGGATTGAATTTAATAATTTTTTAGTAGGATCTACCCCCGCTTCTCAAATTATAAACCGAGAAGATAACTTGAAAGCTGAATTTAAGATTCTAGAAGCAGAATCATTTAAAAGTCATTTCAATAGAGAAATAGGAAAGAATATTTCAGAAAAACTAAATAAGCCTCCAGAGTTCAGTAATCCAGATATAACTATTATTTATTTTTTTGATTATGAATCATCATCTATTGAATTAATCTTAAAATCTCTTTTTATTTATGGGAGATATAATAAGTTCATGAGAGGAATTCCACAAACTCATTGGATATGCAGAAATTGCTTAGGAAAGGGCTGTACCAAATGTAATTTTTCAGGAAAACAATATCCAACAAGTGTGGAAGAACTAATAAGTCCAGAATTCGTTACAGAATCAAAGACTACTGATTCTAAATTTCATGGTGCTGGTCGAGAGGATATTGATGTAAAGATGTTAGGCACTGGAAGACCTTTTATTATCGAATTAAGAAATCCACAAATTCGCACTTTAGATCTTATTAAAATAGAGAAAAAAGTGAACAAAATTAATAAAAAGAAAGTTAAAATCCGAGATCTAAGATTTAGCAATAAAAAGGAGGTCATCCGCATGAAAGGTGAGGCATCCAATACCAAAAAAGTTTACAGAGCATTAATTGAAACTGAAAATAAAATATCTAAAAATTTATTTGAAGAAAAAATCAAAAAGTTAAAATTCACATTTGAAAATAAAAAAATTAATCAAAGAACACCCATTAGAGTTTCCCACCGACGCGCTGATAAAGTTAGAAAGAAAACTATCTATAAAATCGGAGGAAAATTTGTTAATTCTAACCTATTAGAATTTACTATTGAAACTCAAGGCGGAACTTATATAAAAGAATTAATAAACGGAGATAAGGGTCGTACATCACCTTCCTTTGCAGACGTGTTTGAAGAACAATTAGTATGTAAAGAATTAGATGTATTAGAAATTTCATCTTGAATAGACGTATTTCATACATCTAAAATCAAAAAATAAATAAATTATTATTCATAAATCTACTCATTACAAGATTTTAATGGTGTTCTGATATTACACTTCATAAAGGTTATAGAAATAAGACTCGGAAACTTTATCGAAAGAAGGTAAGAAAGAGAGGCCTCGGTTCAATTGAAAAATATTTAATTGATTACAATGTTAATGATAAAGTTGATATTATTGGAGATCCATCAGTTCAAAAACGTGGACTACCCCACCGAAGACACTACGGAAAAACTGGTACAGTAATTGGGGAAAAAGGTCGTTGTTACATAGTTGAGGTTAAATTAGGAAATGCAAAAAAAACCTTAATAATTGGTAGAGAACACATAAGATTAAATTCTTCTTCTGTAAAATAAATTAAACATTAATATATATAGGTATTATAATGTCTGGCCGTAAAAAAGATGAGAGATCAGTATCTATTCCAGAAGTTAAAGAAATTATGGAGTATGTAAAAGAACAAATGGAAGAAATTGATACTGAAGAAGGAATGTCACACTTTCAAGAAATAACATATAATTATGTTAATAAATTTGCTAAAATGGATTCCAAAACCGCAAAGAAAGTTAAAGATTTTCTTGTTGAAAAATATGAGATTGAAGAACTTTATGCAATTAATGTTATAAACATAAATCCAGAATCAGTAATGGAATTGAGAATTATTCTTGAAAAATCCTTCACTGGAAAAACACTAACTGAAAAACAATTAGAAGTATTGTTGGAAGAATTAGAAGATATAAAAACCTCGTAATTTACGAAGAATTTATAAGTCTATATTGTTTTAAATTCTAATGTACTACCCTTCACCATTGAGTAGTTTATAAAAAAAAAATTTTAAGATGGATAACGGAAAAGGAAAAAACAAACATATTGGTAATGATGGAACGAAGAGATCGATACAGAGGTCCACCTCGGAGAAGAGGTTATCGAAATGGCCCCAAAAAGAAAAAACAGTTTATAAAGAAATTTCGAGAGGTTGTAATATTAGATATTTTAATACATGGACATTTCGAAGAAGATAAGCCAAGTTGGGCCAAAAAACCAATAGCACAAGTTCTTACCTTTCCGGATTTTGTACTTTACGAAATAAAAATAAATAAAAATTCCGATCTTCAAGTTCAAGAACAAAAAACTTATGAGGAATTTTTAATCGAGGATAAAGTAAGAGAAGTGTTAAGTAAAATTGATTATAATAAGCTTACTAGCACATCAAAAGCCTTAATTCTGCCTATTCTTGAAACAGAAGTTTTAAAGTTAGAAGAAGAATTCATCAATTTCTTTAATAATTCCACATCAATAACACCAAGGATGCATGCATTAAAACTTTTGCCTGGAATTGGTCAAAAACATATGTGGGAAATACTGGAAACAAGAGAAAGGCAAAAATTTGTGACATTTCAGGATATATCAGACAGGACTAGTATTTCAACTCCCTCTAAACTTATTGCTCAAAGAATTATCAAAGAACTTCAACGAGATGTAAAGTACTATCTTTTTAGTAAAACCAAAAAATATGAATAAAGCGTATGAATTATAGAGATGTACAACTCACCTTAAACCGATTGAATTTAAAACCTAAAAAACATTTAGGGCAAAATTTTTTAATTGACAAAAATATTTCAAGAAAAATTATTACTACATCCGAAATTACGAGTAAAGATATTATTTTAGAAATCGGTCCCGGTTTAGGTGCTCTAACTGAGTCAATAGTGAAAAAAGTAAAAAAAATTTATGCTATTGAAATTGATCCAAAATTGAGCAAGTATCTCTCAGAAAAATTCTCTGTATATAACAATATTGAAATTATTAATGACGATATCTTAAAAATCAATCTCCCAAAACATGATAAGATTATCTCGAATATTCCCTACACAATAACTGGACCTATATTAGAGAAAGCTTTTTTCAAGCAAAATCCTCCTTCGGGAATATTGACAATCGAAAAAAGTATAGGAAAACGCATTTTTTTATCAGAGAATTATAAGGAATTCTCAAGAATTAGTGTATCTCTGAACGCTTTTATGAAACCAATTATTAAATATAATATTCCACGAAATAGTTTTTATCCAGTACCAAAAATCGATTTGCTTCTTATAAAAATTATTCCCAATGAAAATTTACATCCCGTTTTATTAGATGAATACTCTATAACCTTTTTTTTAAAATTTGTTGCAGGAATCATGCCCTACAAAAATAAAGATCTAGGAAATGCTTTGAGTTATTATTTTAAAGCAACTAATCAAATACATTATTCGAAAGAGAAAATTCTCCAGATTTTAAAAAACAACAACTATGAAAATAAAAAACTCTTCAAATACAAAATCAAAGAATTTGTTGAATTGAGCAGTCTATTTTATTCTTAAACTCCAAGACCAAAATTATTGTGATAAAATTGAAATTCATTCCAGATCCTTTAATTGCATGTGATTTTGAGAATGTTTACTACCCCTCAGATGATTCCTTTCTCTTAATTGATTACTTTAAAGACAAAATAAGCGATAACTATTTTGACGGAATTAATGTAAATGAAATTGAGTATATTTTAGATTTAGGAACTGGTACAGGTATAATCGCAATTCTTTTTCAATTTTTTAAGGTAAAAAGTAAAAAATTTAATCCAAAAATAGTTGCTTCGGATATCTTAGAAAATTCAATTGAGTGTGCTAAAAAAAATGAATCTTTAAACAAATTCCATGATGAAATTTTATTCCTCCAATCTGATTTGTTTAAGTCTTTTCCAGATTCCCTAAAATCAATGTTTAATATCATCATTTTCAATCCACCATATTTACCCTCCTCACCTTTAATCACAGATAATAAGAAGATTGATTTCAGCTGGGACGGTGGGGTAAAAGGATTTGAAATATTTATTGAGTTCATTAAAAAAGTAAGGAATTTTCTCAATTTGCAAAAATCGCATTATATATATTACATCAGCTCGAGTAGAACTAATTTGGAAGGATTAAACATAACTCTGGATGATCTAAAATTTAAATCTGAAATTGTTAAAAGAAAACATATATTCTTTGAGGATATTATTTTAAATAGAATAACTAGTCTCTAAGGTTAAAAGGGTCTTCTATTTCTTCTTTTTTCCAATAGTGAAACACCATAGAGGCGAAGGGTTCTTGTTAAATTATTTAATAAAAGATCAACTTCATTTGGTTTAAACACAGCGCGCTTATGGGCTTCGATTTGAGGAATAGGTAATCCATAATACTCATTTAAACTTGAAATTGGTAATAATATTGAAGAGATCAAATCTGCTTTTTTGGAAGCATTCTCAAAAGAGTGTTTTTCATCCATAAAAAATTCAATTCTGCATGGAGTGTCATATTTAGCAGTTTTCAGATAAAATGCATAAAATGCTAAGGGAAAATAGTAAGGGATTTCTTTTTTAATGCCAGTATCTCTTATTTTATCAATCTCTATTTTACAATTGAAAATACAACTTCTTTCGGATTTTTTTAGTACTCTATGAAACAAATCAATATCAGAGAAATACCTTAAAACTTTCCTGTAGTCAATCTTAATAAAGTCACTCAACTTCGAATGATTTGGCATTAATAATTGTATTGAATCTCTTAAAAGATTTGATAGAGCGGAAGTTCTTGTATCTTTAATAGAACCTATTAATAATATATCCTTTTCCTTACAGTTCAAATACAATTTGTGGTATTCTTTCAATAAAGTATCATATTTCTTTGATATTTCAGCATCTTTGGAGAATAATAGATGTATTGGCATGATAACTATTGATCCATCAATAATTATCAAATCAATATCACTCATTCTTTCTATCAATTCATTAAGCAAATTTATTTCCATGCATTTCATATCCATCGAGATCTTGACGTCAACAGTGGCCTCATCCTGATTAAAAAAATTTCCCTCGACAAAATAATTATTAAAACCCCCTAAATCGGGAAAAAACTTAATATTCGCGACATGATTTTGATGAAAATAATATTTTACTCCAATAGCTTTTATAAAAGAAAAATCAACGTTCATGAATTTTTTAGTAACTGAACTCCCATCTACACTAACAACGTTTAAACCTCTTATATTGGAGCCGGTTACAGACTTTTTTATTGAATCTTCCTTTATATAATATCTAGGATAGTTTTTGAAATCACTAAAATTTAAATCGTCTATATTTTTCAAAATAATCTTAGAAAATGATTTCTTTAAATCTTCAATATCAATATAGTCTTTTGCAATAATCTTTAAATCATTCAGCAAAAGTTGCTCCCTTGTCACACCTTTATTGCCTAGAAAAACTCTCTCCTTATCAACGACATTCGTTTTCTTGCTCTTAATTTCTATAGAATTTTCACCTATTGTCATCAAGAGATGTAGGAGATTGAGATAATAATAATAGTAATGAGATATTTAATTTTTTGATTTACCTAATTAAATTAAAAGGAACTAAACAATGCAACTAGGAGAAAATCCTTGGGTATTAATCGGACTGACCTTTTTCGAAATACTCTTTATTTTTGTTCCTGCGATTATTTCTAGCAAAATCGAGAAAAAAACCTTCAAACAATTACTTTCTGAGATGGGGTTCCAAAAAAATGAAGAGATATTTATTAAAATCATAGCAGGATTAAGCATTGGGATCTTGTTTTTCTTTTTAGGGGATTTTCTTATAATATTTTTTAGAAATGTAGTAGTAGAAAATCTGTTTGGTTCTAAATTTATTGAAGCAGGGCAACAAGGAGCAATAAGCGCCGCTCCAGTTCAGCCTAATTTAATACAATTATCAATTCTAATAATATTACAAATGGTTATAGTCGGCCCGTGCGAAGAAGCCTTTTTTAGGGGATTTATTATAAAAAAGCTTAAAGTTAAAATAAAATTGGGATACTCCGTAATAATTTCATCGATTCTTTTTGCATTCTATCATGTTCCCCCTTTTTTGGTGCCTATAGCGACAATA
>Ga0209976_10001959_pt1 | contig 11889 bp, 13 predicted proteins | sample SumtaG_FD_182806 | JGI IMG/M metagenome (GOLD analysis project Ga0209976, IMG submission 182806) | Deep subsurface microbial communities from Indian Ocean to uncover new lineages of life (NeLLi) - Sumatra_00157 metaG (SPAdes) (version 2) | ecosystem: Environmental > Aquatic > Marine > Oceanic >... | reverse complement strand
ACTAGTTTAGTTTCTAGATTGCGCCCGTAGCTCAGCTGGATAGAGTACCTGGCTACGAACCAGGCGGTCGGCGGTTCGACTCCGTCCGGGCGCGCCAAACAAAAGCCCATCCACTTGAGTTTTGATCGCAAATAAGACAAAACTCAAGACTTAACACCTTTTTATAGCGAGAAAAATATGGATAACATAAAAGAATTATATTCAACGTTCGATGAGAATTTTTCAAAAATTTCATCGGACAAAAATCTTGGGCTTACCAAACCTGTGATACAAAAGCCCTATCCAAATGATGCGCAGTTAATCGATTTGCCGCAAGATAATTTTACCATAAACAATATTTCTTTGTTTGATGCGATTAAAAATCGTAAAACACATAGAAAATTTAGCGGGGAATCTTTAAATATAAATGAATTATCATTTTTACTTTGGGCAACGCAAGGAATTAGAAGCAAGCAAAATCCTCAATTCAGAAACGTTGCTTCAGCCGGAGCAAGTCATCCTTTTGAGACGTACTTGGCAATTTATCGTGTTACGGGTTTAAAATCTGGTTTATATCGGTATTTACCGATTGAACATAAGCTTTATTTTATATCCGAAAATGAAAATATTATAGATAAAATTAAATTAATTATTCCAACCGCAAACCCTGTAAATAAAGGTATTGATACAAGTGCGGTTACTTTTTTGTGGACAGCTTTGCCGTATCGCACAATTTGGAAATATCCAAATATGGCGGTAAAGTTGATCGCACAAGATGCAGGGCATTTATGCCAAAATTTATATTTAGCAGCTGAGGCAATTGATGCTGGTGCTTGTGCCGTTGATGCTTATTTGCAAAATGAAGCAGATAATTTTCTGCATGTGGATGGTAAAGATGAAATTGCTATTTATTTAGCGGTGGTTGGGAAAGTATGAAACAATGAAAATTTATATTGCACATTCGAGCGGTTTTGATTTTTATAAACTACTTTACGAGCCAATAAAATTATCGGGTTTTTGGAACAAACACACATTTATTTTGCCACATGAGAATACCTTAGATCCCAGCAATTCAAAAAAGATAATTTCTGCAAGCGATCTCGTGATTGCCGAGGTATCATATTCTTCCACTGGAATGGGTATAGAACTAGGCTGGGCTAATGCCAATAAAATTCCTGTGTTGTGTATTTACAAGAAAAACGCTCAGATTTCTTCTTCATTATCTGCAGTGTTTAAAGATTTTATTGAATATGATAATGCAACAGATATGGTAGAAAAATTAGATAATTGGTTTAAGTTATTTTAGTTTTTATTTAGATGGAAGCTGAGGTAATAAAACACAGGGCGGAATATCAATGCATAATAAACTTGAAAACAACATAGAACAAATTGTAGAAAATCTTCAAACTGCATATTTAAATAAAATTCGTGAAATAAAAAATCCTTATCATATTAAATATGATAAATACAAGGTAATTATATTACCAAACGTTTTCCCTCCATATATTGAAAATCAATTGATAATCGATAATGTTACTTTTGCTAAAAATGATTATGTTTTGGACGCTTGTGCAGGCGTTGGTTTGTTAAGCATTCATGCTGGTTTAAATTGTAAAAAAGTTGTGGCAACAGATATTAATTCTGATGCTATCAGGAATATTAATATCAATGCCAGAAGTTATCATTTACAAAGCAAAATACAAGCAATTGAAATAGACACATACCCAGAGCAAAATAACATAAAATTTGATAAAATATTATCTATCCCTCCGTTTTCCAATAAAAAAGCCAAATCCATCATTGAAAAATCTGTTTGGGATGATCAGCATCACGTTATTAAAAAACTCTTTTCAGGGTTAAGAAATTATTTGGCAGAAAATGGTTTCCTTTATTTAGTTTGGTCATCAATAGGAGATTTTGCAACCATTTTTAATTTAACCAAAAAACATAAATGCAGAATAAGGGAAATCGCTTCAATTAACGATGAAATAAGTATTTTCACATTATTTGAGATACAGCTTATGTGAACACAGGTTGGTTAAATAAGCGCCAAATTTTAAATTGTGGACCTCAAAATTCAAGTCTTGACGCCTCTAATTCACACATTTTGAAGTACGATGGGTATAAAGTTGTTAACTTCCACATAGCATAAGTGATATACTTTTCTATGCAGTAGTTCATTAATTAGGTTGGACTTGCCTAATCAAGTTCAGCAGTAACTTAGCATAAGGAGGATCAGCTATGTTTTTCATAGGTATAACTTTTGTTTTAGCACTTATTGCCTTAGTGGCTGGAGCATCTTTAATTCTTGCAGCACAATCCCGCAAAGGGTTTGCAGCAAGCTCGTGCACATTTATGGGCTATGTCGTAATAGTCTTATCAATCATTATAGTTTTATTTTCTGGCTATGGTATGTTCAGAGGATATTTCATGCGTCGCGCCATAATGCGTAAAATGATGCATCAGGGGAAAGTGACGCCTTGTATGATGATGCAAAAAATGCAAAAACGAGGGCAGAAGTCCATGCAAGGTCCAAAGAAGAAGTAAAAGTGATGGTGTCAAGTCTTGAATTTTGAATTTTGATCAAAAGAATGTCAAAACTCAAAATTCAAGATCTGACACCCTCAGTAATGATTAGATTGGTTGTGTTGAAAAAACTAAATTCTTTTTTCCGCGCAAAGAATTACATCACGGGCAAAAGATTTGTCTTTTTCAAAACATAAACACATAAAATATCGGTTGGCATATTCGTGTCCTTGTAATGCTGCTTTTTGAAAATATTTTTTAGCGAACTGGATATGATTATTAATTAATTCTTGTAAGCCTAGCTCATATAGTTTTTCGGTGTTGTGTTGGTTTATAGCGTACATGATGTTTCCTCCTTAGTTGGTTGCTAAATCCCCTCTCCGGATTTAGCCCCCTCTCTTAATTTTAGTTAATGCAGCGCGTGATTCGATAATTTCTCGCAAATAATCGTCTATTGACCACAATGTATTATAAATTGTATCTCGATCAAGTGTGGCACAATTATCCCATGCGGTTAATAAGCAGTTCAATATAGCTTTTATTTTAGTTATTCTCTCATCAATAATGTCTTGTAGTTCAAGGTTTGTATTCATGTTTACACCTCTTGTTATTGTTTTTTGTCAGATTGTGTCATCCCGCGGCTTGACCGCGGGATCCACTTACAAATTAATTTTTGTAATTTTTCCATCGCAAGCGGTTTTATTGCAAAATCATTGCATTTTGCATCAATACATTTGTTTTTTACTTGATTGCCAAAAGCAGTTAAAAAAACCACTGGAACATCACGATTAATTGAATGCTTGCGAATCCATTTGCAAATTTCGATGCCTGAAATATCAGGAAGGCCAATATCAAGTAAAATTAAATCAAATTCATTTTGCAAAGCATCAAATGCTTCGCGGCCATCACGTGCTGCAATAACCTCACATCCCAAAGATTCTAAAAAATTAGAATTAACTTTGCGAATTATATCGGCGTCTTCGACTAATAAAACTTTTGGTTTTTTTGTTTGCTTAACTTTCGCAGAAATTAATGTAATTGGCATTTCTTTTCGCGCAGAAGATACTTTATGATAATACGACTCAACTTGTTGTTGCAAATCAGCTTGTAATCTTTGATATGTTTCTCTTAAATGTACATTAATGTTATCAGGTGTTTGAATACCGATTTTAATACGATCGTTTTTATCGCGCAAAATAACCAGGCTAATTTCTTCGTGCTCGCTTAGCAATTTTAACCCCTCGCCAAATTTGCATTCGAAAACCTTCATTATTTAATCCTCCATTTGGGTTACGCACTTTCCTTATCTTGTTCTTCTTGGTTGTCATCCCGCGGCAGAAGCATGTCATCCCGCGGCTTGACCGCGGGATCCATGTTCGTTTTACTTTGCCTTCCCGCCAAAATTTTCTTATAAACCTCCTCGCGGAAAATCAAAATAGATTCCGGCGCCTCAATCCCAATACGAATTTGTTTTTTACGCACATCAAGTATTCGAACTGTAATGTTGTCATCAATAATTATCGATTCACCGATTTTTCTGGTTAAAACCAACATAGTTTTCCTCCTTAAAATTAATTTTGCTTCCATTCCCAAATACATTGCGTTTTTAGGATAGGTCTAATGTATGTTTTTTTGATTATTATTTTTGGTCGGCTTTATGCCTATTTTTGATAAAGGAAAATCCATCTTCATCGCTGACAGGCCTTTCCATTTGCTAAAAATATATTCAAAGTATATATGATGGCGGGAATATAAAAATTGGATTAAATGCTGGTATATTTTGCTGGTATAATTTGCTATAATATTTTAAGAGATAATTTAAAGGACTTATCCTGATTGCCCCAGAGGAGAATTCAATGGAAACTATAGCCAAAACGCCTAAAAGATCGCTTTCAATAGCCGTCTGGCGCGATGTACGAGAGGAAGTAATTGCCGTAAATAAGCAGCTAGGCTCTTTGATAGACGAGATCGATCCAAGCGATGATTATAAGTTTGTTAGGTCGGAATATGCATTTGGTGATCTGCCAATTATTAATGGTGTATCTCAAATACTTACAACGAAAAATGAGTTAATGCCGATTAGACATAATTCGGTAAATAAAAAAGTACAAAGCATATTGGGCTACAATGATATGCCAATGTTTCTATCATTAGAAAATGATAATGAGGTTTTTCTTGATACTGGTAAACGGATTATTCCACTTAACCTTTTTCACAAAGGACATTTATCAGGTATTTATGAGGCGATGGATTTTATGACCAAAATTAAATCCAAGCCAATCTGGAGTTATGCAGCTGGTTCACGAACTATAATTATGTTACCGAAAATCACAGATAGAACCGGATTGAAAAGATTACGAGCTTTATACCACATCCCTTCAACCGTACAAGTAAAGCATTTATCCAATCATTGGGAATTATTTAAATATATTGCTCAAAGCGAACAGTTTGATCAAGAATGGCATAATACATTATTATTTTTTGGTAAAAAGTGGTTAACGCAAAATGATGGTTCTCCCAAGTGGCGAAAATTTAGAGATTACTTAATTGCACAATCTTGGCATGAAGCGCATATGGTTATTGATAAAATAAAATTTAGTCTTAGCTGGGAAAAATTCGCTGAAGCTATATCATTGCGTCGTTTGCAGCCTAATCATTATCTTATCGATCAAATGAAACATATTATCTCAATTGCAGCGGGAAATTATCCGGCTTTTAGATCAGTTGGCACATCACAAGAATCAGCACCTATTGCTGGATTACAAAAAGCATTTATAGATACATATGCGCTTAGAAATTATTTACCAACAATTTTAAATATTTGTTCTTTGAAAGATCAATATTTAAACCCACAGTATCTTTATTATTCGTTGGCATTTTCTACGGTTTTAGAAGGTACGCCGCTGAAGAAAACTTCTTCGACAATCATGTTGGATTTAAGAGAAATGAAATTGTTGATTGAAACTTTGAAAAAATTCTCTGAAACCAATCCGAATTTAGCCGGTGAGGATTTAATTAAAAATATCAAAATCGCATATTTTCATGCTGGTAAAGACATGTATCAAGAGCTTAGTGCTAGCGCTGATATTTCAACAATAGACAAAAGTTTTTTAATTGATCAGGCCAGCTATCCATCGCGTACTTTCTGTGCTTCGAGTCCGCTCTTTAACGGCTGCGTAAGAATCGAGCGGTAGTTTTTGTTGTTTGATTGACTATTGCTCATTAAGGTAATAGAATCTCTCTCAAGAATAACAAACAAAACCTCAAATAAGCAAAGATACTGCCATGAAAATAAACGATTTATTTATAGATTTTAGGATTACTTCTCGTTGTAATATTGGATGCGATTTGTGTTTTCGCAATCCAGAAATTAGAGATGAAAAAATAAGCGATATTCTTCCTATTATTACTAAGGCCTCACGCATTGGATTTAAAGGCATGGGTTTCACTGGTGGTGAGCCAACTATTCGTGATGATTATATCGAAATGATTAAGCATGCTAAAAGCTGTGATATGTTAACTTATCTTTCGACTGTTGGTCATGATTTTATTCGACAACGCAATCAACTAGAAGGAATATTGAATTGGATTGGGTTGCCGATAGATGGAATTAATTTTGCGACTAATGAAGCGATCAGAAGCAGCTTTATGGGAACACAGCATGAAATATTACAGGATATTTTTAATGCTTTATCCAAAAAACCAACGCCGATCAAAATAAAATTAACTACAATTGTAACTAAAATAAACATACATGAATTAGGTGCAATAATTTCTTTCGTTGAAAAATTACCATATAAATTTAATATGTGGCGTTTTTATCAGTTTTGTCCTATTGGCATTGCGAATGCAAAAAGTGATAAGTTGGCGATTGGCACCAAAATATTTTGTGAAGAAATGGCAGAGTTAACTAAGCAATATTCACATTTACCGATTAGTTATGCAACTTTTGAAGAACGTGATATGGCTAATATAATAATGGAACCAAATTTTGATGTTATAATCCCCGAAGGCACTGATTATTCATTACTTGGTAATATGCAAAAAGATTCAGAAGAAATTATAACGGCAGCAATCACAAACAGCCAAAATGACCTTATCAATAAATGTGTACGAAATAGGGCGTGGATTGATTAATTATTTTTTTGATCTGTATTACATAATCGTCAAGGCTCAATTCTAGACTTGACACCTTTTTCAATATTCTTCCCCTCTTATTATTGGTACTGATATATGATATTTTGCATCATATGAGCCGCCTTCTCCTATTTTCCTATCACCACTGCCTAATTTGATCGCTGAAAAATCAAGTTCTTTTAATAATGGAAAATTATTTTTTTCAGCAAAATGCAAAAAAAGTCTTTTGGCTTTGATAGATAAACATTTTTCCAATGCTTCTTGAATTATTTGCGGTCTCATTTGTCTTAGCCCTTGAGCAACATAATGCGCATGCTCATAAGTTTCTTTCTTAGGAACTAATGCCAACATTTCTAATATTGCACGTTCAGGCATCGACATTCTTAGTAACACCGAAGAAACCATCCTCTCTTTTAATCCAAAATTATCATCACTAAATAATTTTTTATGAGCAACAACAACATCAGCTCTGTTTTTTATTGCTTCTTTAAACCATGCAGGTAATTTATTTCTTTTTTTAGAATCATCTGTAAATAAAAACAAGGTAGGAAAATTATCCATATGAACAAAATGAGCATAACCAGAATGTTCGAGCGCGGAATAAGCTCCAAGATGAAATGCGCCAACAAATTCTTGTTGTAGTGCATGCAGTACACCTTCCCAGCCAACATCATCTTCTAATCTTGAATATACGCCGCGTCCTTCCTTTTTTAGCCAACCGGCATTAACATACGCTTTTGCAAGTTGACGAGAGATGCCGTTTTTAGTTAACCAAGCGGAAGTAACAACAGCATTTTTTGGCCAATTGCTTAAAAGATTCTTTAATTTTTGTCTGTTTTGTCTACCCATGCTTTACATATTAGGCTTTTTATAAAGTAATTGCAAGTGTTTTGTGGCAGGAGATTTGCGGGAGCGGGAAAGGCGTCAAGTCTTGAGTTTTGGTCAATACGACATCAAAACTTAAAATATAAGACTTGATCCCGTTTTTGGCACCTTTTTCTTATTGATGCTGACAGGCGTTCCTACTATACTATTGAGAATTTGGATACATTTGGTTTGTAAGAAGATGATTAGGAAAATCTCAAAGCTTAACAAAATTGGTAAATTTGCCAGTTTATACCAGGAGAAAAACTTTCAATATGGGGGTGAAGGAGACAAACAAAATTGCAATATTATATTTGGTTTTAATGGATCGGGAAAAACAACGATCTCAAATGCAATTTCGCTTTTTGCGAATGATTCTTTTGTTAGTGACGAAGAAAAGGCAGAAATTTTTGACGATATGAAAAATAACGACGATTCGGTCGTAGAGCTAGAGTTAGAGGGCAAGTCAAGAATCAAATATCCTGCTAGTAATAATCATAATAAAAATATTTTTGTTTTCAATCAAAATTTTATTATTACTCACGTTTTTGATGGAACAAGAGCTAATTTAAAAAAATTTGCAAATGTAGGAGGTGAAATAAAAAACAGTGAGATTGATGCTGTAAATATGCAGATAGACAAGCTAAATGAAGAAAAAAATTCATTAATTAACAGAAATAACATTTTTGATAAAAAGCATAAAGAAATAGCAAAAAGATTTAGTGCCGAATTTAGTGAGTTAATAACAGATAAAAATAAAAAAATACCACCTCAATCTCAGAAATTGCTTAATGCAGATTTGCCAGGCGAGACTATTTGTGAACTTAAGGCAAGCCGCGAGGCATTGTGGGAGGATTATAAGCTGAGTAAGCAAGCCGTTAATTTTGGTTTTGATTTACAAGAAATTAGGCAGCTTAGTTTCAGTGCAATTGACTTGAATTTAAATTTAATTGATGAGCTTTTGTCGAAAAATATTCAACAATTGTCCAAGGAGGTTTTGGAAAAAAAAATCAAAGAGGTGCAGAGTGTTTTTTCTGATGAGCAACACAAACAAAAAGTTGAATCATGGTTTAGATTTGGTAAAGATGTGTTGGAAAAGGTGGGTGCAACTAGCCAACTATCTTGTCCGATTTGTGGCGTAGATGTTTCTGAAAAAATAGATGATATCTTGTTAAACTATCATGGATATTTTGATAAAAGTTACGAAGAGTTTATTTCTGGATTAGAAAATACAATAAATGGTATTTTGGAAATTATTGATGTTGTCAAAAGTCATCAAGTATGCGTTTCTAAATTAAAAAATTTTAGCATCAAATATAAACAATTTTTGAATGATTGTGTTTTTGAGAAATACAGCTTTAATAAAGTTGAGGTGAGTTTAAATGCCCTAAAAGACAAATTAAAACAAAAGCAAACAAACATCCAAAATAATTTAACCAAATCTTTGGCTATTGGAGAGAGTGTAGCTGAGCTAAATCGTGCCTTAAAGAATTTTGATGATTTTAAAAATAAAGTATTGGGTATTTTGGAGTCGAAACAATTAAATACACATGCTATTGAAGATGAAATAAGAAGCACATATAAAAAAACAATTATATTAGAATTTAATCAGGCTGATCAGGGTGGTTGTTTGCAGCTATATAAGGATAATCGCAAAGAAATACAGCAAATAGATAATGATAAAATGCCATTTTTACATAATAAATTAACTAATGAATTGAAAAAAATAAAAGCCGAGTCAAAAAGCATCTCTCGGTATCTGGTGAACATGGGTATTGACCATTTCGATGTCGATATAAACGAAGACAAAGAAAATGAAAATATTATTATACGATACAAAAATTCAATTTTCGAAAAAAATAAAATTAAAAATTGTTTAAGTGAAAGCGAGAAAACTGCTTTAGCTTTTGCTTATTTTCTTAGTAAGCTTGATAATGAGCGAAATAGTGTGGAGAAGATTAAAGAGTCAGTTGTTATCATCGACGACCCCATTTCAAGCCTTGATGATAATAGGTTATATAGCACAGCGCATTTAATATGTAAAAAGTTTAAAAATGTGAGGCAATTAATCGTATTAAGTCACAATCTTCTTTTTTTAAAATATTTCAATTCATCTTATCGTAAACATGCGGCATGTTTCTTTTTGGATGATGAGAAGCTGTTGGATCTTCCTGATGAATTGCGAAATTTTGAAACCCCTTATTTTTACATGCTGCGCGACGTTATAAATTTTTTGGATCAGGACAATCAGGAGGTTACTTATAATAAAATTAAAAAACATCTTCCTAATTTCATTAGGCGAGTACTAGAAACGTTCTTATCATTTAAATTTTCGCGAATATCAGGTAAAGAAAAGAAGTTTAGAAGCCCTGGGTTAAACGAGTTTGATGAGGACATCGAGAGTACTAATTTAGAAGATTCTATTAAAAAGGATTTGAAAGAAAAAATTTCTGAAATAGATCGCATTTCATCGCCTCATTCGCATGGTAATGCACACCATATTCAAGAACATTTTTATATTTCCGAACAGGACTTGAAAACACATGCTCAAAACGCTTTATATGTCATGGACACAATGGATAAATTGCACACAACTTGCTTTGTGGATAGGGCAGATTAAGGTTTTGCGGTCTTGTATATATTTAATAGTAGGGATAAACCATGAAGTGTAAAACAGGTGATGTGTGTCCAGTAAGTGGTATTTGGTTATTAGAAGAAAGTGGTGAAGAAATGGCGGTGCTCAAAGGAGATGTTTTTCCATCTTTCGAGCAGGAGAGGGCACATTTTTGTTTAATAAAACCATTTAAAAAAGAAGTTAAATAGGTTGCAAGCTTAATATGTGATGATTAAATCTTGATGTAATTACGTGTGTGTTTCTCAAAATCCCTGCGCGGGAGATTTGCGGGAGTGAGTTCTCATTAGTTGTCATAAGTACTCATATTGCAATGAGCGAGCCGCTAAAAAGTTGTTAAAAATCAAAGTCTTACGTTTTACAAACTAGGGGCGTTTCATTATGTGGCACTTTGCGTCACTTCTGCTATACTCTATCCATCTCGTTACACTCCGGTCTGTACTTGATGTCTCGCGGTAAATCCTTTAGGTTGACCTCGAAAAAAAATAATTTAATTAGTTTGCCTGGACCGGCCAAAAACATATTGGCTAGGCAGATCCAGGAGACAATATATGTCATTTGATACTTTAGGCCTGTCGGCCGAGATACTTCGTGCGTTGGATGAAAAGGGTTATAAGAAACCTTCGCCAATACAGCATCAGGCAATCCCCATTATTCTTGCAGGTCGAGATGTTATGGCGGGTGCGCAAACTGGCACGGGGAAAACCGCCGCGTTTACTTTGCCGCTTTTACAGCATTTAAATAAACAATCACAGAAAGGGCATAAACGAATTATTCGCGCTTTAATTTTAACGCCAACTCGCGAGTTGGCGGCTCAAGTGCAGGAAAGTGCGGTTAATTATGGTAGGCATCTTCATTTAAAATCTACGGCGATTTTTGGTGGAGTTAGCATCGTCAATCAAATTAAAAAATTACGTCAAGGAATTGATATTCTTGTAGCAACCCCAGGTCGTCTTTTGGATCATGTAAGACAAAAAACTTTGGATTTGTCTAAAGTGGAAATCTTTGTGCTGGACGAAGCTGATCGTATGTTAGATATGGGATTTATTCCCGATATTCGCACAGTTATATCGTTGTTGCCGAAGCGAAGACAAAACTTGTTATTTTTTGCAACTTTTTCTAATGAAATTAAAGAACTTGCGCGTGGTTTATTAAACTCGCCGGCATTGATCGAAGTGGCGCCTCGAAATACCGTAACTAAAAGTGTTTCCCAAGTTATTCATCCTGTAGATCGTGTGCGAAAACGCGAACTTCTTTCATTTTTAATTGGTTCTAAAAATTGGAAACGAGTATTAGTTTTTACGCGTACTAAACATGGTGCCAACCGTCTTTCTGATCAGTTGGAGCGTGATGGTTTAAGCGCAGCGGCGATGCATGGTAATAAAAGCCAGGGCGCACGCACGCGAGTATTAAGAAATTTTAAAAAAGGTATTGTGCGCGTATTGGTTGCAACGGATGTTGCATCGCGCGGATTGGATATCGATCAGTTACCACATGTTGTGAATTTTGAATTGCCCGAAGCACCGAAAGATTATATTCATCGTATTGGTCGTACGGGTCGTGCAGGCAAGGAAGGAGAGGCAATTTCTTTGGTTTGTGTGGATGAACTTAAATTACTTAAGGAAATTGAACAATCACTCAAAATAACTATTCCGCGAGTTATGATTTCTGGTTATGATCCAGATCCATCAATTAAGCCAGCACCGATTAGAGAACGGCGTGTTGCGCGTGGTGGAAAGTGGCGTGGAAAA
>Ga0209976_10001958_pt1 | contig 11890 bp, 11 predicted proteins | sample SumtaG_FD_182806 | JGI IMG/M metagenome (GOLD analysis project Ga0209976, IMG submission 182806) | Deep subsurface microbial communities from Indian Ocean to uncover new lineages of life (NeLLi) - Sumatra_00157 metaG (SPAdes) (version 2) | ecosystem: Environmental > Aquatic > Marine > Oceanic >... | reverse complement strand
TCTTCGCACCCATCGGGGAAGAAATAATCCAAACTTATACTCAAATCTTAAGGACTGATAATAATTTTTATGGAAAAAAACAACTTCAAGTAAGATTTACCCCTCTGATAACTGAAATTGAATTAGATGATTTGGAATTGATAACTGATTTTGATGACTTAGAAATCTGCGAGGATTCTGATTCTCCTACTGATAAGATGGCCCATTTGAACTGTAAAAATATATCAATAAGATATGCCTCAGAAATACTAGATGACATTGCATTAGAGCCACTTGATAAGTTTGAATCATTAAAAATTGATTTAAACGACGTTGCAGTAGTATTTTTAGAGAATATCGACCAAACGATAGAAGTTCTAAAGAAGGAAGAAAATATCAATTATGGCATTAATGGAATTGATAATATTGAAACTCAAATTAGAGTTCTGAAGAAATTTAATAAGGATCTAAAGCTTAATTTAAACGAAATTCAAAATATGCTTCATCAAATTTCATTTGCCAATAGACAAACGCAAGACCTTGATAATTTAAGCGAGATCGTTAAAAGCGAACTTAAAAGAATTAAGCGATGACCTTTATTACCAAGAATTTCAGGATTTATATTTTATTCAATTTTTAAGAAAAATAATATTATAAAACCCAATTTCAATAAAATTAAGAGTCTATTATTTTAAAAATACTAATTAAGGGTAAAAAATTTTGTAGTAACCATTTAGAAAAAGACCTATGTAAACAACAAAAATAGCAATAAGTATTAGTAAGGCATTATAAGGCGTTGGAAATATTCTAAATGGTGTCTTTTTTTTATATGAGTTCATTCTTTTTTGTCCATACTTAGGGATAAATATATATTTTTCTTCTAAAAATGCCTGTAATTCTAACAGTAGAATTAAAAAAGGGGCAAGTAATAGAGAAATAAATGAATCAAGAATAAAGGCTAAACCTAAAAAGATGATAGCCCAAAATGCGAGCTTTGGATGCCTCATTATTTCAAAAACACCTTTAATATTTATAGTTACTTTTCCCTTGTCAATGTATTCTCTTTTATCTTTAAACATTGTTTTTAATTTGTTTCCCACGATTATAAAAATAATTCCTAATATTAGAAACCATATCCATAATTCCTGAAAGTAGCTTTCTTGATTATTGAACTCAGTAAAAAAACCAGAACTTAGTATGGGTATTGAAATAAGTGGAATTGCCCACAAAATAACATAAATCTTCTTGTAGACGTTCCAAAATTTCGTCTCAGTGTCTTTAGATCTCAAAAATATTATCCAATATAAGAAATAATTTATAAGAAAGACCAACACTAAAACCATATTTAGAATTATCAATGGAATCATCAAAAATTCATATTTATTTTTACTTTATATCTATCTATTAAATAATTTATATTCACATTATTAATTAACTAATTAACTGTGAGAATTATTTATAATTCAACCATTTTACTCTTTGAATAGCCAATTTAAATTTATGACTCATTTTCGAGAAAAACACTCAAACTATTAAAGATTTAATAATAACTAATAAAAAAATTTTTAATTTTTAAAAGTTTTATAGAATTATAGACTTTTAATTAAACTATGATAATTTGTTTTAAATGCCAGAACTTATACCTTTAAGGAGTTTTTATTATAAAGTAGGAAGAAAGGATCCAGAAAGATTAAAGAAGTTAGTAGCTCCTCCCTATGATGTCATTTCTGAAGAAGAATTAATCGAAATGAAAAAAGAACCCGATAATATTTGTCATATAATTCTTCCCGAAAGGTATAAAGATGCTGGCAATAAATTAAAACTATTAATAGATTCAAATCAACTTGTATATGAAAAAAATCGTTGTATCGGAATTTATGGAATCGATTATAAGAGACCCGATACAGGAGAATTAATTAGTCGATATGGATTTGTAGGGCTTTTAAAATTAGTAGAAGTTTTTCCAGCGAACGATGGTGTAATTCCCCATGAAATGACTTTTAAGAAATATACAGATGATAGACTACATTTAATTCAAGAAACTGATTCAAATTTTTCTCCAATATTCACAGTATATAACGGTAATGGTTCAGCGGAAAAACTTTTCAATAACTATATCCATGAAGAACCATTTCTTCAAACAGAAGACAGAGATGGTTTCATTCATAAAATATGGAAAGTTTGGAAGGAAGAGGACATACAAAAGTTCCAGGAAATTGTGAGAAAACACTCAATCATAATTGCTGATGGCCATCACCGGTATATAACAAGCCTTCGCCACAGTCGGCATGGGGGATGTCAATATATAATGGCATTATTTATTGATTTTAATGATCCTGGTCTAATTATTTATACAAACCAACGCCAAGTTCATAATATTTCTGCTAAAAATATTGATGAACTTAAACAGATGGTAAGTAATTATTTTGAAGTCCAAGAAAATAATGATTACAGTAAACTAAAAAGTCTAATGAAAAAGCGTAAAAAAGAGGGTAAACACGTTTTTGGTTGTTACTTTCAAAATAGTCATTTGTTCCTCGAATTAAAAGATGAGATAAATCCAGAGAAAGAAATTGAAAATAATCATTCCGATGAATGGAAAAACTTAGATTTACCAATATTGCACGATATTCTTCTTACTAAATGCCTCAATATAAAACTGGAAGACATATCTTATATTAAAGACGTAAAAAAGGGATTAAAAAACGTAGATGATGGCAATATTCAAGCACTCTTTATTGTAAATCCGACCTCATTAGAGGAGATACATAGAATAACCCATTTAGGTGAAATTATGCCTCAGAAATCAACATATTTTTATCCGAAACCTCTTTCAGGATTAATCGTACATGTACACACGAAAGAAATACCGTAAAGCCGAATAAGATTTCTAAATGAAACTAAAAATTAAAAAATTAAAAAAAAAATATAAGAAAAGAATTCTTAAAAAATTACTCGTATTTATTCTTAAATTCTGTCAATTTGGCAACTACTTTATCTCTAGCTTCTCCTACAATAATCTTTACGTTTTCTTTTAGATCTTTTGCAAATTGCATCATTTGGTGAAGGATAGGTCCTGGTGGAAGTTCATCTCTCTTATTTTCTAATATTTCACTCAATTGAATACCAGTTATTCCTTGGTCTACTTTTTGAAAGATACTTGAAAATATCTCATGAACCCTTACTGATTTCGATTGGCTTAAGTCAGCAGCATGAGGAATTTCTGTCGCCGAAGGGGCGGTAGTACTTGTTGCTCCGCTTGTACCTTCTCTACCTAGAACGATAACAGCAGGTTCTGTTCTTGGATAATCGCCTTGACCTGAACAACTATAATAAATATTTGCTGAGTCATTTGCTTTCAGTTCTACGATCTTTATTTGCATTTCAGAACCGACCATCTCAAAAGGAAGATCAAAATTAGTTTCTGTTAAGGTAAAACCTTCTGGGATTTTATCCTTAACTAAAATGTTTTCTAATTCTACATCTCCTTTATTTTGAATTCGCACTGTAATATTAAATTCTCCTTCCGTAAGATCAGGCTTAATGCTTTTAAGTGTCTTTAGTTTACGCGCAACATACTTTATCTTAATCACAGGCTCTTCAGGTGGACTGATTATAAATTCTTTTCCCTTTAGTGGAACATTAGCTTTAATTTGCACTGGTGTATTATATCGTACTTCTGGTTTAGGATTTTTTGCTAAAATAGGATAACTCATGATAACATCTGATCCTGGATGTACCTGTTTTTCCAAACCTTTTAACTTAATAGTAATTAAGTGTTTTACATCTGGATTCTGATCATCGGGAACAATTTCAACTTTATCTATGAATTCTGCCCTTTCTTGAATCTCAATGGTACCATCAGGATTTTTTAATTCTATTTTCACATCTTTCATTAATGGTGCAATAAAATCAGGAGGAATTTCATCAATAATTTCAAGAGAATCAAAAGTAGATGTCCCTTTGTTAGGAATGGTATTCACAATAGTCATATCTGTATTGGCATAAGCGGCAACTTCTGGTGGATTTATTGCTTTATGTACTTCAGCGCTTAAAACATGATAATAAGTAGGTTCTTTGATTATTTCCCCTATTACTCTTGTGATTACTCCAAATAATGGTGTAAATACAATTTCAGATTCTAACTCCGGTACATTAGCGGATTCTATTGGGAAATCTTTATCCCAGGATGAATCTGGATTTAATTCTACATTAGCGGTTTCAGAAACTACGGTTTCAACCCCAGTTGGAATTTTGTGTGAAACCTTGACACTTTCTAGCCGAACTTTAAACTCAGAGTCATTAATAAACTCAACATTACAATCCCAAGTTCCGGGATTTGTACCTTCATCTCTGCTGACACCACTCATTGAGTCTGTTTCACCGCGGACTTCTGGATTAATCATAGTCAGCATTTTATTATCAACTAAGTAATTAATTTTTAGATCTCCGAGTGATTGATCTTTTCTTTCTTTAGCAATAACGGTACAATAAACTTCAATAATAGCAGTTTCTTTAGCACCTAATCCTTGTATTTTCCAGCTTAATATTCGCTTACCTTCTTCCTCAAGTTGCTCCGCAGAACCAGCACTAGGAGATTTTATTTCAATATCTTGAAAAATTGGGGGTAATTCCTTGACGACTGTGATTTCTGTGAAAGGAATATCAAGTGTATTAGTGAGTGAAAGTTTCAAATTACATTTATTTGCATTTTCATAAAGAAAGGCATTATTAGCTGGCACGGAAATGTCTCTCTCAGCATCCAAGACTTCTAAAACTTTTAATACAGGTTCTTTTAAGTTTTGAATCTCGTAGTCCTGTTTGAATTCTTGAACAGGATTAATAGAACCTACGTTTAACACCTTCTCTAAATTTGTATTGAGAACCTCTTTTAAATCGCACGTAATATTCCAAAGCCTACTTTTGTCGGACGAATTTTTAATAAGTACTGTTCCCTTTGCCTTTATTTCCTTTATATCATGATCTCCAGTCGCACCAATCCCCGCTGGAGCTAAGACGATGTTTTCATAATCGGTTATGTCGACAACTATTACATTTTTTAATTCTGACATTTTCGTTAAACCTCAAATTCATTTTTCAAACGAATTTTATAAATAGTGTTTTTTACACATTTAAATTTTGGTACATACAAAATGATTTTAATATAGGAATTATTAAATTACTTCGAAATTTGTTTAGATCATAATTATTGAAGATCTGCTTAATGATGGCTGATGAATATTTTTGGTCTGTTATAAAGAAATACAACTCTTTAATGAAATCATCTATAATAGGACCAAATTGTATTATGATATGTAAAGGAGATTGCTGTTCTATCAAGATTGATGTGCCTAAAGTCTTAGCTGAGGAATTTATAAAAAGAGGGTATGCATCTAAAAGAGATTTTATTAGAAGCGATATTTTTAGCTTTCAAATTCGATTTGATGAGAAAACAGGCAAGTGTTCTTTATTTGATAAAGAATTAAATGGGTGCAGTGTTCATAATTCTGGAATAAAACCCCCTCAATGCTGGATTTATCCTACTAGCTTCTCAAATCCCGAAGATAAAGATATTTCTTGTAAGAAAGCGTCTGGTTGGAAAATCATTAATCAAGAAAATACGATCCAAGCAGAGAATTTACTAGAAATATACAATTTTCTATGCCAAATTGAAGCCAAAAATGAATTAAAGAATGCAAAAAGAAGAACTGGTAAAGAGCAATCAGAAAATTCGAAAAAATACGTTCAACGATTAAAAGAGCAGTTAATGGAATTAGCACCTAGTCAATTAGGCGGATTTAAGGACAAATGGGAATTTTTTGATATTTTACTGGCTGAAGGAATGTCTTTACAAATGAAAAAGTTCTGTAATAAGCATAATACGCAATGCAATTATCTCGAAGATAATTTCTTCGAATGTAAAAATATTTGCAATATTATAGCTGAAAAATTGATTGAATTCTTACAGGCTAATATATACGATTATTTAAAACTCGAAGGACAGGATAGAAATGGAGAATATCCATTCTTTAAATTATTTGAATTTGCAAATAATAAGAAAAAAGCCCAGGTAAAATTATTAATCTAAAATTTTGTCGCTGACTTTAAAGTCTTATAAGATAAAATTGGAAACTAAATATTGATTCATATCACTTCCATATCACTGTCATTAAATAGATTTCCAAAGGGATATGCATATATCTTTATATATTACTAAAAGAATACTTTATATAATCAAAGGTATGTGTGAGAGCTGAAATGTTCGAAAATAATTCTGTTCAACGTAATTTGCATGAATTAACTAAATTAGTTTTTTCAGATAAGTACGAATATTTGGATCAGCCCCAAAAATTCAAGGGCAAATCTGGAAAGGTCTGGAAATTTGATGCTATCGTAAAGAATAAATTGGATATGTTCGGGATTTTCATTCGCGATTGGAAACGAGAAATCTCTATCACTCAATTAAGGCAATTACATAAAGCTTGTATCGATGTTCCGGATATACAAGGAGGCATTATGATTTGTAATATGATATCTGATTTTTCTCGCGATTATTCCAGTCAATTCGGAATCCAACTGCTCTCAAAAGGACATTTGATTTCAAAATTAAGAAATCGACAATTTGAAATTTAAGTAAATTGGAAGACGATATTCTCATTCTAAAAAGCAATTTTCATTTAATAAAAAAGATAATTAAATCGCTTTCGGTTTAATCCTTTACCTCAAAGAATTAATTAGAAAAAAAAAGAATTAATTAAATTAAAGTTATATTATTGCCAATATCAGTACAATTATACCCAGTATTAACCCTATAATACAGAGTATATTTTTTTTCACTCTGACTAATCCAATTATTGCAAGTATAATTGCGATTATCCCAAAGATAAGCCCAAAGATAAAAAATCCAATAATCGCTAATATTATTGCAATTAATCCTAATGCATCAGCATCTTTCATGATAGTTTTCACTTTAATTTCTTTATGAATAAATTTTGGTAGAATACGAATTATTACATTCATATATAAAACTATGTTTCATGGATATATATCCCCTTAATTAGAGCTATATAAATCCACTCGATTTTAGACCGCCTTCCATCCATCCCATTAAGAGATGCAAACCGATCATATTATCTTTAGTATGGATGGTAGAATTTGGAATGTAAGTTTCGAGATAACGTGTTGCGAGATATTCTATAGATGGATTTTCTTTATACCATTGTATTAATGAGTCCTTTACCTTAAAATAAAAGTCCTGCAGCTCACCTAGCAATTTTTTAAAGTCATCATCTTTCAATACGCCAAAATGAGCTAAAGAGATTGAATCTATTTCTTCTCTCATGGTTTTTAATCTTTCAAAAGTCTTTAAAAGTTCCGATTCGTTGAAATCAGGCAGCATAATAACAGGAGCAATGGTATTTTCATCCCATTTATAAATAATTGAATCACCAGTAAAAAGATTTCTGTTTTTTTCATCCAATATCGCAATTGAGTCTTGAGTATGTCCAAAGAAATTTAGAACTTTTAATTTTAAACCATTAAGGTCAATAGTATCACCTTCTTTCAATGAAGTGATTTCTCCTTCTATCGGAGGTACTTCATATCCGAATCCTTCATTCATTTTTCCTGGATTTCTCAAATATTCTATTGCATTTTCTGAAGCGAGAATCTCAAAATCACCGTTTAATTTCTTAAGCTTTTCCCACCCCTGATCGTGATCCCAGTGAGAATGGGTAAGCAAAAGCTTTTGAATTGGAAATAAGCCATATTCTTTCAATTTTTTTATAATTTTCCTTGCTGCTAATGGTTCGCTCGTGTCAAACATCATACGTTCTCCACCGTTTTCAATTACAAAAATGGCAATTGTTCCAGGCAAACGAAACAACAAACCATCAATAAGATATGTATTATCATTAAACTTTCCTTCTTCAACAATATGTACCATTTCTTTCCCTCTTAAGATTTTTAATTTGAAAATGTTGTTTTATAAAATAAGTTTTAACATGCGATCATAAATATTTTTGTATTCGTATTCGGTGGTAACTGCATTCAAAAAAATTTAAGATGAGAATGCGATTACAAAAATCCACTTATCTGTAGCCCCTCAACGAGCCATTGCATAGCCAATTTTAACCCCAATAAATTTTGTTTTGTGAAGTATGTAGAATTTGGAATAAATGTTTCATAATATTTAGATGCGATATAGTCTAAAGAGGAATTTTCTTTATGCCAATGAATAATCGCATCTCTTGTCTTAAAGTGAACATCTTCCATTTCATTTAATATTTTTTCAAAATCCTCATCTGTCCATACCCCAAAATGGCTTAAGCAAATAGAATTTAATTTATCTTTCAATTCTAATTTTATTTTTCTTAATTTTTCAAATGTCTTATGAAGTTCACTCTCATCAAATTCATGGGACAAAAAAACAGGAAGAAAAGTGTCTGGATCGTATTTATTTATAATAGCATCACCAGAAAATATGTTTTTATTCTTTTTATCCAAAATCGCTATTAAATCTTGACTATGCCCAAAAAAATTGAAAATTTCTAATTCTAACCCGTTTAAGTCAATAATATCTCCTTCTTTTAGGGGGGAGACGTTCTCTATAGGATCAATATAAACCTCATATTCCTCATTCATTTTTTCGGGGTGTGTTAAATTGTATACGGCATTTTCAGAAGCCAAAACCTCAATTTCAGTTTCTTTCATTATTTTCTTCAATCTTCCAACCCCTTCTACATGATCCCAGTGGGCATGAGTCAACAATAATTTATGGATGGGATAAAGCCCTAATTCTTTAATTTTATTTACAATTTTTCGGATCGTTGGTGCGGGTGTTGTTGTATCGATCATTATTCGAATACCATTGTTTTCAATTATATAAATGGCCGCATTTCCTTTCATTCCAAACATTTGCGCATCTATAAGAAAACTGTTGTCGTTAAATTTCCCTTCAGAATTTATGAATACCATTTCAAGCACTCAATTCTTTAAACATAAAAATAAAACAAGAATATGTTAAAAATTTTTATTTTTAAAACATTTTATTACTTTATCCCGAAGACCCTCTGCGCATTTCCACCAAGCATGAGGTCTACTTCTTCCTGAGTGAATTTAATCCCCTCTGGAGCTTTAGTAGGCAGTCTCTTTATTATATTAACCCATTTTTTATCGGCCAATGCGCCCCGCAGATATGGGTTATCAGTCCCCCATAATACTCTTTCTTTTGTGAACTCATCCAGACATAAACGCAAAGTATAACAAAATTCATAATAGTTCTCTTCAGCCGTAATTTGCCAGCCAGAATAATCAACTATTAGATTAGGTTTAGTATTACCCATGTGAAATAATTCATGACGCCAACCGAATCCCATATGAGCGGCTTGTATCCAAAGATCTGGATAATCAATACAAACATCATCAAGGTAGATTGGATCACAATACTTTGATCTACCAGGTAATACCATTTGACCGGTATGAGAAATAACTGGCTTCTTGAACTCATTTGCAATATCTAAAAGCTTATAGGTCTCTTTACTATTTGGATAAAATCCTGTAGCTGGATGCAACTTCAATCCGCTCATATTCCATTCCTCAAAGCACTTCCTGAGGATATTTTCGGCATTCGGTCTATTTGGATCAACGCTTGCAAATGCTAGGATTCTATCTGGATATCTTTCTTGAAAATCAGCATGAATTTTATTCTGCTCCTCAATAGATACCTTGGACTCACCAGGAAATAGGCCATAGTCCAGAACTAACACTGCTGCCATATCAATTCCCGCTCGATCCATCTCCTTTATCAAATTTTCTCCCGTAGGATCCATCATCGTGGTAAAAATTTTGTCTATTATCTGTTGAGGGGTTAACTCTACTCCAAGTTTTAATTTTACTGTTGGAACTATTGATCGTGCTATTCCCAACCACCAAGAATCAGGATACCAGCCTTTATCAATTATATGACAATGTGCATCAATAATCATTATTCTTTCCTCCAAATTTTATATTCTTACTTTTCTTATTCATACCTTCTTTTTATAAAACTTTCGATTGATTTAAATCTTTATCTATGCATGTATCCACTATTTAATAAGCCGATAATAAGTAGGTTAATTACCCATTTTAAAAGAGTTAGATTTTCTTTTGTATGAATTTTTGAATTTGGTATAAATTTTTCGTGATATTTGGCCGTTATATAATCGCGCGAATGACTTTCGCTATACCATTCAATTATTGACTCTTTTGTTTTATGATGTAAATCTTCCATTTCATTAATAATCATTTCACAGTCTTCACCCGTCCAAACACCAAAATGAGCTAATGAAATGGAATTTAGTTTTTTTTTCAACTTTCTTAACTTTTCGAAAGTCATGAAGAGTTCGCTCTCATTAAAATCTGTGGGCATAAAAGTAGGAGTAAATGTCTCTCGATCATATCTATCTAAAATCGCATCGCCCGTAAAGATATTTTTATTTTTTTCGTCAAATACAGCAATATGATCATGTGTATGACCAAAAAAGTTGAAAATTTCCAATTTTAAGCCGTTAAGGTCTATAATATCTCCTTCCTTTAAGGGTGTAACTTTTTCTACAGAATCAACCTCAAATCCCTTGTTCATTCTTTCAGGATTTTTTAAGTTGTCTACAGCATTTTCTGATGCAAAAACTTCTAACTCAACCTCATTTTGTAATTCCCTTAATCTTCCAACACCTTGCATATGATCAAAATGAGAATGCGTTATTAACAATTTTTGAACGGGAAAAATTCCAAATTCTTTCATTTTTTTTACTGTCTTTCTAATTGATAAAGATTCGCCTGTATCGATCATCAATCGCACACCTTTATTCTCAATTACATAAATGGCCATATTTCCTTTCATTCTAAATAATTGTCCATCTATGAGATAAGTATTCTCATTAAATTTCCCTTCAGAATTTATAAAAACCATCTCAATTCTCCCCTTTTTTTCGTTTAGTATTTTTATGAAGAATCTTTTTAATTTAAATATTTATCGAAATATGTTCACTCTTTATGAATTTTATTGAGGAAAATTATAATAATTCAAAAAATAAGAAATATATAATAAGCATTCTCTAAATAACATACTGAAAACCTGTCCATCTATAAGATATGTATTCTCATTAAATTTTCCTTCAGAATTTATAAACACCATTATTTAATAACCCCCATTGATTTTAAACCGTCAATAAACCACTCTATTTCAAATTCCAATCCATGAATATTCTCCTTTGTATGTATTTTTGAGTCTGGAATGAATTTCTCATGATATTTTAAAGCTATATAGTTAAGAGAAGGATTATCATTATACCATTTTCTAATTGATTCTTTAGCATTCAAATGAAAATCTTTTGTATTTTCTACAATTTTAATAAAATCCTCATCTTTCCACACACCAAAGTGAGCCAAGGATATTGAATTCAACTTATTTTTCATATTCTTTAATTTTTTTAAAGTATTTAGATATTCAGATTCATTAAAATCAGGAGGCACAAATTCTGGCATCATGGTGTCATGATCAACCTTGTCGACAACCGCATCTCCAACAAATATATTCCTATTTTTCTTATCAAAAATTGCAATAGAATCTTGAGTATGTCCAAAAAAATTTAGAATTTCTAATTCTAAACCGTTTAAATCAATTAAATCTCCATCCTTTAAGGGTATAACATTCTCAATCGGATCTACATCATATCCAAAATATTCATTCATTTTTTCTGGATTTTTTAAATTAAGAATAGCATTTTCTGAAGCTAAAACTTCGATGTCTGTCTTTTTCATTAATTTTTTCAATTTTCCAACTGCTTGTGCATGATCAAAATGGCTATGAGTCAATAAAATCTTATGAATAGGATAGAGTCCAAAATTTTTTAATTTCTTTATAATTTTT
>Ga0209976_10001957_pt1 | contig 11897 bp, 10 predicted proteins | sample SumtaG_FD_182806 | JGI IMG/M metagenome (GOLD analysis project Ga0209976, IMG submission 182806) | Deep subsurface microbial communities from Indian Ocean to uncover new lineages of life (NeLLi) - Sumatra_00157 metaG (SPAdes) (version 2) | ecosystem: Environmental > Aquatic > Marine > Oceanic >... | reverse complement strand
TTGTTTTTATTTATTAACCAGAAGTTAGCCAATCAATATTTAGATTCTATTGTTTTATACATTTTTATTCCTTTATTTGTTTTAATGGGAGTAATTCCTGGGATATTATTTGTTTTTAAAAAAGATATTTCAGGTCTTTTTACTCTATTTGCAGGAGGGTTTTGTTATGTTGTTGGTAATTTAGTTAAACTTCTCTTTAAAATGCCAAGACCATACATGGTGCTTCCTGATGTAAGAATTATCGGGCCTTGGCACATGAGCCAGTATTCTTTTCCTTCTACCACCACAATGCTTGCTTTTGGCCTAGCATTAGCTTTTTTTATTGAAAAAAAAGACAAGCTAAGCTGGTTTTTCTTGACCTTAGCATTTTTAGTTGGATTTACTGTGATATATACTGGATTTCATTTCCCAGGAGATGTTATTTTTGGAATGTTTCTTTCTTTGTTGTTTGTTTATCTTTTAAAGAAAATTAAAGACAAGTTTATTAATGAAGAAAATTTATCTAGTTAATTCAAGGGGAGAGAAAGAGCTTTTTTCCTTTCATAAAGTTTATCGTTCTTCTCAGAGAGCGGGAGCTTCAGATATCCTAGCCAAAAAGATTGCTCATGAAATTGAAAAGAGGGTTTATCCAGGAATGAAAACAGAAGAAATCTTTAAGCTTGTTAGGAGTTTTTTAAAAGAATCTCCAGCTTCAGCAATTAAATTTTCTTTAAAGCAGGCAATGAGAAGGCTTGGTCCTAGTGGTTTTGATTTTGAAAAATATATTGGAGAGATTTTTTTGAAAAATGGTTTTAAAGTAAAAACCAATCAAATGATAAAAGGTAAGTGCATTTCTTCTTATGAGATAGATTTTTTAGCAAAGAATGATGCATTCACATACTTGGGTGAATGCAAGTATCACATATTTTCTGGAGCAAGAGTGGATTTAAAAGTGGCCTTATATAATTACGCAAGATTTTTGGATATTTTAAATAATTCTCGGTTTAAAAGTTCAAATACAAAAGCAATAATAGTGACCAATACAAAGTTTACCACTGAAGCGATTAAATATTGTAAATGTATGAATGTTGATCTTTTGGGTTGGAAATATCCAAAGAATCAAGGACTTGAATATTTAATAGAGAGAAACAAGCTTTATCCTGTGACAATTCTTCCTTCGTTTAAGGCTCACTTAAAGAGTGTTTTTGCTCGAAATAAAATGATGCTTGCTTTAGATCTTTTAGATGTTTCTTTAAACCAGCTTGTGAAAAAGCTTAAACTTCCGCCAAAAGAACTAGAGCAGCTGGTGCGGGAAGCAAAGATTTTACTGGAATGATATAGTCATGAAATTAATTATAAAAACAGAAAAATTTCATTGGACAAGGCACGTTAAAAACAAAATGAAATATTATCAATTGTCTGAAGCTAGATTGAAAAGGGTTTTACGAAAGCCCGACAGGAAAGAGCTTGGCATTGCTCCAAGAACAGTTGCTGTGATGCAAGTTACTGGAACAAAGAAATATCCTAATGAAATCTGGTTGATGTATCAAAAGCAAGGCGCAAGAACAAAGATCATTACTGCCTGGCGCTATCCTGGTAAAAGTCCGAAAAGACAGCCGCCTCCAATACCAGAAGATATTCTGTGGGAGTTGAAAGTCAATCAAGAAGGCGTTGAAGCTCCAGAAGAGTATTTAAAGGGCAAGACAAGTTTTTTAAATTGTGAAATTGATTTATCAAAAAGGGTTTTTATTCCAAGGATTGAAACTGAGTTCTGGGTAAAAAAGGCAATAAAAAGGATTAAAAAAAGAAAAAGCAAGTTATTGATTTTAGATATTTTTGCTGGTTCTGGATGTATTGGTATTGCTGTTTTAAAAAATATTAAAAATATTCTGCTAATTTTTTCTGAGATTGACAATAAAGCAATTGAGCAGATTAAAATCAATTTAAAATTGAATAAGATTTCCAAGAAAAGATGTGAAGTTTATAAGTCTGATATGTTTGAGGGATTAAAAAATGGAAAGTATGATTATATTTTTTCCAACCCTCCTTATGTGGCTGAAGACAGAATTAATGAGGTAGGGGAGTCAGCTTTAGAGCATGAGCCTCAGCAAGCTCTTTTTTCAGGGAAAAAGGGATTAAAACATATTAAAAAGTTTTTAAAACAAGCTAAAAGCTTTTTAAAAGAAAAAGGTGTCATTTATCTTGAATTTGACCCAGAGCAGAAAAAAGATATTGAAGAAATGTTGAAAAAAGAAGACTATTCTTCTTTTAAATTTTTTAAAGATCAGTTCAAAAAATATCGTTTTGCAGAAATTAAAAAATAACAGTAAGATAAAGTAATAATTAGTAATAATTAATAACTTTATGAATATAACTAAGTTAATCGGATGGCTGGTGTTTTTAGCCGGCGTTTTAATAATAGGATTTACCCTTTATTCTTCATATAATATTTTTACTGGCGAACAATCTACTCCTGAATTTTTTAAGCCTCCTGAAACACAAATAAGTCAGACCCAGGCAACAGGGCTTCCCACTGATTTAAGTGGAATTCAGCAAATGGTAAGTGAGCAGTTGAAAGGCATTTTACCGCTTGATTCAATAACTCAATTTTTAAACTTAGGCGTTTGGGGAATATTAACAGGTATTCTTATTTTCGGTGGCGCTAAAATTTCTGAATTAGGCATAAGGCTAATTAAAAATGATTAACATTATAAGACAAAATACATTATTAAAGTACGTTTGGTGGCATTTTTTTGAAATGCCTAAAAATATTCTGAAAGGCTGGATTAATTATCTTAGATTTGGGTTGAATTATTTTTCCGTGGGTTTGCTTTTTAAGACACTTTTTTCTCCCTGGAGAAATTACAAATGGTTTTATCCTAAGTCGTTTGATTTTGGAAAGTATTTTGAAGTTGCTTTTTCAAACTTGATTTCCAGAGTTTTGGGGCTTATTCCTAGAAGTATTCTAATCGTGGTTGGTGTTCTTTGCGAGGCATTTATTTTGTTGGCTGGTTTTGTTGTTCTTGTTATTTGGTTGGTTCTACCAATACTTTTAATATTAGGAATTTATCATGGCATTAGACTTTCAATTTAATTTAAAAAAGAGCGAGATCTACAGAGCAGTAGTTTTAGAAAGAAACATATTTTTTAGGTTTAGAAGTGTTTGTGGAAAGTTGTTTTTATTTTTATTTGTTGTTTCTTTCTTCTTTTTTGTTTATTCATTTTTTTCTGAAGCTTTTTCTTGGGTTTTAACTAGGAGGCTTCTTGGTTTTTCAATACTTTCTTTAACTTTGAGCACAATTTCAAATATTAAAAGTTGTTTTTTAAATTCATTAAGAGTTCCTAAATTAAAAACCACTATTGCTCAAGCTTTAGCGGAGCCCGAAAAATACAATTTAGCAGAGTTTTTGGGTTTTGAAACAGCTCAAGCGGTTTTTCATTCAATTAAATTTGCTCGTTCAAAGAAACTTTCAAAGATAAATTCTTCTGTCTTGTTTTATTATTTACTAAAAGATAATGATAATCTGAATTTTATTTTTTCCAGAGCTCTTTTTGATGTGAAGAAAATTAAGAAAATATTGCTTGAAACAATAGAAACAATTGAGAAGGGTGAATTTAAACAGATTTATAGTGAGGATTTTAGAGCATCAATTTTAAACGCTCTGAAAATTGCTCAAAATAAGAATCATCAAAGAATAGAACTTGGCGATATAATATCTTCCCTAGCAAAGAACAATCTGGTTTTTCAAGAAATTTTAATTAATGCCAATTTAAAATCAGAAAATATTGATGATTTGGTTAATTGGCTGGAAAGAATAGAAAAAGATATGGCTGAAAGAAAAAAATTCTGGGAATGGAAAAACTTAATTAGGCAAGGTTCTTTAGCAAAAGAGTGGGCAGTTGGATATACTGTTAATCTGGATAAATTCTCCATTGATTTGTCGGTCATAGCTCGGACAGGAGGATTTGCTGAAATGGTAGGTCATGTTCAGGAAATTAAGGCAATGGAAAGAATCTTAGCAAAAGAAAAACAAAACAATGTTTTATTGGTTGGAGAGAATGGGAGTGGAAGAAAAAGCATTATTGAGGATTTTGCTAAAAAAAGTGTTTTTGGAGAAACATTAAAAGAAGTAAATTACAAGAGATTAATGGAGCTTGATTTAGCGTCTTTACTGACTCATGCCCAGGATTCCCAGCAAGCTGGAGAAACCTTGAATTTAATGCTTGATGAAGCTGTTTCAGCTGGCAATGTGGTTTTAGTGATTAATGATTTTCATAATTTTGTTGGTGGAATAGAACGGCCAGGAGCTTTAGATATATCCAGTATTTTAGCCCCCTATTTAAGCTTGCCTCAATTCCAAATCATAGCTGTTACCAGTTTTAAGGGTCTTCATAAATATATTGAACAAAATCCTTCAATTCTGTCTTTTTTTGAAAAAGTTGAAGTAAAAGAAATAACAAAGAAAGAAAGCTTAATGATTTTAGAGAATTTGGTTCCGCAAAAAGAAATGAAGTATAAGCAATTTATTTCTTATCCAGCTCTGCGTGATATTATTAAATTTTCTGATAAATATTTGGCTGATGCTCCTTTCCCAGAAAAAGCAATTGATTTATTAGATGATGTGGTTTCCTATTGTTCTCAGCTCAAAGAAAAAATCATTTTACCAAAGCATGTTGCTAATATTGTGTCTGAGCGAACTGAGATTCCTGTGGGCGAGATAGAGACAAAGGAAAAGGAAAAACTGCTTAATCTAGAAGCATTAATTCACAAAAGGATTATTAACCAAGAAATAGCAGTCAAAGAAGTATCAGAGGCCTTAAGAAGGGCTAGGACAGAGATTTCCATTAGAAAAGGGCCAATGGGAGCTTTTCTGTTTTTAGGTCCCACAGGAGTGGGTAAGACTGAAACTGCTAAATCTTTAACTGAAATTTATTTTGGTTCAGAGAAGAAAATGATTCGTCTTGATATGTCAGAGTTTCAAACTGTTTCAGATATTCCTCGCTTAATTGGTTCTCAGGGAGAAGAGGGTTTGCTGACTACCAAGGTAATAGAAGATCCATTTTCTTTGATTTTATTGGATGAAATAGAAAAAGCTCATCCAAATATTTTAAATTTGTTCTTGCAGGTCTTAGACGAAGGTCATGTCACTGACGGCGTGGGGAAAAAGATTAGTTTTAAAAACACAATTATTATTGCTACTTCTAATGCAGGATTTTTAATAATTTTAGATGCTCTGAAAGAAAAGAAGAAAATGGAAGATATTAGGGAGGATTTGTTTAATTATTTGTTTAAAGAAAAAATCTTTAGACCTGAATTTATTAATCGTTTTGATGCAGTAGTTTTGTTTAAAGCATTAACTAAGGAAAATCTTTTAGCTATTTCAGGATTGATGCTTAATAAGTTAAAGAGAAATTTGGCAAAAAAGAGTATTGAGTTTGTTATTACCGATGAGTTAAAGAAAAAAATTGTTGAGTTAAGTTATGATCCTAAGTTTGGAGCTAGAAAAATGAACAGGGTAATTCAGGATAAAGTTGGAAATGTTTTTGCTAAAGCTTTGTTGGCGAATGAAATTAAAAGAGGGGATAGAGTAGAAGTAGAAGCTAAAGATTTTAAATTAATAATCAATCCTTCTTAGTGCTTTTCGTAATCAGAGTTTGAATCTTGTTATTAGAATTACTGCCCGAGAATTTTTCTCGGGACTTGATTTTTTTGAATATTACAAGTTAAGATAAAGCAGGTCTTCAAAATGACAAAGAAAGAAGCAATGAAAGGGAAGAAGATTAGCCGAGAAGAACTTGAAGCACAAGACTGGAAGCTCCTCTTTAAATGGACTGATGACCTTTTGTGGTTTGGCAAAGATCAGGGCGCAGGAGAGCCTAGGCCTCGTATAGTATGGAACAAGAGTACTCAAGTGGTGGATTTTGATACTAAGTTTCCTGCTTTGTCTATAAAGTAAAGCGGGATGAATTTCAATAAGGGGTAGGATTTTAAGAATCCTACCTATTTTTTTCATAAACTCGTTATAAAAGGATCATCATCTTCGTTAACGTCTTGACAGATTTATTTTCTCCAATAATATGATATTAGGAGACAAGCAAGTGTATAGAAAAGAAAAGGTTGCTTCCTGGTTACTGATGGGCATTGGTTCTATTATTCAGGTTTATTATATTTTGCTTCCTGGATCACAGCTAGAGATGGGCATAGGGACCATAATGTGTCTGGGAGCATTCGGTATTCTTTATCGGCTATCTAGGAAACAAGCTTCTTATTAGTTCCTTTAGTATACATAAAGGGTCGAAGCAGTCACTTTAGCCCTTTTTTCTTTTTTGTCAGACTTTATTTCATTTGATAACTGTGGATTTCCTGTGGAAAACCACAGTTTTTATATTCATTTTAATATAAACTGATTTTTCCTTGACCAAGTATGTTTTTAAAGGGTAAACTAAGGACAGGTGGGGAATTGTGGATAACTATGTTAATAAGTACCCATTACTGTGGATAACTATGTTTATTGGTGAATATTCATACATAATTGATCATAAGAAAAGATTAGCTATACCTTCTAAATTTAGAAAGACTTTAGGTAAAAGAGCAATTGTCACTAAAGGCATAGATATTTGCTTAACTGTTTACCCAATTGCAGAATGGGAAAAGCTGGCAAAGAAGCTAGGAAGTTTGCCAAGCAGTAAAATGGATGCCAGGGGTTTTATAAGAATCATGCTTGCTGGAGCTGTAGACGTAGGGCTTGATAAACTGGGAAGAATCTTAATTCCTGATTATTTAAAAAAATACGCTGGATTGAAAAAAGAAGTGATAATCTTAGGATTATCAAACAGAATAGAGGTTTGGGATGAAAAAACTTGGAAAACTTACAAACAAAAGACTGAAAAAGAGATTGGAGACATGGCATCTAGATTAGAAGAACTAGGAGTTTAATGCACAAAAGCGTTCTTAGAAAACAAGTTTTAGAATGTTTAAGTCCTAAACCCAATGAAAATTTTATTGATGGAACAATAGGGGAAGCAGGACACAGCTTAGACCTTTTAGAAAAGAATAATCCTGATGGGAAAATTTTAGGAATAGAATTGGATAAAGAGGTTTACAAAGATTTACTAGTCAAGAACATTAAAAGATTAGTTGTAGTAAATGATTCTTATCTGAATTTAAAGAATATTGTTGAAGAAAAGAAATTCAAGCCTGTTTCTGGAATATTGTTTGACCTGGGATTTTCAAGCTGGCACTTAGAAAAGTCTGGCAGGGGATTCAGCTTTCAAAGAAATGAACCTCTGGATATGAGATACAACACTGAGTTGAATAAATTAACAGCTCAGGAAATTGTAAATAACTGGACAGAAAAAGAAATTGAAAAGATTTTAAAAAAATATTCCCAAGAAAAATTTGCCAAAAGAATTAGCAAAAGAATTATAGAGCAAAGAAAGTTAAAACCAATTAAAACAACATTTGAACTGATAGAAATAATTAAGCGCTCTGTTCCTTCCTGGTATCAACACAAAAGAATACATTTTGCAACAAGAACATTTCAAGCTTTAAGGATTGCTGTAAATGATGAACTTAACAATTTAAAAGCAGTATTACCTCAAGCATTAGAAGTTTTAGAGAAAGGAGGAAGAATGGTGGTAATTTCATTTCATTCTTCAGAAGACAGAATTGTTAAGAATTTTTTCAAAGAACATTCCAAAAAATTATTAGAAGTATTAACAAAGAAACCAATAAGGCCGAATAAACAAGAAATAATTAATAATCCCCGTTCAAGAAGCGCCAAGCTTCGAGCGGCAATAAAAACTTAAAAGCAATATGACTAAAAGCATTACTTTAAAAAACTCCTGGGTCTTCGCGTTTATTTTAATCTCATCTTTATTAGCTATTTATGTTATTCAAGTTGGAGCATTGGCAAGAGATAAATACTTGCTTAAGGCTTACGGAGAAGAGTTGGCCTCTCTTTCAAAAAACAATAAGTTTTTAGACATAGATTTTTCAAAGATGAATTCTCTATCTCATGTTGACCAGATCCTGGCAGAGAATAGTGGCTTTGTAAAATCAAATAATGTAAAATATATAAAGATTATAGATAGCTCAATTGCAAGCAGGACTCGTTAATTAAATTATCATAAATGAAGAATTGGAGGGTTAACTTAGTTTTTATATTGTTTTTAGTCATTTCAGCGGCTGTTATCAGTCGTTTGGTTTTTCTCCAGATACTAGAAGGGGATTTAAATAAAGCCTTGTCGCAAGGGCTTTTTGCTTCTTTTAATGAGCTTCAAGGAGAAAGAGGAGAAGTTTTCTTTAAAAATGGTGAACCTTTAGCTATTAATGTTGACTTGCCTTTTGTCTTTGTTAATCCTAGGAAAATTGAAAATCCTGAACAAGCTTCTTTGGCTTTAAGCCAAATTCTTGATTTAGACAAAGATTTTCTTTTGGAAAAACTAACTAATAATAGCTCTTATTCGCTTATTCAAAGAAGATTAAGCGCGTATGAAGCTGAACAAATCCAGGATTTGAATTTAGAAGGGGTTTTTGTGAGTGAACAAAAAGAAAGATATTATCCTCAGGAAAAACTAGCATCACAGATTATTGGTTTTTTAGGAGCTGAAGGTATAGGTCAATATGGTCTGGAACAATTCTACGATAAAACCTTAAGAGGCAAGGAGGGTTTTATGGAAAATGAAAAGGGAGCTGATTTGATTTTAACAATTGACTACAATATACAATATCAGGCAGAGAAGTTGTTAGAAAAAGCAAAGACAGATTTGGCTGCTGAAGGAGGACAGATTATTGTCATAGAGCCTGATTCTGGAAGAATTCTGGCTATGGCTGACATGAGAGGTTTTAACCCTAATTATTATGAAGAATATGCTAAGCAGGGAAATCTGGATATTTTCAAAAATAGGGCCAGCCAGGAATTATTTGAACCAGGTTCAGTTTTTAAATCAATCACAATGGCAGCTGCTTTGGAAGAAGAGAAGGTGACGCCAAAAACCACTTATACTGATACTGGTTCAATAACAATTGGCAGTGATACTATTTATAATTATGACAAGAGGATTTATGAACATAATCCTACTATGACTGAGGTTCTTGAAAAATCAATTAATACTGGAGCTATTTTTGTTCAAAGAGAGCTTGGTCCTAATTTATTTTTAAAATATGTTGAGGAATTTGGCCTTTTTAAACTTTCAGGAATTGATTTTCAGGAAATCTATTCCCAGAATAATCCATTAAGAACAGCAAGAGACATAAATCTTGCCACAGCTTCATTTGGCCAAGGCGTAGAAATGACGCCAGTTCAGCTGATAAAGGCATATTGCGCTATTGCCAATGGCGGGAAATTAATCACTCCATATTTAGTTGAAAAAATCATATCTTCTAATAATGAAATTGAGAATTTATTAGAAAGTAAAAAACAAGGGTCAGTCATTTCTTCAAAAACTGCTTCACAAGTCACTGCAATGCTAGTTAGTGTTGTTGAAAATGGTTTTGCTAAAGCCGCAAAAATTCCAGGTTATTTTGTTGCTGGAAAAACAGGAACAGCTCAGATTTCTTATGCAGCTTTGGGTGTTCAGAAACAAGGTTATTCTGATAAAACTGTCCAGACTTTTATTGGTTTTGCTCCTGCTTTTAGTCCTAAGTTTTTGACTTTGATAAAACTTGATAATCCCCAGACAAAAACCGCAGAATATTCTACAGTGCCAGCATTTAGAAATTTAGCAGAATATGTGATTAATTATTATCAAACTCCACCAGATTATGAATAAAGGTTTGAAAATGGATATATTTTCAATCATTAAAAGGTGTGATAGGATATTGATGAATTGGCCCCATCGTCTAGCGGCTAGGACGCCTGGTTCTCAACCAAGTAACAGGGGTTCGATTCCCCTTGGGGCCACAGCTTAATCAAAAAGAGCTGTTAAGGTATTGCGCTCTTTTTTTATTTATTAATAAGACTGGAGTTTTAGATGATTTTTGATTAAAATAATTGAATGGCTAAGTTTTTCTGGCACAATTTAGAAACAAAAGAAATTGAGAAAACTTTAAGAACTGACATTAGAAAAGGTTTAAGTGAAAAAGAGGCAAAGTTCCGTCAATTAGAATTTGGCAAAAACAAGCTTCCCGAAGAAAAACCTTTATCCAGACTCACTATTTTTTTAGAACAATTTAAAAGTCCCTTAACATATATACTTTTGATTGCGGGGCTTGTTGTTTTATTTTTAAAAGAATTTACTGACGCCATTGTTATTTTTGGCGCTGTTTTTTTAAACACAACCATTGGTTATTTTCAAGAACATAAAGCTTCTCAGGCATTAGTAAAGCTGAAAATGGTAGTAAAACACAATGCAGAAATTTTACGAGAAGGGAATTTAAAAATTTTGAATTTAGAAGAATTAGTTCCAGGAGATATTATTATTTTAAATCCAGGAGACATAGTTCCAGCTGATGGAAGAATTATAGAGTCCCATGACTTAAAAATTAATGAAATGGCTTTGACTGGTGAATGGCTTTCAGCAGAAAAAAAACAAGAAGTATTTTCTCGAGAAACTCCCTTGGCTGACAGGGACAACATGGTTTACATGGGAACAATTGTTGAAAGTGGAAAAGCGAAAATCTTAATTGTTGAAACAGGACTTCAAACTGAAATTGGGAAGATAGCTGCAATGATTAGAGAGACAAAAGAAGAAAAAACACCTTATCAGAAAAAATTATCAGGTTTTTCAAGAATTGTTGGCCTCATCATTGCATTGATTTGTGCTTTTATTTTTATTGAAGGAATTATAAAAGGAATTGGTTTTACTGAAATGTTTATTACTGCTGTGGCTGTTGCAGTGGCAGCTATTCCTGAAGGCTTGCCAGTAGCAATGACTGTTATTTTGGCATTGAGCATGCAAAGGATTTTAAAAAAAGGAGGATTGGTCAGAAAATTGTCTTCAGCTGAAACATTAGGAAGCACTTCGATTATTTGTACAGACAAAACAGCAACCTTAACTGAAGGAAAAATGAAGGTTGATAAGGTAATAACGAATAATGAAATTTTCGCAGGAAAACAAAGCAAAAGAATAACGCTTTTACCCTTAAAAATTGCTGCTTTTACCTCTGAAGCATTTATTGAAAATCCCAAAGACCCGAGAGAAGAATGGATTTTTAGAGGAAGGCCTACTGATAAAGCTCTTCTTAAAGCTGGGATTGAAAAAGGAATTAAAGCTTATGGATTAAGTTTTCGCAAAAGCAAAATAGCTGAAATTCCCTTTAATCCAGTTAATAAGTTTGTTGGAGCAATAATTCAGAAAAAGAATGGCAAGTTCTTATATATCTCTGGTGCGCCAGAAAGAATTTTAGACCGTTCTCAATTCATTGAATTAAAAGGCAAGAAACTAAAATTAACTGAAAAAAGACTAGAAGCTATTAATGAACAGTTAAGAAAACTAACTAGCGCAGGGTTAAGAATAGTAGCATCAAGCTATAAGAGGATTAAGAGCGCTGATTTAATAGCTGAAAATTCAAAAAAAGAAGTTCACAGTCTCATTTTTACTGGTTTTGTCACCATAAAAGACCCTTTAAGAAAAGACGTGAAAAAAGCAATCAAAGTTTGCAAACAGGCAGGAATAAGGACAATTATTGTTACTGGTGATCATAAGTTAACAGCAAAAGCAGTGGCTCGTGAATTGGGTTTTCAAATTAAAGAAGAAAACATTTTAGAAGGAAAAGAATTAGACGAACTTTCAGATGAAAAATTTAAAGAGATTCTAACAAAAATTAAAATTTATGCCCGTGTTGAACCAAAGCACAAAACAAGAATTGTTGAGGCTTGGCAGGAAAAAGGAGAAGTTGTAGCAATGACAGGTGATGGAATCAATGATGCTCCGGCCTTAAAAAAAGCAGATATTGGAATAGCGCTTGGTTCTGG
>Ga0209976_10001956_pt1 | contig 11900 bp, 8 predicted proteins | sample SumtaG_FD_182806 | JGI IMG/M metagenome (GOLD analysis project Ga0209976, IMG submission 182806) | Deep subsurface microbial communities from Indian Ocean to uncover new lineages of life (NeLLi) - Sumatra_00157 metaG (SPAdes) (version 2) | ecosystem: Environmental > Aquatic > Marine > Oceanic >... | reverse complement strand
TTTAAAAAATATATCAGCCCCATCAGCATCCAGAATAATATCGGTACTGCCATCCAGGGTCATGTCACCGGTGGAGTTAAGAGTGAGGATGCCAGCCGGAGTAAGAGTGAGGTTAGCATTATTAGTGGTGGCTAGGGTTAAATCAGTCCCATCTGAAGTTAACTGAAAGTAGTTAGTGGTGTCAGCATTAGGCTGAAGGAGAATGTCACCGGTATTTCCATCTCCAATAGTTAAAGTCTGCATATCAGTGGTGGAGATAACTCCAGCTGAGTTTAGAACCAGATTGCCGGAAAAAGAAGCAGTCGGTATACCTGAGTTGACATTGAGAAAGGCAAAGTCAGCAGAAGTAGAGGCGGTACCGCCGATGAGGACATCCCAGGTGGAGTTGAGAGGGGAGATAGCACCAGAGTTTTCCTGCCACATGCCGCCGGTATCGTCAGAGCAGGAGATGATACCAGAAGCATCAGCAATTAAGGCGCCGCCATTGTTATAGACAGTACAGTCAAAGCCAGAAAAGATTAAGGAGCCGGCTGGGGCTAGACTGAGATTGGAAGAGTTAGTGGTGGCGAGAGTTAGATCAGCACCATCAGAGGTAAACTGGAAGTAGTCACCAGTGTCAGCATTGGGTTGGAGTAAGACATTGCCGGTGGTGGAGCCACCCAAGATTAAGGATTGGAGAGCAGTTGATTGGAGTTGGGGCGTACCATACAAAGTTAAGGTGCCGGAGATAGAGGCAGCTGATTGGACTTCAAGATCGCCAACAACACCGAGATCGTTATCACCGTCAACTAAGACAAAGGTATTGCCGTTGCCGACATTAACCAGACCACCGTCAAGCTGGATTTGACCGCCAGTGGGAGTGAGGAGAATATCACTGGTAGAGCTGATGGTACTGCCGTTTAAGGTGAGATTGTCGACGGTGAGAGAGTCAAAGCCAGTGCCAACGCCAGAGTTGATGGTGGCGACGCCATCAGTAATGGTGGTGGCGGTCAGGCTGTTGATACCAGAAATACTAGGAGCGCCTGAGCCAGTGATATTACCGGTTAAGGTGAAGGCAGCCACATTAGCTGGGTCAAGAGTGCCGGTGATGCTGACGTTTTCTACCAGAGAAATGTCGCCGGTAGTATCGCCGCCGATGGTCAGGGCTTGGTTGAGGGTGGTTTGGATAACACCGGCTGAGTTTAAAACTAGATTGCCGGAGAAACTGGCAGTCGGTATACCTGAGTTAACATTGAGAAAAGCAAAGTCAGCTGAGGTAGAAGCTGTAGAGCCAATAAGGACATCCCAGGTGTTGTTAAGAGGGGAGATGGCACCAGAGTTTTCCTGCCACATGCCGCCTGCGCCACCACCACCTGAGTCGTCGTTAGAACAGGAGATGACACCAGAGGCATCAGTAGTTAAGGCGCCGCCATTGTTATAGACAGTGCAGTCAAAACCAGTGAAGATTAGATTGTCGGCTTTGGTTAAGGTTAAGTCTCCAGAAGTGGTAGTTGATAGAGTCAGATTGCCAGAGGCATTAGTAAGAGTTAGCCCTCCAGCTCCTGGACCAGTGATGGTGTCTCCATTGCCAACAAAAGTGAGATCGCCAGCAGTATTAAAGGAAGCGTAGTTAGTGTCCCAATCTCCCAGTCTGACTGTGTCGGTACCAGCATCTACTCTTAAAAGGTTGGCTTCATTGTCTCCTGAGATAATAGTGTCAAAGTCTGACAGTCCAGGATTTAGTTGGGTTATGCCATATACATCAAACGAAGCGTTAACTCTTAAACTTTGACTAGCAGGTATTGCATCCATTACACCGTAGAGGATGGAGTTGGTTAGTTCTTCGTCGGCATCTGTACGAAGTTGGTTGTCTATTATAAATTTGCCATTACCACCTGTTTGTTTATTGCCAGCATAATAACCAATGAAAATATTAGAATTACTGTTATTTCCGAGACTATCGCCAGAATATGCACCAATAAAAACATTATTAGAGAAGGTTCCACCCCTAGCACTTCTATACCCTATAGCGACATTGAAATTTCCTGTCGTGACAGAATTTAGTGAATCATACCCAATACCCATATTTCCAGAACCACCTTCATTCATATCCAATGCTCCAGACCCTATAGCGACATTGTCATTTCCTGTCGTGTTTGAAAATAATGTTCGATAACCAAGGGCAAGGTTTCGGTATCCAGTCGTATCAGCCTGTAGAGCAGAATTGCCAAGGGCGACATTACTACCCCCCGTTGCATTTATGTTTCCAGCATTCCCACCTGCAAAAAAGTTAGATGTGTCTGTATCCCCATCACTAAACAATATCCCTCTTTCATCTACACCGCTTAATACATTCCCCCCACTATCCTGCCATTCGGTGAGGTTAGTGTTTTGAGTAGCGTTAGCTTGGATTATTAAGTGAACTTGGTTGGCAGAACCATCAATGTCCAAAGTGGCATGAGCAGTTGTGTCACCAATAACTACATCTCCGGCAAGTGTTAGTCCTCCTGAGGAGGTAAAGTCAGTGCCAGCATTGCCGATGTTGGTAATAAGATTGTTTTGTAGGTCAAGGGTGTCGTTGAGGTTGATGGCGGTGGTGCCAGAGCTGGTGAGGTTTAAGTCAGTGCCGTCATGTTGGAATTGAACATAGTCAGTGCCACCGGAATCATAGACTCTGATAGCTTCATAGCCGGTGGGGTAAACATAGGTGCCGCTGTCGGTCCAAACAGAGCCACCACCGCCACTGCCACCGCTGTCAAGGCTAGTCCAGGTGGATTCGTTTTCATCCCGATACTCGATTTCATTACTGGAGGGGTTAATACGGATGGCTGGGTCATTGGCAGTGTAGCCTTCGAAATAGAGGCCAATGGCATCGGAGGTGGTGGAGAAGTAAGCATAGTTATCGGTGTCGTCAGCAGTTTTGAAGTAGATAGCGTTGCCATGAATGTTAATCAGGTCACCACCATCACCCAGGTCAACCTGACCGTCAGCATTGAGAGTGCTGCTAACATCGAGTTTATGGGCTTTGAGATCGCCGTCGGAATTAAAGTGGTAGGTGGTATCATCCCCAACAGCCAGGCCAGTAGAGGAGACTAAATAGCCATCAGTGGAGTTGGAGAGAGTTTCACTGTATTGAGAGAAAGTCAGGGTTTCTAAGATGGTGGCATCACCAGCAACATTGAGACTGGTAGTGGTGTTGCCGGGATCAAGATAGTAAGTGGTGGAGTCAGAGTCAATGAATTGAGAGGCAGAGAGGTTGGCGGTGATTTGAGTGGGTTGGGAGATGGAGACAGGGTAAATGGAGTCATCATCAAGGCTGAGAACGGTTTGGCTGGCGCCACCGAGGACTTTAAAGGTGCTGTTAGGCCCAGCTAAGGTAAAGTTGATTGAGGTGGCTGAGCCAGAGGCAGCTGAGTTGCCTAGAGTGATGTCAATATTCTGGTCTTCGGCAATTAGGCTAGTATCACCAGTGTCATAAACATCTTGGAGAGTGGCGGATGAAGTGGCTTGATTGATAGAGGTCCAGCTTAAGCCATCAAAGTACATGAGATCGCCAGTAGCTTGGTCAACGTATTGGCGGCCGATCTGGGCTTCTGGCTGGCTGGAAGGAAGGAGTTGGAGAGATCTGGTGTGAAGACTGTTTTCAATTAAGGCAGCGTTTTTGGCATAGATGTTGCCTTGGGCATCAAGAAAAGACAGGTCGCCGGTGTCACTGCCGATGGTGATGCGGCCATCGAGAAAGGAGCCGACTCGAGGCAGGACAACCTCGATGTCTTGAGGAACATCGGCTTGCTGGACGGTAGGACTGGCGAGTTTATCTGGGTTTTTGAGATAGAGGTAGGTGAACAGGCCAACAGAGAGAAACAGGGCGGCCAGAGAGCCGTAAACAAAGGCTTTTTGGAGTTTAGGATGTTTAAGCCAGGAAATAGTCTCGGACAGGCTAGGAGTTTTAGAGGGAGGAGTTGGAGAGGGTGGGGCGGGTGGTTCAGGGGTAAGCGGGCTGGTTGGAGGAGAAGTTTTGAGAAATTGATTTAGCTTGGCCTCAGAGTAGCCTTGATTGAGCTGGTTATCAACAGCTAGTTTAAGCTTGCCTTCTCTGGTCCAGCGGCGGATGGTAGCAGGAGAAACATGGAGTTTTTGGGCAACCTGGTCAGTAGTTAGGAGTTTGTCAGCGGGGGAAGTGGCAGTGAGTTGGCCGGATTTTATGGCTTGAAGCTGATTAAGGTCTTTGGAGGAGTAGCGGCGTTGATTGCCTAAAGTGCGTTGGGGAGTGAATTTGCCGGCTTGTTCCCAGCGCCTGAGGGTTTTGGGATGAACATTGATTTTAGCAGCGGCTTGGGTGATGCTGTAACCGCTGATTGGGGCAGGTTTGGGGGATGTTTTTGGGGGCAGTTGAGTCACCGGGCTACCTCAGTTGGTGTCCAAGTTTGTTCATGACTTGGACTGTTTTCACGATTCAGTATGGACTATATTAATTAAGCTGTCAAGGGGGAAAATATGGCTAAATCAAGCTAATTTTAGGGTTTTGAGTAATATATTATGATATGTTTAGATATAGTTCGAGGATTTGTAAAATAGTTTTCATGAGCTATAAAGATATATTTAGATATAGTCTCTAAAACGGGGTTGAGAAAAAAATTGAAGGATGGTAAAGTGGATTTGTATGGGATTAAGCAAAAAAATGGGAATTGATTTGGGCACAGCTAATTCTGTGGTCTATGTGGAGGATAAAGGAATTGTTTTAGAAGAGCCGACAGTAGTGGCAGTGACAGTGGATGATAATAAGGTGGTGGCAGTGGGCAGTGAGGCTAAAGAGATGTTGGGGAGGACGCCAGAGACAATCGTGGCTTCTCGGCCAATGAGGGATGGAGTGATTGCTGATTATGTGATAACTGAGGCGATGTTGAGGTATTTTATTCAAAAAGTAGCTGGTAAAAGTCTGTTTTTTCGACCAGAGGTGATGATTTGTGTGCCAGCTGGCTGTACTCAAGTGGAGAAGCGGGCAGTTGAGGAGGCAACCTATTCAGCTGGAGCCAGGAATGTTTATGTGATTCATGAGCCGTTTGCAGCCGCCCTAGGAGCCGGTATACCAGTAGGTGAGGCCTCAGGGAACATGATTGTGGATATGGGAGGCGGTAGTTCAGAAGCGGCAGTGATTTCTTTGGGCGGGATAGTGGCCTCGCAGAGTATTAGGGTGTCAGGCAATGTTCTGGATGATGCGATTGCTACCATGTTGAGGAAAAGACATGGTTTGGTGATTGGTGATCAGACAGCAGAGCAGATAAAACTGACAATTGGCAGAGCCATGGAAGAGGATAATAGGCAGGAAGAGAAGCCAAAAGCGGAAAAGTCAATGAAGGTTAAAGGCAGGGACAGTATTCAGGGATTGCCAAGAACAGTGGAGATTACAGCTGAAGAGGTAGAGGAGGCGATGCGGCCTAAGTTAATGCAGATTATTGGTATGGTTAAGGCAGTATTGGAGGAGATTCCGCCAGAGCTGGCCAGTGATATTATTGATAAAGGGATTGTCATGAGTGGGGGAACGTCATTGTTGAGGAATTTTGATAAGTTGTTGACTAAGGAAACAGGGGTGCCGTGTCATGTGGCTGAGGAGGCGATTTTGTGTGTGGCTAAGGGAACGGGGATGGCTTTGGATAATCTGGATTTGTATAAGCGGGCGATTAGTAAGAGATAACTGGCAAGGATTTTTGAGGCTGGGAGTGAAAATTAACAGATGTGGATTTAATTCCACGATCGTATATTTATTTCCCCTTCTGTTAATTTAGAGTTTTCACAAAACTGGCAAGTTGATAAGGACGAAGGCAGAGAAAAATGGTAAAATGGGGTCATAGTTAGTCTGTATGGAAAGGAAAGTTAATGGCCAAGTTGGTGTCAATTAATCCGGTCAATGGGAAGGAGTTAGGTTCAGTTAAGATTGTTACTAAAGCAGAGATTGAAGTGGCAGTTCAAAAGGCGAGAGAAGGCTTTGAGGTTTGGCGAGAGACATCTTTATCCAAGAGAAGCAGGATAATGTTGCGAGTCAGCGCTTTGCTAAAGAAAGAGGCTGGAAGATTGGGCAGGATGATTAGTAAAGAGATGGGTAAGTCTTTGTTTGAATCAGTTGATGAGGTGGCAGCTTGTGCTGAGACAGTTAGGTATTTTGCCAAGGAAGGGGCCAGGATATTGCGGGATGAGGTAATAAAGCCTAAGTTGTCTCAAGCCAGACTGAAGCAGATGGAAGACCTAGGAGTGGAGAATGGAGTGGGGTATTTATTAAGGAAGGGGAGAGAGGTTATCAGTGTAATTCGTTATGATCCGGTAGGAGTGGTGGCAGCGATCAAGCCTTGGAATTATCCGGTAGATACAGTTATGCTGTCTGTAGGGGCGGCTTTGGTGGCAGGTAATTCAGTGATTTTAAAGCCGTCGGAGTATGTGCCTTTAGTGACTAATGAGTTGGCTAAGCTTTTATGGCGGGCAGGAGTGCCTAAGGATGTGTTTCAGGTCCTGCATGGCAGAAGGCAGGTAGGAGCGATGTTGGTAGATGCTGAGGTAGATATGGTGTCGTTTACTGGCAGTACAGCGGTGGGTAGGGAGATTGCGGCCAAGTGTTCGCAGAGATTTATTAAGTATGCTTTGGAGTTAGGGGGGAGTTCACCAGCCATAGTATGTAAAGACGCTGATTTGGAGCTGGCGGTTAATGGGATTTTATGGGGCAGGTTTGCTAATTGTGGCCAAGTATGTAGTGCGATTAAGCGGGTGTTTGTGGAGGAGAGTGTAGCTGAGAGGTTTATTGAGGAGTTAGTGGAAAAGACTAGGCTGCTCAAGGTAGGTGATCCAATGGAGAAGGAGATTGATGTGGGGCCATTGGTGAGTGAGAAACAGTTGAAAAAACTGCAGGAGCAAGTAACAAAGGGAGTAATTCAAGGGGGGAGGATTTTGGTGGGTGGCCGGCGAATGCGAGAAGAGCCATATATTAATGGATTTTTTCATGAGCCAACGATTATGGTACATGTAATGTCGAAGATGGAGATTATGCAGGAGGAGACTTTTGGGCCGGTGTTGCCAGTTTGTGTGGTAGATAATTTTAACCAGGCGATTAAGCAAGCTAATCAAAGCAATTATGGTTTGACAGCAGCGGTTTACACTAGGTCGAAAAGAAATGCGGCCAGGGCAATGAGGGAGTTAGAAGCGGGCTCGGTGTATGTTAATGACTCAAGTGTTTTGTATCCGGAAACGCCTTGGTCTGGTTTAAAGGAAAGTGGAGTAGGAGTAGAGGCCGGCAGGCATGGCATTTGGGAGTTTACTCATAAAAAGCACATGCATATAAATCTGTCGGCAGAGAAGAGCCGGGAGTGGTGGTTCCCTTATTAGTGGGTTTATTAGCAAAAAAGCAGCCTGATTGAAGAATTGGCAAAAATTGAGATAAACTAAGAAAGTAAGCGGGAAAAGAGCCAGGATTTTTAGGTTAAAAAGAGGAGATTTTTGAGAGTTTTTTGCTGTTATATTATCGGAATGGAGAGGGATTATAGTAAGATTATATTCCTTGATGTTATAGGGTTTGTTTTAAGCAGCTTATGGTTTTTTCAGATGAATAGCTGGGTATAAAAGGTGATCAAAGAGAGGGATAAACTGAGAGCAAATTATGAAGTGTTTGACTTATAGCATACAAATCAAGGATGTTTTATTTTCAAAGCGAAGAAAACCCCGAATTAGTGGTGGTTTTTGATGAAGTTTGATACAATTAAATGGTAAGAAATTAACTTAGCTATAGAGAAAGATGAGTCAAAAAGACCGATATATCAGTAAGGTGTTGGGGATAAAGCTGGATATCACTCGAAAGAAGGAAGTGCTAAAAAAAGTCGAGAGCTGGCTGATGGCTAACAGAGGTAAGAGATATATTGTGACGCCTAATCCAGAGATGGTGATGTTAGGCCAATCAGATGAGGAGTTTAAGAGGGCCTTGAATGGAGCAGACATAGCCATTCCAGACGGGATAGGCTTGCGCTTGGCTGATAAGCGGCTGAAGAGAGTTACCGGAGTGGAGGTAATGGAAGGGTTAGTCAGGCTAAGCGCGAAAAAGGCTTGGCGAGTGATGTTGGTGGGCGGCAAAAGGGGTATGGCAGTTAAGGCTGCAGAGGGATTGAGGCAGCGATATGGAAATTTAAGGATTGAGGCTGAGGCTGGGCCGCAGCAGATGGAGAAGGCGACGGCGGCAGAGAAGAGAAAATTGGTGGAGAAGATTAATCAGTTTAAACCAGAGTTGTTGTTTGTAGGTTTGGGGCATGGCAAGCAGGAGAAATGGATAGCCAGGAACTTGGCTAAGCTGGAGGTGAAGGTAGCTATGGGAGTGGGTGGGGCGATTGACTATATGGTTAAACCTTGGTTGCAGGCACCAAAGATATTACGGTTGATGGGGTTAGAGTGGTGGTGGCGGTTGATGCTGCAGCCGTGGCGAATTAAGCGGCAGCTGGCGTTGGTGAAGTTTATGTGGTTAGTGGTTAGAAAGAGATGATGTAGCAGTGATAGTGGTGGGATGGGAATAAGAGAGCTTATTTCTCGGTAATGCCCAGAAGCCAGAGGACGGCTTCTTTTTTGTAGCGGCGGTCACCGCGGGAGTTGATGCGGATGGCTGGCAGTTTGCCGCGTTTGCCCCAGCGCTTGATGGTGAGAGGTGAGACTCTTAGGAGTTCGGCCACTTCACGAACAGTGAGAAGATCAGGCAGATTGTTGAGGGAAAGACGGGGTTTTTGACTGTCTTGTTGATCTGAAGGTTTGTTGTTTGATGTAGTTTGATCTGCCATAGGTTGTTCAAAGGCAGGCTTATTAATACTAAAACTACAACCAATATATCAAAATGGCTTAGAGAATGTCAAGAAGGAAGTTTATTTGAGCTCGACTTGAGCGCCAGCAGCTTCAAGTTTTTTCTTGGCCTCTTCAGCCTCTTCTTTTTTGAAAGTACCGACTTCTTTAGGAGCAGCTTCAGCTAAATCTTTGGCTTCTTTAAGACCAAGATCTTGGTTGATTTCCCTGAGAGCTTTAATAACCCCAATTTTATTAGCGCCAGCGTCAGCTAAAACAACTTGATACTCAGATTTTTCTTCACTAGCTTCAGCAGCAGCTTCAGCCGCAGGAGCAGCGGCCACGGCTACGGGAGCAGCAGTAACACCAAACTTATCTTCTAAGGCTTTGACTAAGTCAGCGAGTTCGATAACAGTCAGGGTTTCAACTTGGTCAATGATTTTTTGAAGCTTGGCGGAAACTTTAACAGCTTTTTTAGCTGGTTTTTTATCGGCAGTTGGCTTGGCTTTGGTTTTAGGTTTTTTTTGATTGCCTGTCATTTATACTTCACCACCTTTCTGGAGTTTAATCGCCTCAAGGGCGTAGGTTAAATTACGTAAATTACCAGATAAGACATTGATAAAGCCAGAAAGAGGAGCCTTGACAGTAGCAATGGTTTTAGCCAGGAGTTCAGGTTTGGTGGGTAGTTTGGCCAGCTTTTCTAGTTGATTTTTGGTAAGGGCTTGTTTACTTAAGAAGCCGGCTTTGATGGTAGGCAGATCATTGTCCTTGGCAAAGTCAGCCAAGGCTTTGAGAGGAGCAATTTCGTCTTCATAAGCTAAGAGGGTGATGGTGGGGCCAGTAAAAGAATCAATTAGGGGCTGGAGATCAAATTTCTCCCTTTTTAAGGCAATTTTTAAGAGAGTGTTTTTAGTGACCAGGAGTTCACCGCCAGCTTGATTGACTTGCTGTCTGAGGCTTTGCTGAAGATTAACTGGTAAGCCGCGATAGTCAGCCAGAACCACAGACTTAGCTTGTTGAAGCTTAGCTTGAAGATTTTTAACTTGGTCTAGATTTTTTTGTGATGGCATAAAAAAGCCTCGCCATAGCGAGGGGAAATACCAAATATTTTTTGGCCTCGGTGGGTCTTATGGCTGCCCACTGTCTACGGACTGAGAGAGATTATATAATCAAGGGATGAGGTTTGTCAATCGAGAGGTTAAGCTGGAAGAGGACATTTTGGTGGTGGATAAACCTGAGGGCTGGACCAGCCATGATGTGGTGGCTAAAATCAGGGGTGAGTTGGGGAAAGAGGTCAAGGTGGGCCATGGAGGAACATTAGACCCGTTTGCTACAGGAGTGTTGTTGATCTTAATTGGTAAGGCGAGGAAGCGGTTTGAAGAGATCAAGCAGTGGGAGAAAGAGTATGTGATGGAGATTAAGCTAGGAGTGGAGACAGACACAGGTGATCGGACTGGTAAGGTAGTTAAGCAGGAGCAGGTGGGGCAAATAAAGGAGAAAGAGTTGAGACAGGCTTTAAAGGCTTTTGCAGGCGGTTATGAGCAGACAGTGCCCAGATATGCAGCGGTTAAGGTAAAAGGGAGGAGGATGTATAAGCTGGCGAGAGCAGGGAAAAAGATCAAGCAGCCAAAGAGACAGGTAGAGATTAAGGCGATAGAGCTGTTGGGAGTTAAAGGAGATGTTTTAAAAGTGAGAGTGGTTTGTGGTGGAGGAACATATATGCGGCAGCTGGCAATGGATATTGGTGAGAAGCTGGGTTTGCCGGCTCATGCGAAAGAGTTGAGAAGGATTAGAGTGGGAGAAGAAAAGGTGGAAAAAGGATTGTAATTAGCGTTATAGGGTGATATATTTTGGGTGATGAAGGAGAGAAGAACAATAAGCGTGAGAGAGGAAGCGTTAAAGCACCGGTTTCAAGAGGCTAAGTTGGAGAATGATGGTGGGGCTTTAAGGGATATTTATGAAGAGATATTTGAGCTAAGTTGTGATTGGTTGGTGAATCAAAATGAAATTGTGAGTTGGGACAAGTCAGAGCCAGATACAGTTGATGAGCAGCAAAGGCGGAATTATTGGCTGGCAGATAATCGGGGTCTAGTGCCATTGGCAGTGGTGTCGCAGAGGCGTGGTAAAGAAGATTTTAGCAAAAGACATGCAGGCGTAATGGTGGTTCAGGCGAAAACCAAACAAAACAATTTAAGGACAGCGGCTAGCATGGCAAAGTCGATAAAAAGATTGATGCGTAAGTACAGAGGTGACTTTTTAGTTAACAGCTAGCTTAATGGATGGGCTCATGGAAGAGCAGAGATAGGCTGAGGGTGGGAGAGTATGATGTTAGCCAAGGTTCTGGTAAAATATTTGATTATGACTGAGTCGTTTTCACCACCTTGTGGAGTAGAAAAGAAGCGCACTATCGGAATCGATAATCCGATGATTACGTGTCCGGCTTTGACGCTTTTGATGGAGGCATGGGCGATTGAGCATGAAGTGTTTGATATTATGCCTGAGGTTTGCCAGGGATTGTTGGCGGATGATCAGTGTGCTGACGAGAATGGTTGGCCTGAAATGGAGGAAGTTGACAGCTAAGGCTATATTTTCAGCCTAATAGAAGGACTCATGGAAGAGCAAAGGTGGGCTGAGGTGATGTTTTTGGGTTTGATGGTAGAGATGGCAGTAGCTAGATTAGCTTCAAGCTGATTGTTTTTAAAAGAGAGCTTGCCGATGACTAGGTGGATCAGTGGAGCTTTGGGTTCAGATTTGTAGCGGCTGGTGCCAAGACTGAGCTTCTTTTTTAATTCTTGGGGCTTGTCAGTAATGGTGCCAACCTTAGGGTTGGGCATAAGGCCTTTGGGGCCAAGGAGCTTGGCATATTTGGCTAATTTAGGCATGATTTTGGGTTCAGCAATAAGGACGTCAAAGTCGATCTGGCCGTTTTTGAGTTTGGTTAGAGTTTTGTCAGAGGCGATTTCGACTGTTTGGGTTTTGCCAGTACCGTGGGGTAGTTCAAGTTCGCCAGAGAGTTTGTCAACTGACAGATTAAGGTGGAGTTCAACACTGGCATCAAAGTTGACTTGACTAATATCGCGGAGAAGCTTAAGAGCTGGTTTAGGAGCATAGGCTTTGGTTTT
>Ga0209976_10001955_pt1 | contig 11900 bp, 8 predicted proteins | sample SumtaG_FD_182806 | JGI IMG/M metagenome (GOLD analysis project Ga0209976, IMG submission 182806) | Deep subsurface microbial communities from Indian Ocean to uncover new lineages of life (NeLLi) - Sumatra_00157 metaG (SPAdes) (version 2) | ecosystem: Environmental > Aquatic > Marine > Oceanic >... | reverse complement strand
TGCGAATGTCGACCATGTTTATCCTCCTTTGGGGATTTGTTATTTAAGTGCTGTTTTAAAGAAAGAGAATTACCATGTAGATCTCATTGATCAAGCAGCAAAGGGTTTCGATTTAAAGCATATTGTTGATTGGATTAAAAAAAAAAGGCCTGATATCATTGGATTTTCTACATTAACAGCATCTGGTTCAGGAGTAAGTGCTGCAATAACTGCGAGAGAAATAAAAAAATGGAATCCAAATATAGTAATAGTATTTGGGAACCGGCATGCAACTTATAATGATTTCAGAATATTAAATAAATATTCTCAAGTTGATATTTGTGTTAGAGATGAAGGAGAATATACTTTTCTAGAATTAGTAAAGGCATTAGAAAAAAAATCATCTTTAAAAGATATTAAAGGTATCACGTTTAGAGATAATGGAACTATAAAGAGAAATGAAAAGCGAGAATTAGCTAAAGATCTCGATAAAATACCGTTTCCAGATAGAAACGGCTTAAATCATGATTATAAAGGGAGTTTTGCAGGTTTAGAATTGGCTCCAGTAGGATTTACATCTATGGTTTCATCTCGAGGGTGCCCTTATCGATGTACTTTTTGCTATGGAAAAAGAACTATTGGATTTAGAACTCGCTCAGTAGAAAATATAATGGAAGAAATTCTATATTTGGACAGTGAAGGATATAAATTTCTTAATTTTGTAGATGATAATTTTACAGTATCGAAGAAAAGAGTGATTAAACTTTGTCGACTAATGAGAAAACATAAAGTGGATATTGATTGGCTTTGTGAAGGAAGGGTAAATCAGTTATCAAGTGAAATGTTAAGAGAGATGCAAAAAGCTAGATGTAGGTCTCTTTGTTTTGGTATTGAAAGTGCCAATCAGAGAATTCTTAATTATTACAACAAAGAAATTACACCTGCTCAATCAAAAATTGCAGTAAAAAAAGCCCGGAAAGCAAAAATACCTATGATATTTGGTTCCTTTGTTGTTGGAGCCCCTGGTGAAACTTTAGATGAGATATATAATACTCTAAAATTTGCTCAAAAATTAGATATAGATTTTCCCGTTTTTAATCTTCTAGGAACTATGCCCGGGACAGATATTTGGGATGAATTAGCAGAAAAAAACATTTTAGATGAAGAAAAATATTGGGAATCAGGAGTTCACATATCAGATATAGACCCTAATGGAGTTCCAACCAAAATTATTTCTAACTTAATACCAGAAATGTTAAAGCAATTTTTTATGAACCCTCAATATGTGTTAAAGACTTTTTATAGAACAGGTACTAGTTTATATAGATTTATTACTTCACTTCGCTTTTTAAAAAACAATCTAAATAATTTCAAAGATTTCCATGGGGTAGTATCGTTTTGGAATCCAGATAATGTATGAGAGAAATTATTAAAAGTAAGAGCTAAGAGAAATTAGCCCCAAAATGGTTTCCAATGATTCCATACATCCCATTGATTCACATTTTTAAAGTTATGCAAAAACCCTTTTAATCTAAACGAACTTTTTAAAGTCTTTAAAATTTGCCATGTTATATATCTAGGGCGTTGCATGAACTTTCTGTAAGTTATTCGAATTCCTTCCATAAGCTCGCTCAAAGGAATACTAAGAACGGCGGTACCAACTTCCCAACAATCATCTGGGTTAATCTTTTTTTCATTAACCATTTGATCCCAAATCCAGTTGCCAGGAATAATTCCAAGTATGTGAAATTGTGGAAAATCAATATCCAATTTGAGCGATAAATTTAAAGTTTGAATTATCTCCTCACGTGTCTCAATCGGTGCTCCCAATATAAAGTTCCCTATTACTATATCAAATCCTACTTTTTTGGAAGTTTTAATAGCATCGTGAACTTGATTTAAGTTAATTTGTTTATTATACCAGTCCAATACTCGCTGTGAGCCACTTTCAATCCCATAGCTAATAACTTTACATCCCATAAGTTTCATAGCAGTTAAGAGTTCTTTTGAACTTTGAGTAACTCGCCCTTCTGCCATCCATTTGAGATCTATCTTTTCTTTTCTAATTAAATTTGATAATTTCATTAATCTTTTCTTATTAATGGTAAAGTTGTCATCAACCCATAATAAATTTTCATAACCTTGATTATCAAGAATCGATAATTCTTCTACTATATTTTCAGGGGATCTTGGACGCCACTTATTCCAAAACCTTGAGCTTGAGCAAAATGAACACTTATAAGCGCACCCTCTTGAAGAAATAGCAGAAGTGAATTTTCCCAAGGCCATATCGAGACCTTCGACTCTGCTTTTATATTCTACATTTCCTAATAATTCCCTATTTGGAAATGGTAATTCGTCAAGATTATCTATAAGTGGACGATCTTCATTTCTGATGATTCTATCATCATTTCGATATGTTACTCCTCTTATATCTTCAAAATCCTTTCCCTTTTCTAATTTTTCAGCTATCTCTACTATAGTCCTCTCGCCTTCACCTCTAACACAGGCATCTATAAAGGGATATTTATTAAGGATTCTGGTATCATTAAATGTTGCGTGATAATTCCCAAATAAAATTTTAATATTAGGATTTATTTTTTCTTTAACTTCTTTCGCAATTTGTGCAGATGTTATTCCAGTTCCTGCAGTAGTTATCGTTGAAAATCCTAAAATATCTGGGTCCTCATTTTTTATCCACTTTAGCGTTTGATTTATCGAATATCCTCGAGCAAATTGATCTAGTAAAGAAACTTCATAGTTATTTTCACTTAGCGATGTTGCAAGATAAAGTATTCCCATAGGAGGAAATCCATAAAACTCTATCTTTTCTTTATTGTATTTCTCAGCTCCATAAACAGTACCTACAAACGTTCCCTGTTCTGGAGGTCGAGGAAAAATTAAAGATATTTTCATAACAATCGTTCTTATTTTATAAACTAAATTCGAAGCTAAAAAAAAAACTTAAAATTAACTTTATTAATCTTATATATTTGAAAAATATTTTATTTTGATATATTCACACAATTTAATTTAATAAATTCTAAGGATATTTTATAAAATTAAGATAAATTATATAACTAACCTAAGTGTGAAATGGTCTATTAAATGAAATTATTTGATAAAAAAATTCAAAAAGTAGCTTTGGTAAGTCCAAATTTTATTACTAAGAGCATTACAGATAAATTTTCCATCCCGGCATTGGGATTAGAATATCTTGCGGCTAATATTTTAGATTTAGTTAAAGTGAAGATAATTAATGCAAAAGTAAGGAATTTAAACCTTCAGGAAATCATGAAAGAAATTAATGAATTTAAACCTGATGTTGTTGGAATTTCATGCTGTTTCACAATAGGGGTCAATTTTGCTTTAGAAATTGCAAAAGAATCAAAAGAAAATGGATATTCAATCGTTTTAGGGGGATGGCATCCTACCTTTGATCATACTGAGATTATAAAACATCCATTTGTAGATGTTATTGTCAGAGGAGAAGGAGAGATTACTTTTCGGGAATTAATCCAAAACATAGACTTAGATGAAATAAAAGGTATATCATATAAAAACAATGGGAGTATTATAGATAATCCGGATCGGTCATTAATTAAAGATTTAGACGAGTTACCATTTCCAGCAAGGGAATTGAGAAATAAAAAAACTTATTATCAGATTTTTCAGACGCCTATAGATGCGATTGAAACGTCAAGAGGGTGCCCATTTAGATGCACTTTCTGTAATATCCATCTTTTTTATCGAGGAATGTATAGAACAAAAAGCCCAGAACGGGTGATTCAAGAGATAAAAATTAGTTTAAGTGATAAAAAGCGCAAAAATATAATGATTGTGGATGATAATTTCACTGCAAATATAAAGAGAGTAGAGAAAATATGCGATCTGATAATCAAAGAAGGGATTAAAGTAGATTTAACTTGCCAAAGTAGAGTTGATGTTATAAAAAAGAATCCTGATGTCATTAAGAAAATGGCGAAAGCAGGATTTTGGTGTTTTTTCCTTGGAATTGAATCTTTCAGTCAAAAATCTCTGGACGGTATTGATAAAAAAGTTCAATTTAAAGATATCTTTGAGGCAGTAAGAATACTTCACGAGAATAACATAGTAATAATTGGTAGTATGTTGGTAGGGTCAAACCTAAATGAGGAAGAGGTGGATGTAGAGCTAACGATAAAAGTTGTTAAAAAGTTAGGAATAGATTTTCCGTTATACTCCGTAATGACACCTTTACCAGGCACGAAATTCAGAGAAATTTTAATTGAAAATGATTATTTATTAACTCATAATTGGAGTGAATACAATTTTACAACTGCTGTAAATCGATTAAATAAATTATCTAAGGAAAAATTAGAGCAACTTTTATCTAAAGCATATTATTACGGATATTTTAAAAGAGGCTGGAAAGATACTTTTATGAGATTATATAGGAAAAAAGGAATATCCTTATTTTTTCATTCAAAGAAATTTAAAGCCATTAAAGATCTTATGGGTTTCTTAGGAAGTATTAGAAAAATGAAAAATGAAATTGAATCAACCTCACCAACAATAAAATTTAATTGAAATTCCATATTTTCAACAGCACATACATGATAAATATACTTCAGATATAATCGGTGCGAATGTTAAAAATCCTAGATTTGAGAGATTTTATTCTTTACATATTAAAGCTTTTATAGGCACATTAATAAATTATAAGAATATCATTGATATTTATCAAGAATTTAAGTAATTTAGTGACTTAATTGATAAATTCTTGCTAATGGAGTGAAAGAATATTGTTAAAATCAAAGAACCGAGATTTAAGTGATCTTCCATTAGTGGGATATGCAAGTGGCTATGCTATATCAAAATTTTTTGACAAATTTGATCATTTTTCATTTTTACTTGATAAAATAGAAACTAAGATGTTATTCAATGATATCGATAAAGTTAGTATCGATAGACCCATCTACATTACTGGTCTTGCTCGTGCAGGAACAACGATCGTTTTAGAAATGTTGGATAAGCATCCGGATTTAGCAACCCACCGTTATCAACACCTTCTTATACCATATATCCCTAATTTGATCAGTGTAATTTTAAATTATCCAAGGATTTTCACAAAATCTTATAAACGGCTCCATCAGGATGGTATAATGATAACACGTGAGAGTCCAGAAGCAGTAGAAGAGATTTTTTGGCAAAAATTCTTCGCCAATGTTCATAATGAAGAGATCTCGAACGTATTAAACGGAAACATTTCCAATCCTAAGTTTGAGCGGTTCTATGAAAACCATATTCGAAAACTGATTATATTTCAAGAAAGTTTCCGTTATTTGGCAAAAAATAATTACAATATTACAAGACTAGGGTATTTACTCCGTCTTTTTCCAAGTTCCAAATTCTTAATAATGATTCGTGATCCTATAAGTCATATTGCTTCTCTAATCAAACAAACAAAGTTATTTATGGGCATGGAACGAGAGAAGCCTTTTTTAAAAAAATGGTTAAGAATAATCGGTCACTACGAATTTGGTCATCACCAAGTGTGTATAAATGTAGGCAACACAGAACTTATCCATAAAATCCGAAACTTATGGAAAAACAGTAAAACTTACGTTAAAGGATGGGCATATTATTGGACATCTATATACAATTTCATTGCAAATCGTCTTGATGCGAATAAATCTCTTAAAAAATCAACTCTTATTGTTAATTATGGAGATCTATGTGAAGAACCAGCAAAGGTTATAGACCAGATACTCGAACATGCTGAACTTCCAACAGCGAAATTTGAGACAGTCAAGAATTATTACATCAAGCATTTGCACAAGCCTTCTTATTACACACCTAATTTTACTAAACAAGACATTGCCGACATTAGTGAAATTACTAAAGAGACAGCAACTAGGTTTGGATTATAATCTAAAATTTTAATTTTGTTTCTACAATACAAAATAACTTCTTTTATCAAATTATAATAAATATTGAGTGTTAAGTTAAGAAGCTGAATTATTTCTCTTTTAATAACTGCTTCAATACAACAAACTCGACATTTTTAGATTTAGATTCATTGATAAAATTACTAATTCTCTCGATAAATGAGTTTCCCGTATTGACTCTACGATCTGGTCTAAAAATCATATTTTTAAATATATTAAATAAATTTGATTGATTGAATATTATTTTATTCATATTGATTGCTTCCCAAGGATGAAAATACAATATAACAACATCTTTTTCAAATATCCTCTTTCGTAGATAATAATAACTCATAGGTAATCTAAAAAAAATACTGAAATTTGAAGGAGGAAATTCTTGAATTTGATTAACATTTAATTGATCTCGGTTCAAATCTTTATATGCTTTAATAGAAGAATCATATTTAAAGCCTAAATTAGTTAATACTTGAAATAAGAACTTTGGTGGTTTTAAATAGGGTGCTCTAAAGCCAAGTATTTCAGTGTTATGACATATGTTCTCTAAAATCTTTTTATTCTCTGAAATGCTCTTTTGACATTTGGGGAAATTCAATTGAGTTAATCGTTCATGATTTAAACCGTGACAGGCGATTTCATGTCCCTTACGCTCAATTATTCTTATATGTTCTGGTAGGTGTTCAGCAACATTTCCTGTACAGAAAAAAGTCCCTTTAATATGATATTTATCCAAAATTTTTAATATTTTCAACAATCCTACTCTAATTCCATAATACGTGTTTAAAAAATTAGGATTATCTCTTTCAATATCAAAAGTAAGAGCAATTTTCATTACTAATTTCATCACTAATTTCATTTTTATTAAATTTTATTACAGGAATAATTATAAATAATCGTGTAATTAGAGATTTTAAGAACTTATTAGAAAATTTAAAATTATAGACCATCTTAATTATCAGTATATTCAAATTTACAAATAGAAGAAATGCTCTTAAATGAGTTCTAACAAATTTTACGATGATTTAATAGCAACCGTTAAAGAAACTGCTGCAGATTGCAATATTTATAGCAACCTTTGTGATGAAGCCGAATTTGATTTTGATGCGACTTTAAATGACTCAAATCTTGGGGAGATCCCATATGTTTCCTGGAATTTATTCAAAGAATCTAACGATAGATTCAAAGAATTATTGCGTGGGGACACTTTTGAAAAATTAGACTATTGGATGGAATCCTCAGCAACTTGCGGAGATGCTAGTATAGTTGGACGGCTTGATGATGATATAGAAGTTTTAAAAGCAAACTATAATGAGGTTTTCAATTCCTTTTCCATTAAAGATCAAGTAAATAATCTGATTTTATTTGCACCAAATATAAGATTTATTAATAAAATTAGACATAACTTCTACGGGAAGAACACCTATCTACTATACAAAAGTATTGTTGATATTTGGGAAGGAAAACATATTAATTATTTATTGCAATTCTTTTTTGGCAAAACAATATGGAAAATGATTTCTACATTTAAAGTCCGTGCAGTGATAGGAATTAATGGAAAATTGCTAGAATCTGAATTGAATCGAATTGATAAAAATAAAATACCGACGATTATTGCTAATTCTCCGCTTTGGATGCACAAAGTATTAAATGATTTCCATGAAAAAAACAAAAAAACTTTTGATATGAGTGAAAATATACGTATTATTACAGGTGGAGGTGGTTGGGACGGAACAAAAGGGCGAGTTAAGTTGGGACACGAAGTGGATAAGTCGGAATTCATCGAACAAATGTGTGATATGTTTAATATTACTACAGATAAATTTTGTGACAATTTTGCGGCAACCGAAAGTCCATTGTCATGTGGTGGACATTGGTCAAAACGATACAACGATTTTTTACTGCATATGAATAATGATCAAGGTAGGATAGTAGTACGTGATGTTAATACGTTAGAACCGTTAAAAAAAACGGGAGAGCCGGGAATACTAGAATTAATTACTCCCTATGGAGTGAATAGTTATGCTGGAGTTGCAGTTTTGTTAGATGACCTAGTTCAAGTAGAAAATTGGGAAAAATGTCCTGAATGTGGCCGAGAAGGTGCAATTTTCAGAGTTATAGGGCGATTAACTCCATCAATAGGGAAAGGTTGCAGTTCTTTATTTAGTCTTGATGCTTATAAATTATGAATTAGGAACATATCTATTAAGAATTTAAAAAAAATTGGGTGAAAAAATATTTTCTTTAAAACAGAAGATGGCACAATTTTACATGGTCGTATGGCGGGTTGTGGAAGGGATTTGGTTATATGGTCTCCTGGAGCTGGAGGAAATACCGTCAGTGCGGAAAAATGGTTGGAACCACTAGAGGATCAATATGGGTACTCTACCTTTTCCTATGATTTAAGAGGCCATGGGAAAAGTAAAGGACTTATATTTGACTTTAAAAATCAAATTCTTGATATTCAATATGCAATCGATGCTGCGATACGTAAAATGAAAGAAAGAAAGAAAGGGCCTGATCGTGTAATTCTAATTGGTCATAGCTTAGGTGCTGTAGCATCATTAACACTTGGTATCCAAGATCCCCGAATTGATATGGTTTTTGGTATCTCTACATTGTATTCGATTGAGGATTTCATGGAAGTAGAGTCTAACGAGGAAAAGAACTTAAGTTTAATTAAAATTGGAAAAAATATTCTAAAAACTATGAAGTCTTCTCTCAGTTCACCTTGGTGGTTTAAACAGTTTATAAATTTTGTGTCTAAAGGAAATACCCTTCTCATGCCTAAATATTATCTTACAGAGGAGTTAATAAAAAAAGTTTACCTAATTCATTCCATGGATGATGAGTACATACCATTCGAGAAAACTAGCAAAAAAATTATAGAAAAATATAATCTTTCTGAAGACAAGTATCTATTAATTAAGAAGGGTGGACATAGTCTTGAGAATAAACTTGAAATCGTTTTAGAATGGATTCATAGTAAACTTTAAACGTATGATTTCTAAATTCTTGGTGGACATATAAATCTTCTAAATTTCGATTTTTCGTTTAAATTAGTTGATATTCTTTGCCAATTTACGATATTCATCTTTCATTGTAAAATATTGGTTAATCCGTTTAAAACTTCGTTTGACTTTAAGATTTCTTCCACTAGTCAACACCGAAATAAGATTTAGAGTTTTAATTTTCCCTTTTTTTTCTTTTCTGATTAAATATATTAAAGAATCTGAAAAAACTTTATCAGCACCTAATAAATTTGGAGGTTCTTTAAATCCTCCTATTTTATCGAATATTTGTTTTCTAACAATAGTGTTACAGCCGCAAAGTTCTGGATATCCAAACAAGGTTTTAAAAAAATACCATGGATGTATAAATATGTTATGAAAAAAAAATCTTGTTATAGTAAAATTTAGGGATCCTAATTTAAATTTTAACACTTTTCCATCATAATATTTAAATCTGGCACTACAGGCAAAAAGATTTTTGTTTTTTTTAAAAATTTTATTTACTTTATGTAAAAAATATGGCCCTATTATTGTATCAGCATCTAAAAATAAAATTAGTTCTCCGGATGTTTTTGAAGCACCATAATTTAATTGAAAAACCCTACTTCTTTGAGGTGATTTATATACCTGCGCATAATTTTTAGCTACAGAAATAGTTTTATCTGTACTTTGACCATCAACTACAATAATTTCATAAGAAAAATTACATATCTGTTTTTTAATAGCTCTCAATGTTTCTTCTATATAGGACTCCTCGTTATATGCGGGGATAACTATTGAGATTCTGGGTTTGTGTTTCTTATTAATTGATTCCATTCTAATAATTTAAAGACTGATTATCGATGTTTTATATCTTTTATTTAAATGTAGAAAATAACTTTAATATTAAAAGATGATTTTTTATTAATCTATAAAAGTCCTAAATTCAAAATAATAAAATAATTGTTAAAATGAAAAAGAGATTTATAATATTATCTATTTTATTTGTCATAAATACCTTATTTATCGCTTTATTCATTGTAACTCGAATTTTTTATTCAAATCCAAGTTTAGATGCAATTTATAACTATATGATTCATTGGTTAGAATTAATTTTCTATACAGCGAGCATATTTGTCTATGGAGGGATTTTTGTAGCATTTGTTGTTTTACTTTTTTTATTCATCTTAGGGTACAACATAGCTAAAACTAGACAATTAACTGGTTCAATAATATATGTTTTTAGTTTTCTAGGTTTTGTAGTAATTATTTTACTAGGATTACTTTATGCTTATATAGGTATACTTTTTAATCAGGATTTAACTCTTAATACAAGGTTAATGCTATTTTTTCTATTTTTGCCAATTATTTTTGCATTTGGTTTAGTCCTTCTTCTAGTAAATATAGATTTTTATATCTTTCTTAAGGATTTGAGATTAACGCTAAAGATATGGAAGCATAATCGACCCGAATTTAAAATAGAAGTTAAGGGAAAAATAACTTATATTAATATTGAGACTGACAAATTTATATTCACTCCTATTCCATTGTTAATTATTGCGCAGTATCTTCGGAGTAAAGGATTTTCTATTTCGTGGTTTGTTAAAGGAGCTTTTAATCATTTATTATCTTTAATTATTACATATTTAATTGGGTGGCCGCGCGCTAAAAATGTATTATTTCGCTTTCTGGGAATGAAAATAGGAAAAAACTGCCATATTTCTTCAAAATCAATACCTGATCCCCTTCTACCCGAATTAATTGAATTTGAGGATGGTAGCGGATGTGGGATTGGTTGTCAATTATTAACTCATAATGTAATGAACTTAAAACACGCCAGTTTCAGTTTTGGACCCATTAAAGTATGTGAAAATGCGAGAATAGGAGCATATTCACTTATATTACCGGGAGTTACAATTGGAAAAGGATCGATAATTGGAGCAGGATCAGTAGTAGCAAATGATATACCACCATATTCCATCGCATACGGTTCACCTGCTAAAGTTGTACGTCAATTTACTGAATCTGAAAAAATGGAGATAAATAAAAAATATTAGGTTATTTTTTATTTATAAAGAGCAATTTAAATTGATATAAAACTTATACCCATAGTTTTAAGAGTAGTCAGTTCTGAAATAAAAATTTAAATATTAAATTAATTAATTAGTATTATATAGGTCTATTTGAGAGCAATCTATAGAAAACCATATACTATCCAAACTAGTGATAAAATGAACGCAAACTCAAAAAATTGGCTGGTTTTTATTTTTCAGCTCTCATTTTTTACTACAGTAACATTAATTATTATTTTCCTTGAATTTTTATGGATATATGAAATTTACTTTTATCCCTTAAACTTTCCATTCCCTCATCCACCTTCTAAAGTAGCTGTGCCATCTATACCTGAGGTGACAATTTCAATCTTGTTTGCGTCATTAATAATTCTAAATCTAAGCATAGCAATTTTTTCCATGTATGGTTTTATTTTCTTTCTTCATGTCCTTGATTCAAATCCCGCTAAAACAGCGCCTGTTTGTGCCATGTCAATTGATATTTCTCTACTCAATTTCTTTTTTTATCAACTTTCTGTTTATGAAGAGCAATATATTGCCTATTTTGTGATTCCTTTTCCATTATTTCTTATATTTATTCCTCTTTACGAAGTTTTAATAACAATTTCCGTTTTTAGCATTGCTCTTAATTTTGAGTTTGGAATTGAAGGGATAGTGAAAAGACATATAATAGATTCTAATTGGCTGACGGATTTTATTCATTATATTTTAATAGTTAATGGAGTTCTTGGAAGCCTTTATCTTTCCATTTGTATGAATATTTTTAATATTGAAATTAATAGTTTTATTATAGGTATAATTTTAGGAATTCTTTTTATTGGATTATTTAATATAGTTCTTCGGAAATTAAATTTAAATAATTATCCAATTGAAGCTCTTGCTATTTTGAAATATGGGAGAGTTCCTACTAAACACGATTATAAAGAAACCAATAG
>Ga0209976_10001953_pt1 | contig 11908 bp, 10 predicted proteins | sample SumtaG_FD_182806 | JGI IMG/M metagenome (GOLD analysis project Ga0209976, IMG submission 182806) | Deep subsurface microbial communities from Indian Ocean to uncover new lineages of life (NeLLi) - Sumatra_00157 metaG (SPAdes) (version 2) | ecosystem: Environmental > Aquatic > Marine > Oceanic >... | reverse complement strand
ATTAAAACAATTAAAATGGATATAAATGATCCAGAATTTCAAAATGAGATTATTAATTTTTTTCAAGAAGAAAAATTGGATCTAATTCTCTCCGACGCGGCAATAAATAAATCAGGTAATAAATTTTCAGATCAGATTCGACAAAATCGCCTCTGCTATAGAATTTTAGAGATTGCAAGTAAAAATTTGAAGTATAAGGGAATTTTAGTTGTTAAGACTTTTCAAGGGAAAGATTTTGATAAATTAATTAAAACTATGAAAAATGAATTCCAAATTGTAAAAAGCTACAAAACTAAAGCTACAAAAAAATCATCAAATGAGATTTATCTCATAGGTTTAAAAAAAAAATAGAAAATATTACATTTTTCTTCAGTTAGATAGAATCTATAATCCTTCCATTTGCCCATCTTTTTTAATTTCTTCAAAGTTTACCCTATATTCGTTACCTTCTACATATGCTTCAATCCACTCAGTTAACCAGGGACAATGATGAGGATTGAGTTTGTTAGGGTTTGTATCATTACATCTATCAACTACGTAGGGACAAACAAAGCATGGTTGATATCCGAAAAGATCCCAAATAAAATCTTTCTTTTTTTTATTAATTTTTACATCTTTAACCTTTATATCTTCATATTCTTCAATTGAATTAATTCTTTTTGTCCAAGAACTATCTATAAGTTCACGATTTAATTTTATTCTGGATTGTAATGATAATACTTCTAAAATTTTTTCTAAATCGTCTCGATTTTTATTTGTAAGCTCTAAAAGTTCATCAAAATACAATTCTTTTTTACGATTAATTAGATTAAGAATTATTTTTTCATCTTTTTTCAACGCGCGTCTAATTTGCTTTCTCGTCTCTTCTATTCTTGCAATCCTGCGTTCTGATTCAGTTTTATCTTCTCCCACTCCCTCTACTCGCTCCTTGATTTTACATTTATGTCTGGAGAGATAAGCAAAACTTTTACCACAGTAAGGACAAGTTTCTTTCTTTTTCTTAGCCATTAGGGTAATCTACCTTTCACTTTAAATAATATTGAGGAAAATTCTAATAAATTGCGTAAATCAATTCAATTTAAATATATGATTTTTTTAATAATAAGATACAAAATTTCTAAACTTTTCGGTTTTGCTAAGAAATTTCTAAATGTATTAAAAATTAAATGTTTTTTAAATAGTAGTTTATTAATATAAAAAAAAATGTGTTTTTAGAAAAAAATGGATCCTCTTGACATATTAGATATTAAGAATAATCGATTAATTCTAAAAACTTCTGTTTTAAACAAAATAAGAGAAGCTAACGAAACTGGATTTATTCTGCCTTTAGATTCAAGGAATTTTGCTAAAGTTTTAAAGGGCGGATTTTGTCTTAATAAAAAATATTTAATATATGGTGCTAATAGGACTGGAAAAACTCAAATTTGTTTGAGTTTATGTGTTCAAGCGTATAAATATTTCATTAAACAAGAAAAAAGTACTAAAAATCAAGATTTTAACTTTACTTATTTTCTTGATAGCGAAAATACCTTTAGACCTGAAAGAATAAAAGAAATTGCAACTGCAAAATCGCTTGATTTTCGAGAGGTCCTCAAAAGTATCAAGGTATCAAAAATTATGAGTAACTCCGCCTTGTTACTTAAATTAAAAGAAATTGAAAACCAATTAACGTTTGGGAAAAATTATTTACTCATTATTGATTCTATTAATAATTTCTATAGATCCGAGCAAGGGAATAAGGATTCTTCTTTTTATAATCTTAAAACTGCGTTTTTAAAAATTCTAGAAAAAATTGACACTCTTACTAAAAAATTTAATTTAATTTTAATTGCTACAGCTCAGGTTTTTCCTAATTTTATTGAAGATGCAATTATAAATGAAATTCCTGTTGGAAATCAATTTTTAAATCATTTTTTTTCAGAATACTTATATCTGAGTTATAAGGAAGAGAAAAATTATGTCCATCTTGTTAACTCAGAACTTTTACCTGAAAGAAAAGTAATATTCAAAATAACATCGAATGGTATTGCGGATTATAAAATATAGAATATGTCTATTATTTTAGAATTTTTGCCAATTCCTCAACTGTGAGGTATTTAAATCTTTTGGATACGAATTTCGAATTTAAGAAAAAGATTTCATTATCAATTCTCTCTGTTAACCATTCTATTAATTTTACAGCATATCTCAGTTTTTTTAATTTTGATGGTGTCCCTTGATGATGCTCAGTTAAGGATGGCTTAGAATATTTTCCGATAATATCATTGAAATCCATTCCTATAAGATAAAGTGTATTATGGGGTTGTAAGAGTGTTCGTATAAAATATAATATTCGATCTCCATCTGTGAAACCTCCTGGATTAATTATATTATCTAATGGTTCTACTTGAGTAGTCCCTATTAATTTTGGAAAACTAAGAATATTTTCTTTAAAATGGGCAATACTTTCTAAATTATCTCCATGAGCATGGATAACTAGAAAATCCGCATAATTAAACTCAGTTTTCGTAATACCATCCAAGTCTGAGAAGATTGCTTCAAGAGGAATTCCCCTTTCTCGCAATAGAATGGATGCACCATCTGCCGCAAGATTGATACACTTTCTAAAGAAATCTTTACCAAATTCTCTAATAAGTATATCAACAGTCTCCTCTAATGAAGGACCACATCCATATATCAATATTACTTTCTTTTCTTGAAAATATTCGCTAAAAGAATGCAAAACTCTTTCAAGATTCCAGTTTTCACCTTTTTGATCTAATATTCCAGAAAGATAATTACGTGCTTCACAATCTTGTTGATAATTAAAACCAAAATCTCTAATGATTTTAAAATACCAATTCTTAAATTCGACGTAAAAATCAATTTGATTTTTTAGTGAGGAATTCATTTTATTCTAAAACTTTTTAGAGTAAAACTAATAAAAAACTTTTATATTTTTACTATAATTAATTCTATTATAAACTTAAATTCAATTTAATTTAAAAGGTTAAAAACATGGCAAAATGGTTTAGTAAAACACATCAATGGTTTGATGATGGAACAAAAGAAGTAGGACTAACACCTTATGCTGCTGAGCAATTAGGCGAGATTTCTTTTGTTGATGTAGAGGGACTTGATGGAGCCACTCTTGAGCAAGTAAAAATGGATGGAGATGAGCCAACCAGCGATCCTATCGATTGTACAGTTGAATCAAGTAAAGCAGTTGGGGACATCTATTCCCCTGTAAGCGGTACAGTCACCGCAGTCAATGCTGATTTAATGGACGAGCCAGAAAAAATCAATGAAGATGCTTTTGGTGCGTGGCTTTATAAGATTGATCCCTCCAATTGGGACGCAGAAAAAGGTAATTTGTCAGACGAGGCGGCTTATAACGCTTTTACTAGTAAATAGTAAATTACTTTAAATTTTTCTTAAAACTCTTCCAAATTTTTTCTTTTTTTTACATATTCTAAGTGGATAATAATGAGCATGCAGAATAAATTCATTTTAGGCTTAATTGTAAATCCAATTTCGGGAATGGGAGGTTCGGTAGGACTTAAGGGGACTGATGGAAAGGATATATTAAAGAAAGCTATTGAATTGGGAGCAAAACCAAATGCTCTAAATAGAACAAAAGAATTGCTAAAAGAATTAACTTCGATTAAGTCAAAACTAAAATTTATTACTTGCCCTGGTAACATGGGAGAATTAGTTTTAAAAGAAATGGAATTTGATTATGAAACAATTAATCATTCACTATATGAAAATGTGAAAGCCATATTTGATACTACTGCTAACCACACTAAAGTAGCAGCTAGAATCATGAAAGAAATTAAGGATATGCGCTTAATATTATTCGTAGGTGGTGATGGTACTGCGCGTGATATTGTAAGCGCCGTTAATAAAAATAAACCATGCTTAGGAATTCCCTCTGGAGTAAAAATCTATTCTAGTGTATTTTCAATTAATCCAAAATCAGCAAGTTCCATTATTATGCAATTTTTATGGGAAGAAGCTGCTCTAAAGGAATCTGAAGTTCTAGATATTGATGAAGAAGAATATCGAAATGGTAATCTTGTTTCTAAATTATATGGATATCTACTTACTCCATTTAATCCCGACTTTTCTCAACTGTCAAAAATGGGCACACCTTATTCAGACTTAAACAATCAAGAAAGAATAGCAAAAAGAATTATTGAAGAACTGGAAGATGATGTATATTATTTAATAGGTCCTGGAACTACAACTAAAGCTATTACGAATAAATTAAAACAAGATAAAACTGTTTTAGGAGTAGATTTATTATTAAATAAACAAATTGGTGCATATGATTTAAATGAACAACAGATTTTAAGCTACATCGAAGGAAATAAAACTAAAATTATAGTTTCCTTAATTGGAAGACAGGGATTTCTTTTTGGAAGAGGTAATTTACAATTTACCCCACGCATTCTAAAAAAAGTAGGGGCTATAAATATTATAATTATATCTACAAAATTCAAATTACAAAATATCCCAAATCAAATCTTGAGATTAGACACAAGAGATCCAAAAATGGATGAAGAAATGAAAGGACTCTATAAAATAATTACTGATTATGATGAGATAAGGATTTGTAGAGTTGAGTGAAAAGAAGGATATAAAATTTGTTGAACTGCTTTTATGTGATCAACGACTTATTTTAGAGAGTATCCCACCAGGCTCTTTCTCCCAATTTCACCGCAATAAGGTACTGTAGTGAAGAAAACGCAAATAAAATCATGATTACTCCAATAATTAATATCCTTAATGCTAATTTTTGATTATAGGAATATTTTGAGGCTTGATATAATAATAAAAACCCTGTTGACATTACGAATATTAAAATGGAAGCAACTATCCCCTCAACAATAAAACTATCCTGAATCCCCGGATAAAGAAATATAGGGTCTCCTTTTGAATCTGCTCCGAGAGCAGGAGGCTCTCTATAAATTAGGTATACAACTCCTGTTTGAAGAATAAAGAGTATAGCATATATTGCGACGAGTCCTAAAGCTTTTGAAGGTGTTGGCAGCACTATCCTTCGACCTCTTATTCTTGGATAGGACATCTTCGGTTTTCTCAGTTTCTTCCCAAAAACCCACGGGGTTCTTTTTCTGATCTTTTCAGTAATGGTCTCAGATCCGCTGATTTCAAGCTTCTCTTGGGCTTTTCTTATTCTATCTCGCTTTGACATAATATAAAATAGAGACAATAATTCACTTAATATATAATAATACTTAAGATATTAAATTATTTTTTCAAATATTCAAAAAGTTGCTAAACTAAATTTTCAAGTAATTTAATCAAAAACTTCCATATTTTTCCTACACTTGGAATACTAAGACGTTCTTCTGGGGAATGAGCCCCTTCGACTGTTGGACCAATGGAGATCATATCGAAATCAGGAAAGTGTTTTTTCAATATGCCACATTCTAATCCAGCATGAATGGCTTGAATAATTACATCTTTGTTAAATAATTCCTTATAGGTTTTTTTAGCTATTTTTAATAATTTTGCATTAAAGTCCGGATCCCATCCCGGATAATCGCCAATATGAGAAATATTAATATCTAAATCCGCTAATTTAAATAAGGCTTCTATCTTCTCAAAGATAATCTTTTTTGATATTTTATGTAAACTTCTCTGACTTGTCGTTATAAGAATTACTCCATCTTGAGTTTTTATCGAAGCTAAGTTAGTGGAGGTGTATACTAGATTAGGAATTTTCGGATGCATTGAAATAGGACCATGGCGCATTACGTAAAGCATATGAAGTAATTTATTGTTAAAATTTTCAGAGAAAACTTTATTATCCTCGAAATCTTCAAGCACATCAACTTCAATATTCATATGTGGCTCAATTTTAGAAATGCCTAATTTAATCTCATCAATTATTTGATCTATAAATTTCTTTATTTCAGATAATCTTTTATTTTCCACAAATAGTATTGCTTGCGCTTCTCGTGGAATAGCATTTGCTCTATTCCCTCCATTAATTGAATTCAAATAAATCGAAAACTCATTATTTATTTTCCATAAAATTTTACTAATTATTTTTATTGAATTTGCCCTACCTCTGTGAATATCTACACCAGAATGCCCCCCTAATAAACTTGAAATAGATAATTTAATGGGGACCGCATTATTCATATATTCTTTGATGGGGACGTATTCAAATTTGATTTCTCCAACAGTATTAATTCCACCAGCACATCCTATTGTAAATCTATCATCCTCTTCTGAATCTAAATTAATTAGATAATTACCCTCGAGTAAATCCTTATCGATATTAAACGCTCCAACCAAACCAACCTCTTCTCCGACTGTAAAAAGCATATCGATTAAAAGTGGCTCAAAATTTAACTCTTTAGAATTCAATCTTTTCATTAAAGCCAAAAGATAAGCAATTCCAACCCCGTTATCAGCTCCAAGAGTAGTTCCTTTTGCAGTAAGCCATTTATTATCATCTATTTTAATAATTTCTAATTGTAGTGCATCTTTAGAGAAATCATGCTCCACACTTTCGTTTTTCTCGCATACCATATCCATATGGCATTGCAAAACAACTTTAGGCACATGTTTTTTTGAACCTTTTACAGCAGATCTTACAAATAAATTACCGGTTTGATCAACTTGGGTTTTAAACCCTAACTTTTGCGCTTCCTTTTTAATAAATTCTCTAATCTCACCCTCATTACCACTACAATGGGGAATTTTTGAAATGTCTTCAAAATACTCCCAAAATTCCGAAGGTTCGCCTAAATCCTTTAATACCTTAGCCAAAAAAATCGCTTCCTATGAAAATATATATATGAATTGACTTTTACTATTTATAAAATAAATTGTATTTCCTTAAAACTTTATTTTTAGGATAAAAAATGAGCTGGAAAGATCTCTACTCAGAAGTGAAAAAACGCAAAATGGAAGCGTTAAATAAAAAGGATGTGGTTAAAGCAGTTGAAAAACATGGCAAAATTCTTGCAATTGAGGGGAAGTTTGAAAAACCTGAAGCAATTTTAAAGAACATGTATGTCTCAGAATATAAATTAATTAAATACGGGGATAGTAAGAAAAACCAACAGAGAATGGCAAATGAAATAATGAATACAGATCTCAATAAATTTGATGTAGTTTTAATAGGATGTGCGGGAAAAAATATTCCATCTTCAGCTCATCCGAAAATTCAAGATTATGTTAGAAATAACGGAGGTTGGGTAATCACTACAGACTGGGCAGTAAAATTTATTCTTGAAGATATTTTTCCTGGATATGTTAGATGGAATAAAAATAGAACTGAAGATGCCGTTGTTGCATGTCAGATTATTGAACCTCATCATCCATTTTTAGATGGTGTATTAAGTGAAATACAGCAAACAAAGTGGACTAAAAAAGCTACTAAAGATACAAAAAAAAATGAGTTTCGATGGTGGCTTGAATATAGATCATTTCCAATTCAAATTTTAAACCATAATGAAGTTCATGTTTTAATTACCTCTCAAGAATTAGAAATGAAATGGGGTGCTAGCCCAGTTTTATTATATTTTAATTACGGTAAATCTGGTGGGCGTGTGATTCATATGATAAGCCACAGTCACTTACAAAAGGGGTCACAAAAAGGGAAATATGCTTCAGCGTTAATTTTAACCAATATATTGGATGAAAAAGTATCTCAGAGAATGGGACTCTCAAAAAAACCTCAAGAGAGATATGTATCTGATTGGGAGGCTCACCCTCAAGGCGTTCAATCCCCTCAAGAGGAGCAGTGGGTATCACCTCCCGCTAATGAGTATATAACACCGAGCTCTGCACAGAGTGGATTCGGATTAACCGGGACATCCCAGATAGTTGAGGCGAATGATACCAATTTTACTTTTAGTAGTAAGTGTGCGTATTGTGGATATGATTTCAGCGAAGCTAAAGGCAAAATCTTTTTATGCAAGGAATGCAGCGCCCCCTATCATGAGAAATGCTTGAATTTACAAATTAATGAGGGCGTCTGTAAAAATTGCAGTAGAATTTTATTATGGTAGAAGGTAATTAACTCTCGTAGAATATAAATAGAAGTGTTTATTTATTTTCATAATCGAAATTCTTAGAGGATTTAGAATGGCAGATATTCTTAGATCAGAGGATTATCCCCAAGGTTTTCATCTTGGGTTCTCATTTATTCTTTGGGTTATATTAATTTCCCTTTTATTCACTGTTATGGTTATATATATACTTCGGGCAAGAAAAGAACACGCCCTCCATAGAAAACAACTGTTATTTAGTAGTAGCATATTGTTTCTCGGTTTTGGACTCGATATGTTGTTTATTCAAATAGGATCGTTCAATTTAGACTATTTTGCCCTTTGTATGTCCATAGCAATAACAATAGTATCTTTGTCGTTGGTTTATTTTTTCTATTTTTGGGAAAAATTCGTAATTAGCTATAAAAAAATACCTACGCTTTATTGTATTTTTATATTCCTTTTTACACTTACTAATACGGTGATGATCTTAGTGTTTAATGAGACTATATTCACGCTTTTCTCCACATACTACGTAATTTTAGTATCTTTCCTAGGAATCCTTATTTGTGCGGTTCTTATGCATTTTACTTATAAAGTCATCGGAAACTTACGTATTCGAGCATTTGCATGGATTCTAGCAACTATTTTACTTTTAATAGGAGTGAGCACCGATCATCCGCCTCTCATAAATATGGCACCAGATTTTTTCATGATTTTTACCCCTCTAATTTTAATAAGTTCCATTTTTATTTGGTATTATGGATTTAACGGAGTCATCGATGGATTAACCTCATTTTACCAACAGGAAAGGAAATGTATTGTTCACAGAGGTGTAATTCATAAAGACAATCGTATTTTTTATTGTCCAAGCTGTTCAGCAATTTATTGTGAGAATTGTTATTCGGAAGTAATAAAAAAAGATGGATGCTGGATTTGTGGAGAGGGATATAAACCATCTGAAGAAGAAAAATGGGCATACAAAGAAAGTGAGACCGTTAGCGTTAAAGTCAATAATAAATCAATAATAAATCATGAAAAAGTACCAAAAAAGAAAAAAGATGCGGCAAAATAATCGATCACTAAGTTGAGAAGTTATTACATCAATTACTGTTTGTATAAATATTTTTTGTTAACATTTCTTTTTAATAATGCAGAATTTTATCTTATCATACAAATAATAACTCAAACTTATCAAAATAGGAGCAAATTACTATGTTAAATTTAGATGAAATTTTTGATCTCGTAGATAATTTGGATCGTGAAGAAGTTATGAGTCTGATGAAACTTCTTATTAGCATTGACACCTCAATTCCACCAGCTAATACCTATCGGGAATATGTCGATACCATATCTCCCTTTTTTAAGGAATTAGGATATTCTTTAGAGGAAGTTATTGTTCCAGAAGAGTTAGTTAAACAAATTCCCCTCCCTTTAGAAGGCCCTCGCGTAAACCTCGTGGCAACAAAAGATTATGGTTTAGAAACATATGTTACTTTCTACGGACATATGGATGTCGTACCTGCTCCGATGGATGGAAAAGATAAATGGCGTTTCCCTCCTTTTGAAGCTACAATGATCAAAAGCGGAAAAATTTACGGGCGTGGTACCTCTGATATGAAAGGTGCTATGGTATGTTTAATATTGGCACTTCGAATAATAGAGAAATTAAATCTTACTCCAAAATATAATCTTAGAATCGTCAATTGTACTGATGAGGAGGCAGGTTCTTATCCCGGGGTTAGGTATTTAGCAGAAAAAGGCTACCTAAAAGATATCATCTTTTGTATGGAATTGGCAATTAATCTAATTATAATTGTTGGTATGGCAGGATCTCTAAATGTAAATGTTAAGACAATTGGTAAAGCAGCACATAGTGGAATGAATTTTCTCGGAGTAAATGCCTTAGAAGAAATGATCCCCATTTTAAATGAACTAATGGAATTGAAAAGAATTGTAGAAGCTCGTGAAAGTAAAGACATTCCCGGGTTACCAAGGCCCGGATCAAAACTGAAATTCCAAATGAGTCCGATGTTTAATCTCGCTATAATTAAATCAGGAGAAATAGCAAATATACTTCCTGATCTTTGTACTTTGATTATAAATAGACGAATTATTCCCGATGAAAAATATGATGATGTGAAACAGGAAATACTAGATGCTATCGAAAGAGGAAAGGCTAAAAGTAAAGCTCTAGATGTTATTACTACTTTTTATTATAGTTGTCCCGCACTCAGAGTTAATCCAAAATCTCCGCCTATTAACAGAATTAAAAAAGTCATGTCGTTAGTTCAAAATGTACCGGAAGATCAAATTGAAATTTTAGGAGTGCCGGGGTCAACGGATATGGGCTTTGTATCTGAAATCTTAAAAATTGATGATATTATCATACACGGCATAGCAACTCTCGGATCTAAAACTCACGGAGTAAATGAGACAGTTAAATTGAAAGATATGAAGACATACATTAAAGAACTTATCGTATTTCTCTGTGCGGACTTATAATTGGTTTAATACAATCTATCTCTATTTCTATTTTTTTATTTCCTTTTTTTAGCGAATGTCTTTTATCTTATTCTATATTTTAGCAGTTAACAAACTTCAAAGTTGGTATTAATAAAATGGCTGATTTAAAGAAAATTTATGAACAAGTTGATAGTTTAGGAAAAGAACAAATAATGGATATAATGACAAAGCTCATTGGAGTCGACACCACAGTTCCTTCGGGCAATACTTATCGAGAGTATGTTGACTTAATTTCCCCCTATTTTAAAGATTTGGGTTACGAATTAGAAGAAGTTGTTATGCCCGAAGAGCTGGTAAAGCAAATACCATATCCTCTTGAGGGCCCACGTGTTAATCTTGTTGCTACAAAGGATTATGAGCAAAAAACTTATGTTTGCTTTTATGGACACATGGATGTCGTACCGGCTCCAAATGATGGAGAAAAAAAATGGCGCTTTCCTCCTTTTCAAGCAACCATGATTAAAAGCGGAAAGATTTATGGACGTGGTACCTCGGATATGAAAGGTGCCATGGCCTGCTTGATTTTAGCACTCCAAATAATAGAAAAATTAAAACTTACCCCTAAATATAATGTTAGGGTTATGAATTGTACCGATGAAGAGATCGGCACATATCCGGGAGTCCGATATTTGGAAGAACAGGGATATGTAAAAGGTATTGTTTTTTGCATGGAAGGAGTGATCGTTCCAATTATTCCCGTAGGAGCCGCTGGAGCCTTAAATGTTATTGTTGAAACTATTGGGAGGAGCTGCCATTCGGGCATGAATTTTATGGGGGTAAATGCTTTAGAAGAAATGGTTCCGATTTTAGTAGAATTAATGGAGTTGAAAAAAGAAGTAGAAGATCGCGAAAGTGCTGATATTCCGGGGGTTAAGCCTTCTGATACTGGCGAAAGAATGAATATGAATCCGATGTTTAACCTCGATATTATCAGATCTGGGGAAAAAGCAAATATCGTGCCTGATATCTGCACATTAACCGTCAATCGGCGCTACATTCCAGATGAAAAATACGAAGATGTTAAACAAGAAATTCAGGATGCCATTGACAGAGGTAAAGCCAAAAGTAAAGCATTAGATGTAAAAGTCACCTATATTCATGATTATCCTACTTTTAGAAATGATCCAAACTCACCGGCTAATTTAAGAATAAAGAAAGTAATGAGTTTAGTACAGGGTGTACCTGAAGATAAGGGGATTGCTGTTGTCGGATCCTCAGGCTCAACTGACATGGGCTTCTTAACTAATTATGATGTGCTTATTCATGGTAATAGTAGTGTGATCTCTAATGCTCATGGTGTTAATGAAACTATAAAATTCAAGGATGTCATAACTTACATTAAAGAAATAATTGTATTTTTATGTGCTGAC
>Ga0209976_10001951_pt1 | contig 11918 bp, 8 predicted proteins | sample SumtaG_FD_182806 | JGI IMG/M metagenome (GOLD analysis project Ga0209976, IMG submission 182806) | Deep subsurface microbial communities from Indian Ocean to uncover new lineages of life (NeLLi) - Sumatra_00157 metaG (SPAdes) (version 2) | ecosystem: Environmental > Aquatic > Marine > Oceanic >... | reverse complement strand
TGGCTACATCACATTCAGCTAATATTTTAATTAAGGAGCACTCCGAAATTATTAAAATATTAGCTGAATGTGATGTAGCCATTCCTTTTTAAGAGGTGGATAATTTATGGAAAAACAAATTCTGTATTTGATTTCAGATGAAGATAAGACTGGAATTGAGCTAGCCTTAGAAAATAAAGATGTTGATATTACTATTGTATTAATTCAAAACGCAGTTTATTTTGCAACCAAAAACAATAAAACAATTTCTGAAGCACTTGAACAAAACATGAATGTAATCGCTTGCAAAGAAGATGTTGATCGTCGTGGTTTAAATAACTTGATATTCGAGAAAATTAAACTATGTAAATACGATGAATTAATTGATGTAATATTAGAAAATCAATCAATAATAAATATGTAAATCCAAATTTAACCTTTTTTTTATTTTAATTATATATTATACAAGAAAGATTTTTAATTATTAACAAGATAGATTTTTAAAGGAGATAATTAAAAAATATAACCTTATAAATTTAACAACTCTAAAATTCAAAATTGAAATATAAATGAAGAAATTCAAACTAGATAGGATAAATTTAGCTATATTTAATTCATTAATAGAAAACAATAAAGTTAATTTTTCAAAACTAGGAAAAAAGCTTGGATTATCTCATGTTGCTGTAAATAGAAAATTTGATAGGTTGGTAAAAAAGAAAATAATAAAATTAGAGCTTTTAATTAATTTTTCTAAGCTAGACTTTAAATTAGGATTGATATTGTTGGAGGTAAATAATGAAGCTTTAGAACATCTTCTTAAAGTTTATCAAGAATGTCCAAGGGTGGTTGATTATTTTGAACTGATAGGGCAATATAATTTAGGACTTATATTTTTTGGGGAAAATGATAAAACATTTGAAACAATTCTTAAATCCTGTATGTTATATTCTCTAAAAGGAATACATAAATCAAATATTTTAATTTATAAAATTCCTCATGATGATCTCTTTTTACCGTTTAATTTTTCTTCACTTAATCATGAATCTGAAACAACACCATGTGGAATTAGTTGTAGTAATTGCGGAGCATTTAAACAAGACAAATGTGTCGGATGTCCCTCATCAAAACATTATACTGGTGTTCTTAAAATAGTTTAGTATCAATAACTACTTTAAGATTGATGTGCGAGAGAGGAGTTAAATAATTACACCAGGTATATTAGCTTAACTGATATCGTTGCTTTAAGATGTAAGTTTCTTTTAAAAATTAGGTGATTCAATTTTAATGTTGGATTCGAGTTGAAATTAATAAGTTTAAGGAAAACCTAATTCTTTACTTATATTATTCTATTTAATCCAAAATGAACTTTTTAATTAATTTAACAAATTTTTTATAAAAATATACACTCTCAGAAATAAGGAACATTTAAAATTAAATAAATAGAAGGATCTTTTTTAATTACTATAAATAGTTAATATCACGTTTTTGTAAGTCTTTCTAAATATCTCTAATTAAAAGTGAGGGAAAATTGTGCAAGTTTATAGATTGAGAGTTAATAAATATAAATGCAATGGTTGCTCTATCTGCGTAGTAAGTTGTCCAATTAATTTCGGGAATGTTTTAGGTTTGTGTATATAAATTTACCCGGGTTAGATTCTAAACTTTGGCAGAAGATCTTTTCTAAAAAAGATAGTATTGAGTAAAAATTATAAACTTTTTCTCGTTAACATCATCATAAATTAAATCTTTTAATTGTTGAAATTTTGGATCTTCATAAACAGGTATTTTTACTTTTCCTGTTTTCCCCGAAAATTTCCCGATTATGAGGGGCATCCCAGATTGTTCCAGTAGTTTAATATCGTCAATACGTACTTTAAGCTCTGTCAATAATATCTTATCTCTTACTAATTCATCCTTGAGGGCATTTAATCCGACTTTGAGACTTGAAATTAATGAATCTAGTTCATCAATATTATCACAATAATCATAAAAGTCTGATTCCTTTTTGAAGGAATTTTTTATTGTTTGAACAAGCTCCTCTTCATCATATGTAAGTAAGTTTATTATCAATCGCAATCTCGGATCGATCCTTCCTTCTTCTATATCTACATCATCTTCTTCAAAATCCTGGATAGCGTCTTCTTTCTCAGCAATTTTAATACAGGCTGAGCTAAATTCTTTTAATTCATCTAGAAAATCTGAAGAATTAAAATTTTTAACTTTGTCTATAAATTTATTTAATTCTTTCAGGAATAACTCATTTTTAATCAGCAATTTAGTCAAGGTCCGCTCAAAAGCGAAAATACTGCTTTCTAGACGTTTTACAAGGAGAAACTTTAGTATTCCCCCAATCGGTACCATAATTTTACTGTCCTCTGAGTCTTCTTCAACAGCTTTATCCCCGCTAAAAGCCACGTACCCAGAGCTATACAATTTTATGAATGTGAATTCTAAATCTTCAAATAATTCCTCTAGGGATTCCACAAAAGAATAATACTTTACAAATCTTTTTTCCTTCCTATTGTAAGTGATTTTAAAAGGAATAGGATCCTTAAAGGAATATTCTACTCCTCTTATATTGATCTTTCCATTCTCTCCAAAACTATCCATAATATATTTTCTTGTTCTTAGGATTATAAGCCTTTTAAAAACATCAGCCTTGATTTCTTGAGCTTTTATAGCAAGGTCCCTCTCCAAGGAATCATCTTCTTTCATTTTTATCTTAATATCCCTATAATCCATAAACAATTTTGTGAGTTGAATGTTCCTTCGCTTAAAATTAGTAAAATTATTATCAGAAAAGAGTTTAATGAGATTATATATGTCCCAGATATTGTTATTGATGGGAGTTGCTGTCAAAAGTACAAATTTATTTCTGAAACTGTTTTGGTCATTTTTTTCCTTGAATCGTAAAGTTTTAGCATTATTCCAGCGATTAGTTGCTCTATTTCGGAATTTATGTGCTTCATCAATTAGGATCAAGTCATACTCTTTATGAAATTCTGAACTGTATAAAGTCTCAGGACTCATTAATCCAAACTTACCTAAAGATAGAAAATGGACTTCTCCTACATAATTATTTCCAATAATTTGATATTTTTCAATTCTGTTTTCAGTTTCAAGTTCTACGTTATGAGTTTTTGAAAAAAAGTCTCCACTCTTAAATAATAAATGTTTCCATTGCTTAATTAAAGCAGGAGGTAGAATTAAAAGAACTTTTCGAGGTTTATTGATCCCATAACTCTTAGGATCCCATTCCAGTAAATTACCAGTAATATATTCCTCAATTAATCCTGCTCCAATAAAACTCTTTCCAAGACCCACGCTATCTGCTATTATACAACCGTTAAATTCAGAAATAATTTCAATCGCATTAAGAACACCTACTAATTGAAATTGTGCTAAAATATCTTCCTTTTCAATTGGATCAATACGTCCTTTTAACCAGATCCAAGTTAAATATTTAAATAAAATTTTCGGTGAGACGTATTTACCAAAGGGATTTTTCTTTCTTGGGCTTAAAGCATTAGAAAATTTGATAATTTCAATGAGATCATCTTTAAAATCTTCAGAATGGTTATCCCATAGATCATAGAACCACTTATATAAATAAATTACTTGTTCTCGATCAGTAAATCGGGTATTTAATTCCTTACTTGTCTCAGTTCCAGGACGCGTAAAATTTGACGAGCCTACGATTGCGGCTCCTGGTGTAAACTCCTCCGAGTCCTTTAATTGAGAAGGATTATTGATAAAAAGATAAAGTTTTGAATGGAATTTACCTTCTGTAAAGACTTTAAAGTCAACGTATCCATCTTGTATTAATTGATATAATTCTGTTAAATTTTTGATATTTTCATTATTCAATTCTCCACTTAGATCTTCTAATAACTTGGTTTTGATCCTTAATTTATATCCTGTAGATATTTCTTTAAAGGTTGGAAAATCTAATTCGCGTCCAATCAAAATATTAAAAAAACCCTTCTTCATGTCTGCAGGCAATTTATCCTTAATAAGGTTCCAACCGCTTAAAAAGAAATATCCTACCGCGAAATTAGCTTCTTTCGATTGAGCTATTAATCTTTCGATGGTTGTGATTACTTTTCTATCTGGACTATTATCTAAAATATATGCCATTACTATATCAACCTTGAAATTTAATATTCTAGCAATTTTATTTGTTAAAAATGAACTTGCACATTATAATATGGGATTTTATTCTTTTATATTTCATAATTAAAATTGCAAAACATAAAAATAACGCTAGTAAATTAAAATCAAAAATTTCAGATTTAAAATTTGATTACTAAATTCGTATTAAATCGTTTTTTCAAATAGATTACTAGATCCACACAAGGGACAGAATTTAGGATTTTCTCGGTCGGTGAGGACGGTTTTACACTCTTCGCAGTAGATTTCTACCGGTCTTGATCTCGAAGAGGTCTCTGAGGGGGCCGAACCTTCAATTCTTGACAAGCTTTCAATCATCTTCTTTTCAACTAAGTATTTTCCGACCTTTCTCGCAGTCTTAATGTCGAATTTTAACGAGTTTAATAAATCGTAAAGAGTTGGATTGTCGAATTTAATTATCGTTTCCGTGGCCATCTTAGCGATCTTTTCATCACCATCAAAGGATTCTTGCGGAAGTTCGGATGTCAACTCCTTAAACTCATCAAGCTCATCTATTCTAATACCTGCAATTCTTATAATTTCTTTATCAGACGCTTCCTTTTTATTTTCAATTTCGTATTCAAGTAATTTGATTATTTTTTTCGTCCGTTCTTCATTTTTCTCTTTTACCAAAATTTCAATGGCATTGAATAGTTCGTCCTTGATTAGAAAAGACACGCAAACATTACTAAGCCTATCCTTGTAGGATTGGTGCGGTGTATCGTAAATTCCAATAAATCCTTTTTGTCGTAGATTAGAAAATAATGTTGTATTGCTCTTGTTGAAATATCGAATGTAAATCTCATCTCTTTCCATTAACCCTACCAAAAAATGAACAACATCCTTCTTATTATTATCTTTAAGGTTCTTTACATACTTTTTTACGTTAACTTTATCAGGATTCCATTTTAACTTTAAGCCCTCAATAATTTTATCAAGAAAGGGTATTAGTTCCGGGGACGATGAACTATTGTCGATATTGCCTGAAGAAATCCAATAGAGTACCTTAAGGATTCCAGTGTGTATAATTTTACTTTCATCTACATTACTACCATAAATCGCGTTGAACTGAGCTTGTAAGTTATCATAGTCAACAGGGTGGTTTTTAAAAATATTCAAAAAATTAATCACTTCTTCACTAGCCTTGCTAATTCTTCTTTTTATGAATTTAAAGAAAATAGGATAGTGACTCTTATTGATTTCAGCTATAATCTTCTTTCGAATATCGTAGATTTCCCCTTCTTTTTTTACAAGTTCGCTTAATTCTTCTTTAATTACCTTGATAACCTTTTCTACTTTTAGTATTGAAAGTTCGTGAGTTAGTTTTAAGTTTTTCATTATGTGGTCGTAATTTACTCCGAATCCATAGCCAGCACTCTTTGAAGTTGGATTTAAAGCCCATTGTAAAATACCGTCTAACATTACAATGTTTTTTCTATATTTATTGAGCAATTGTTCAACCATTTTTTTTCCCTCTTATTTTTTTATACAACTTTTCTCTTTCTGATTTTAAAGCCCATCTTTAATATTTTTACCTTTTGTTTATTGAATTAATAATAGTAATTAATAACATATTGAATTTTGAATTTTTAATTTCTCATTTCATATATTATGAATTTGTTTTTTGCAAGCAAGAATGAATTTAATTGTTAGGAAGGAAACTTACTTTAGTGATTCAAAGCGTTCTCTAAGTTTAGAAAAACATGCTTCAACTTCTTTCATATTCTTAAAATTAACGTGTCCTCCTGATTCTGTCAAGTTTTCTTTCTCTTCTGGATTTAGTTCACCCCACTCAAACATCTGAGTCTCAGGGAATTCCCTATCCTTTTTACATTTAGCTAATCTTACTTTAATTTCTCCATTTGCGTCTCTTAAGGTCAAGATAGCCCATCCCCAACTCCAACCAATCCAATAAAAATCCAAATCTAGAAAATCATTTCCATACATTTTTATCATCTAATTTTATTTTTTATTTTTAACAATTATAGTTACCTTATATTAATTAACACTTATAAATTTATTTAACCAGTTTTGGATATCCACCAATCTTATCCACCATATATAAGTATTCTCTCATACTACCTACATTACATGATATAGTATGACATGGATATATAAATAATTAGTACTAGTGTAATACTATTTATATAAATATGTCCTTCCCACACCAGTACCACTAGACATGCAATGTTCTCCCTCTGTTAGCATCACATGGCATGCAATGTTATGCATATATACTTGACCTATACACTGCATACTCATTGAAGATTTAAAATGAATCTTGACAATCACGATAGGGCTTAGAAGTATGTTTTTTTTAAAATTATACTTAGAAAATGCTTCTTTAAACCTTAAATGATTAGTTCACAAATTTTTTCTTAAAAAAGATGAAAATCACAGATTTAGGGCAGTCCTTGGTTTTAAATGAATAATACTCTTTCTCTTCCTAAGTTAAATCTCAAGATCCAGATTTTTCTTTATATACCTTTAAACCCATATTTTCACAAAACTATAATTATTAAACTTTAATAGAGGATTGGAAGCCGTGTCAACAAAAATAAATCTTGGCAAAGAAATTCATGATTTTGAAAGCGGTGGGGTAACCGAGAATATTCCCCTCAAAAATTTTAAGTATAACCTTCTGATTTCAGGGGGCGCTCGTAATGAAAGAACAGCATCATTATCTCATATTCTGAATCAATTCTACGCAGATTTCCCTGATATTGGTGTTCTATTAATCCAATTAGGCTCAAATAAAGATACTTACCTCTACCATCTTGATAGGGTGTATGAATATGGTGATCCCGATTTAAATATTCCCTATTCTACAGGGCAACAGTTTAATATGCTAATTAGGGAACGATTTATGAGATATCTAAACGCAATCTTTGGATTTCATTATGAAATGAAGTTTGTAATAGCAAATCTGTCTCGACATTACAAAACTGGAGGATTACCCAGCTCAATAGTGGATTTCTTAGAAGACTTGAAGATGTTTCTTATAAAACATCCCTATAGTGAGGAGTTTACGGAGAGTAATGTAAGGAGTATTGAAAAAGTAGTTGAAATCTTTCAGGAAAACCCGATTCTAGAAAGAACGTTATGGATACCTTTAGAGGTTCCTGAGTGGTTAAATCTATGGAGTAAGGGTGGGAAGATATGTATCAATTTATCTGAGTGTAGCATCTATCAACAGAAGCTATTAGTTTTTCTCATAGCCCAATCCATTAATAATTACATAGATTCCAATAATTCACCAAGCCCGACAGGCATTGTTGTTATAGAAGACGCAGAAAATGTTTTGAAAAGACCCCCTCATGATGAATATAGTAAAAATTATAAGATCAATAGAGAATATTATCAAAAAATCACAGAAGAAGCCTACATCTTGACAAAGGAGCAGATTAAAGAAGTATTTGGAGATGATAATTATCTTATGAATGTTCAGCTTGAGCAAGTATGTAACGATCTGATTCAAGATGATTTCCGTTATAGGAATATTTCACTCATAACCGTGTGTGAAGATCCTTCAAAAGTTTATAGTAGTATTAGTTCTCACTCGCAAATTAAGTTACAAGTGGGGTAGTCGAAGTAAGTGTGAAATAGTCAAGAAGAATTTTCAATGATACAATAGATCCTTCCCGTAAAACTTTAGGAATTTCAGGAACCCTTCATTTTTATTAAATCTTTAACAAAAAGAATTATTTAAAACTAAAACATTTTAAGGTATTTGATTAAGGTTAGAATAATCATGACTAGTAGGGACATCGATCCTAATAAATTAACTCCAATGATGAAACACTGGTGGTCTATTAAGCAAAAATATCCCGAACATTTGATAAGCTATCGGATGGGAGATTTTTTTGAGTTTTTTTATGACGATGCTGAAAGAATATCAAAATTAATCGGAATAACTTTAACAAAAAGGAAAATCGGTAATGATTCATATCCCTTAGCTGGGGTCCCACATCACGCAGTAACAAATCACTTTACTAACCTAATTAACCAAGGGCAGACAATCGTTATTGTTGATCAGTTAGAAGACCCCGCAACGGTTAAAGGAAGGATAGTTAAACGAGGTGTTACAAGAATATTATCACCGGGAACAGTTATTGATGGAAACATGCTTAAGGCGAGTGAAAATAATTATATTGCATCATTAGTTAAAGAAAAAAACGGTTTTGGAATTGCCTTTGCAGACATATCAACTGGAGAGTTCTTAACTACAGAGTTTTCTTCTAAAGGTATTGATCCTTTAGAAAAAATATTGAGTATCTTTTCTCAATACGACCCCGTTGAATTAATCATTCCCTCAGAACTGAAACGAGATGAAAAGCTTTTTCTTCACATTACTGACTTAACTAAGGCGATAATAAAATCTTATGATGATTATGTCTTTAATATTGAGGAAGCATACACTCTAATCACTCGCCATTTTAAAATTTCTAATTTAGAAGGATTTGGATTAGAAGGATTCAAATTAGCAATACAATCCGCTGGAGGTCTTCTTGCTTTCCTTAAGGAAACTCAGAGAGACATAATTCCTAACATTTTTAAAATAAATTTGTTGCATGAATCAAAGAATTTACATTTAGACTATATTACTCAACGAAACTTGGAGTTAGTAACTTCTTTATGGGAGAAAGGCAAGGACTCAACATTATTTTCTGTTTTCAATCAAACCCATACTCCAATGGGTGCTAGGTTACTAAAGAAGATTATACTCCAACCTCTTTTAAACAGGGAAGAAATCAACCAGCGGTTAAATATTGTCCAAAAATTCAAAGATGATATCTTTTTAAGGTCGGATTTACGAGAAGAATTAAGATTTGTTGGAGATCTTGAAAGATTCATCAATCGAGTTAATTACACGACTCGAACAAATGCTCGAGATTTAATTAATATAAGAAACTCCTTAGAAAACATCCCTAAAATACGCACGTTGCTTGAAAAAGCAGAAATTCCCGAAATCTCACAGCTTTTAGCAATCATTAATGATTTTAAAGATATCAGAAGTTTAATTGAAGAAACGATTAAAGATGATTCACCAATAACAGTCAAAGAAGGAAATATAATTAAAGATGGATTCAATGAAAAACTTGACGATTTAAGAGACATCTTGAATAATGGAATGACTTATATTCTAAGATATGAAGAAGAGCAAAAAAAAAGGTGGAATTTAACTTCAGGGTTAAAAGTAGGGCACAATAATATTATGGGATATTATATACAAATAACGAATAAAGCTCTAGTTTCAATATCTAAAATTCCTGAAGATTATCACGAAAGAGCAACTCTAAAAAACGCAAAACGATTTACTACTGAAAAATTGAAAGAATTGGAAGAAAAAATAATTGATGCGGAAGAAAAAATTAATGATATCGAATATGAAATCTTTTGTAACATACGTGACACAGTCGTTAAAGAAACCAGAAAAATATTAGAAACTACCAAGAATATTGCTGTTATCGATGTATTAACATGCTTTGCTGAAATCGCTGAAAAAAATAATTATTGCCGACCAAAAATAACAGAAAATGATAAAATCATAATAAAACAAGGAAGACATCCCGTAGTTGAGCATATCAACATTTCTGATAAATTCATTCCGAATGATTGTTATTTGGATACTGAAGAAGACCAATTGTTAATCATAACCGGGCCAAACATGGCAGGAAAAAGCACTTATCTCCGCCAGATTGCCCTAATATGTATTATCGCCCAGATGGGAAGCTTTGTGCCGGCTAAATCCGCAAGTATAGGCATTATTGATCATATCTTTACAAGAATTGGGGCATCAGATGATCTTGCTCGAAAATTAAGCACATTTATGATTGAGATGACAGAAACTGCAAAAATTCTTAACTATGCTACACCCAAAAGTCTTGTCATTATAGATGAACTTGGTAGGGGAACTTCCACTAGCGATGGGCAGAGTATTGCGATGGCCACACTAGAAAAACTCGATAAATTAAAGATCAAGACACTATTTAGTACTCATTATCATCAACTAACAGAAATGAAGCTACTAGGAGTGAAAAACTATCATTTAGATATCATTGAAAATGATGATGGGAGTATAAATTTTGTTAGAAAATTAAAACCGGGCAGCACTGATAAATCATATGGTATTCACGTCGCAAAATTAGCAGGTATCCCTGATGATGTAATAATCAGAGCCTTTGAAATTCTAGAACAAATAGAACATAACGATCCTTTTAGAACGTTGGTTAGAGATAATGGGAATACAACATCATCTGGAAAGCATTATGATAAGATTTTGAATGGGAAAAAAATTGAACTTGAAAGATTAAATATTAAATTAAACTCTATAAGAGAAACATTAGATAAATATGGTGATGACCTAACAAGGGAAGAAAAAGAATTAGAAAAAAAGAGCGCAGAAGTTAAGGATCTGGAGCTTAAAATAAAAGAACTTAGAGCTAATGCTTCTCAAACTCAAATACTAAGAAAGAAAAAGTATGTGCAAACAAGTCTATTTGGACCTGCTGCAAAGAAAACGGAATTATCTGATGAGAATTTAAGAAATTTAATCGACTATTTCAAAAAATCCGATATCGATACTCTTACCCTAAATGATCTGAAAGAAAAATTGAGTAAGTTTTAAAATTAAATTGAAGATTATGGTGAAGGAAAAACTACAGGCATGATAAACACTATTGTAGTTAAGTATATATAATATATTGTTACTATTGACACTAAAATTGCACGGTATAAACTCTTCCTCTCTACATTCTTAATATTTTCCATAAATATTATCAACAACAGTCCGATAAACATTAAATGGGAAGGTTGCAATGCTTTCCAAATAATCGAATCAATGATTAGGATTCCTTGAATTTCAGTATTACTATATCCCCAATTTGAAATCATTTGGAGGAAATATTCAGGAAAAATCATGTAGGGAAGACAAATAATTGCAAAAGGAAGTAGAAAATAGATTAGATCTTTCCACTTAATTTTCTTTGCTATTAATAGAACGGGGATGAAAACTATCGCTGTTATTTTAAAAGTTGCTAGGGTAAAGAGAATACCTGCAATCCATTTTTGATCTCTTTCCAGATATACAAATGAATAAAATAATAGGAATGCTATCAGAAAATTAACATTGTTGTAATAGGCATCTATACTATAACCCACAATACCTAATATATAAAAAATGAGTAAATCTCTTTTATTTTTAAACATTTTAGGTGATTTCCTTATTATTAGAATCGTTAAAGCCAATCTTAAAACATCCCAAACATATACTCCTACTAATCCATCAGTAGGAATAATTTTAATCGGGAAAAATATGAAATACCAAAAGAATAGATAATAAGGAGGCCATTCTGAAATAGTTACATCATCATAAAAATTAACTAAACCATTATCCATACCCTCTAGCAATATCTTAAAATCTATATCCTTGGTTTCTTTTATCCAAGGTAAGATATCAAAAAAATATAGAAATATCCTCAGGACAATAAAGAAAATTGTTATAATTGCTAAGAGATACATAACATACTTCTGAATAGGTATTTCTCTTTTATTACTCATAAAAATATAGCAATTTCATGTGTTTCGTTCTATTAAAATTACTTTGATATATTTAGCCAGATTTAAAAGCCTTTCTTATGGAAAATTCTTATTTTGGATTTATTTAAACCTTAATAGAGTATTATTTTAAAAGTGATGGTAATGGGAAATATAATAACTTAAATCAATAATAAATTCTTAGGAATAATTTTTGAAAAAGCGGGCATTTT
>Ga0209976_10001950_pt1 | contig 11921 bp, 10 predicted proteins | sample SumtaG_FD_182806 | JGI IMG/M metagenome (GOLD analysis project Ga0209976, IMG submission 182806) | Deep subsurface microbial communities from Indian Ocean to uncover new lineages of life (NeLLi) - Sumatra_00157 metaG (SPAdes) (version 2) | ecosystem: Environmental > Aquatic > Marine > Oceanic >... | reverse complement strand
GCGGGACTAGTGGTGTTCGGTTGCGCGCGCACATGGCCACTCTTCTCAGCGCGCCTGGTTACAATTGGCTGGGTCTGTGCATGTGTCGTGGTGCTCCCGGCGGCGCTGCTTGCTTACAGGATCGACCTGCAGAACGCCCCATGGCTCCAGAGAACAGCGCAGCACCGCATTGAGATTTGGAACGCGACAGCGGAAAAAGCTCTCCAAGTCCCATTATTGGGTGTTGGGGCTCATTCGACCTATGTGCAAGATCGAGAGCTGGGTCCTCCTGCAAAGCGCGGCTGGGAATATCGTAGCCTGCGTCCGCTTTCTACTCATGCGCATAGCGTCTATTTGCAGACCTGGTACGAGCTTGGTTTGGTCGGGGCGGCGCTGCTGACCTTGTTCGGGCTTTCCATTTTGAATGCAATCAGATCCCTGGCTCGCGCCGTTCAGCCCTACGCGTATGCAACTTTTGCTTCTGTGGCGGCCGTCGCGGCTTCCAGTTATGGCATGTGGCAGATCTGGTTCATGGCGCTATTTGGCTTTTGTGTCGTGCTATTCTCTCTGGGGCGTAGTGTTTCGACGTCGTGAAGCTGCGCCCTGGGTCCGCCATTGGCAATCTTGCAAAAATTCGTGCATTGCAGCGCGCTGGCGGTCAATGCCAGGTCAACCTTCGACAGCCAGAGATGCTTGATCTAACCGCCTTCATCTCCGGATCCACAGGGTTTGTCGGGACTGCGACAGTCCGGGCCTTCGCGAAAGCTGGTATGCATGTTCGTGCCGGAACGCGCGCATCGCATAAAGATGTGCGCACAATCCCGTATGCCCATGAGGTCACATCCCATGGAGACCTCGAGCATGAAGCTAGCTGGTCGCAGATTCTCAACGGCTGTGATGTCGTTGTTCACATTGCCGGCCCGGCTCATCTCAGTCTCGGGCCGACAGAGATCGCTTCAGCACAACGCGTCATCATAGAGGGGACAAAGAATCTGGCAGCCGGTGCCGCAAGGGCTGGCGTAAAACGCTTCGTCTATCTTAGCTCTGCGCATGTGTTTGGCTCGCAGAGCTCGCCTCGGCATCCCTTTCGCGAAGCGGATCAGACGCGCCCGCAGAGCCCCTACGCCATTGCCAAACAACAGGCTGAACGGGAGGTCATTCGCACAGCGGCGGGGAGTGACATGGACTATGTCATCGTGCGCCCGCCAATGGTCTACGGCCCCGGCGCACCGGGGAATTTTTCGCGACTGTTACGTCTTGTGGCCTCATCCAGGCCGCTGCCTCTAGGGGGCGCCCAAGCGTTGCGCAGCTTCATTGGCATCGACAATTTGGCGTCCGCGCTCCTCGTTGCCGCGGAGCACCCTGCGGCATCCAACGACCTTTTCAATATTAGCGATGGCGACGACTGCTCAACGGCCCAGATGATCCACCTGATTGCGCAAGCCCAAGATCGCAGGACTTGGCTGTTTCGGGCACCTCAATTCTTGTTGCTGATCGGCGCGCACCTGATGGGCAAACGGCCAGATTTCGACAAGATCTTCCAGCCGTTTCAGATCGATATCTCACACTTCAGAAACGCTACAGGCTGGCGTCCCCCTTTGTCCTTGAGAGAGGGGATCTGTGATGCGATCAAGAGCGCGCCTAATTTGAATCCGCACCGTGCTTGAGGATTGCATTACAAGACAATGGTTGCGCGCAAAGTGCGCCTGGCGCCACATGGTTGCGGTCGGTGCTTAGGACAGCCGTATTTTTTCCAAGGTTGCAGAACCGATGAATTGCCGCTTATTGCCTGTTGGCGGGGCTGATTGTGCTGGACGTCGGGGGTGATAGGAACCCGGGGAGGGGGAGTGCGATGCCGGATATTCACTTCTTCGCGGTGTGTTTTTATGCCTTTGCCATCTCGGCCATGGTCGTTTACGTCCTTGCCACGACGGGGCTGCGCAACTTGTGTCTCGATCGCCCGAATGAACGGTCAAGTCACGAGCACCCCACGCCGAGGTGCGGCGGGGTCGGCCTGTTGTTTGGCGCGGTGTCCGCCGTTGCGTTCCTCGATCTACCCACCACGCTTACAACCATCGTCTGGCTCGCAGCGGCGCTCTTTGTTGTCTCGTTGTTCGATGATTTTTTGCATCTTCCACCCCTCGTGCGCCTCGGCGTGCACGCGGCGGCTGCGTTGACGGCTGCGCTGGTCTTAGGTGTGAGTTGGTCTGCCTGGTTGATCGTGGTCGTCGTGGGGTTGATGTGGATGAGCAATCTCTACAACTTCATGGATGGGTCTGACGCTCTGGCAGGCTTAATGGGCGTCATTGGATTTGCGGCTTACGCTGCTGGCGCAATCGTCGCTGGTGACGTCGCCTTCGCGCAGGTTTGCGCATGTCTTTCTGCGGCGACGCTCGGCTTCCTGATCTGGAATTGGCCGCCAGCGCGCATCTTTCTTGGCGATGGTGGAGCCATACCTTTAGGCTTTCTGGCCGGGGCACTTGGCTACTATGGCTACGCCCAAAGCCATTGGTCCATCGCGTTTCCGATTCTTGTGTTCTTGCCCTTCATTGCGGATGCTAGTCTAACGCTCGTTCGCCGTGCCATCAGGCAGCACAACCTCTTACAGGCGCATCGGGAGCACCTTTACCAAAGAGTGCTCACCGTCCATGGCTGGACGAAGGTTGAACTCGCGGCACTTGGCGGCGTCATTATGCTGCTAACGGCTGGCTGCGCCTTGCTATTTGCACGCGGAACGACTTTGGCAGGCCTTGTCGCGCTGTGTGTTGCCCTCGTTGCGATGGGGATTGCCGCGCTCGGACTTGAGCGAAAGGCCCGGAGCTGAAAGGCCAACTGCAAGATCTCCACAGCGCCATGGCCAGAATGTATCACGACAAGATGCTGCATTTACAGGGCCCGGCTGGTTGGCCGCAACCGCAGGTTTGATACTAAATGTCAGTGTGGCGCAGAGACCTTGCCTCTGGCCTGCAGCATGGCCTACTTTGCGTGGCTGTCAGCCCGGAGGCTGGCTCGTGAGCACGGGTTTCCACTTTAGGAATTGGTATCGGTTTGTGGTGATGGCAGGTCGCCATTCGCCGAGGTCTGGTCCGCAACGATGACGAGAAACCTATCGGCGCATCTCAGGCGTCTCGAAGCCGAGTCCATTTCGATCATCTACGAGGTGGCTAGCGAGTTTCGTCACCCGGTGATGCTCTATTCGATCGGCAAGGATTCGGGCGTGATGCTGCACCTTGCCCGCAAAGCCTTCCAACCCGGCCGCCTACCGTTCCCGCTGATGCACGTGGACACGACGTGGAAGTTCCAGGAGATGATCGCATTCCGCGATCAAATTGCCAAAGAATTCGGTTTTGAGCTAATCGTCCACGTCAACAAGGAAGGCTTGGAGCGCGGCATTAACCCCATCGATTCCGGATCGGCGGTACATACAAACGTTATGAAGACGGAGGCGCTAAAGCAGGCGCTTGATGCGCACGGCTTCGACGCGGCAATGGGTGGTGCGCGACGTGACGAGGAAAAGAGCCGGGCGAAAGAACGGATCTTCTCGTTCCGTGGTCCTAACCACACTTGGGACCCGCGCAATCAACGGCCTGAACTTTGGCACCTGTTCAACACCAAGATCCGGCGCGGCGAGTCGATGCGCGTCTTCCCGCTTTCGAATTGGACTGAGCTCGATGTGTGGCAATACATTCTCGCCGAAGACATTCCTTTGCCCTCGCTCTATTTTGCCCAAGAGCGGCCCGTCGTTAACCGCGCGGGCAGCCTGATCATGGTGGATGATGAGCGCTTCAGGCTTGAGCCCGGCGAGGCTCCACAAATGCGCCGCGTTCGCTTTCGCACGCTCGGCTGCTATCCCTTATGCGGGGCAATCGAGTCCGATGCCGCAACGGTTGCCGACATCGTGCGTGAGATGCATTCGGCTCGGACATCTGAGCGGCAGGGGCGGCTGATTGACGGCGACACGAGCGCTTCCATGGAGCGCAAGAAGCGAGAGGGGTATTTCTAATGGAGATGCTCGATCGCCGCGATGCGCGTACCGGCGACATACCTGTGGCGTCGAAGGATCTCTTGCGCTTCTTGACGTGCGGCTCGGTCGACGATGGGAAATCGACCCTGATCGGACGGCTTCTTTACGACACCAAGCTCATCCTCGAAGACCACATGGCGACTTTGGAGTCTGATTCCCGCAAGTTTGGGACGACCGGAGACGAGCTTGATCTCGCGCTCCTGCTCGACGGTCTAGAGGCTGAGCGCGAGCAGGGCATCACTATTGACGTTGCCTATCGGTTCTTTGCCACGGGGCGGCGTTCCTTCATTGTCGCCGACACACCCGGGCACGAGCAGTACACGCGCAACATGGCGACCGGCGCGTCGAACACGGAGCTTGCGGTGCTCGTTCTTGACGCGCGTGCCGGTCTAAGAACTCAGACACAGCGCCACAGCATCATCTGCTCGCTGCTGGGTATCCGCCACATCGTTCTTGCCGTGAACAAAATGGATCTCGTCGGTCACGACAAAGAGGTCTTCGATCGCATTGTTAAGGACTATGTTGCGTTTGCGGCGTCTCTGCCGTTTATCTCTGTTGTGCCGGTGCCCATTTCCGCGCGCTTCGGTGACAACGTCACCGCGCGCAGTCCCAATACGCCCTGGTACGATGGCCCCACGCTGCTGGAACATCTGGAGACGGTCGACATCGAGTCGGACGTCATGGCCAAGCCATTCCGTCTCGCCGTGCAGCGCGTCAACCGCCCCAGTGCCGATTATCGCGGTTTTGCCGGGCGCATCGCCAGTGGCCGTGTGCATACCGGTGATCAGATTGTCGTTGCGCGCGGCGGCACCGTGAGCACGGTTTCACGAATCATGGGTGTCGACGGCGACGTAGAGGAAGCAGGCGCAGGCGACATCGTCACCGTGGAGCTTGCCGAAAATATCGATGTGGCGCGCGGAGACTTGCTGGGCGATCCGCGTGAACGCCCGATCGTCGCCGATCAATTTGCCGCCCACATTATTTGGATGGCCGAAGAGCCGTTGCTGCCAGGTCGCTCCTACCTGATGCGCGTCGGCACGGCGTGGACGCTCGCCAGCGTCTCTGCCATCAAGTACAAAATCGACGTTGCCGATATGACCCATCTCGCAGCGCCGACGCTTTCGCTCAACGACATTGGCATGTGCAACCTGTCGACCTCGGTGCCGGTCGCGTTTGACCCATATGAGGAAAACCGCGAGACCGGCTGCTTTATCCTGGTCGATCGCGAGACCGATCACACGGTCGGCGCAGGCATGATCTCGTTCGCGCTGCGCCGCGCCACCAATATTCATCGTGAGCCGCTCGCTGCCGACAAGTCGCTGCGCGCGCACATGAAGCATCAGAACCCTTGCATCCTCTGGTTTACCGGATTGTCGGGATCGGGCAAATCGACGATCGCCAGGGCGCTCGAGGACCGGCTCACCGGCGCCGGCTATCACACATACATGTTGGATGGTGACAACCTTCGCCACGGCATCAATCGCGACCTCGGGTTCACCGACGCGGATCGCGTCGAAAACATCCGTCGCGCCGGCGAAGTGGCAAAGTTGTTCGTCGATTCAGGGTTGATTGTGCTGTGCGCCCTGATCTCGCCGTTCCGTGCCGAGCGGCACATGGTTCGCGATCTGGTCGAGGATGACGAGTTCTTCGAGGTCTTCGTGGAAACTCCCTTAGAGGAGTGCATGCGACGCGACCCCAAGGGCCTCTATTTGAAGGCCAAGTCAGGCGCGCTCAAAAATTTCACGGGCCTTGATTCACCCTACGAGGTGCCTGAGCATCCCGACTTGACGTTGCACACGTTGGAAGCCTCACCCGAAGCGTTGGCCGAGATCGTTCTGAGACGTTTGCGGGACACGGGGCATTTGTTGTGATGCGTAGCGCCAGCGCGAGGCGCCCGCGCAACCTGTGCACCGGGGGAGGCACATGAGATTTCTCGTGACCGGCGCAGCTGGGTTCATCGGGTATCACACCGCCAAAGCGCTTCTCGACCGCGGCGATGAGGTGATAGGTCTCGACAATCTCAACAGCTACTACGACGTAAAGCTCAAGGAAGCGCGGCTACGCCGACTTGAAGGGCGCAACGGCTTCAAGTTTCACAAGCTTGATCTGGCCGATCGTTCAGGGGTCGAGAGCCTGTTTGCCGAGGAGCGCCCGGCCCGCGTCATTCATCTCGCCGCACAAGCCGGTGTGCGCTATTCGCTGGAAAATCCGCACGCCTATATCGACTCAAACATTGTTGGCACGCTGCACATCCTGGAGGGATGCCGCCACACGGGCGTCGAACACTTGGTCCTCGCGTCATCGAGTTCGGTCTATGGCGCCAACACAGCGATGCCGTTCAATGTGCACCAGAATGTCGACCATCCCTTGAGTCTCTATGGCGCCTCGAAAAAGGCAAACGAGCTGATGGCGCACACATATGCGCACCTTTATCGCTTACCCGTAACAGCCTTGCGTTTTTTCACCGTGTACGGGCCCTGGGGCCGCCCGGATATGGCGCTATTTTTGTTCACACGCAAGATCCTCTCCGGTGAACCGATCGACGTATTCAACAATGGCAACCATGCGCGCGACTTCACCTATATCGACGACGTCGTCGAAGGTGTCCTTCGTTCCGCCGACAAGGTCGCCGAGCCCAACGGCTCTTGGAGTGGCGATCAACCCGATCCGGCCACCTCTGCTGCTCCTTACCGGGTCTACAATATAGGCAACAACAATCCCGTTGAATTGATGCAGTTCATTGCCTGTATCGAGAAAGCGGTGGGTCGCGAGGCGAAGAAGAACTTCTTGCCCATACAGCCAGGTGACGTGCCGAAGACCTATGCTAACGTCGATGCGCTGGCCCACGATGTAGGCTTCAAGCCATCGACGCCGATTGAGGTCGGCATTCCCCGCTTTGTCGAATGGTATCGCAGCTATTATGGCTGAATGGGCCGATGCGCGTGCCGGGCGCGACCCGTTACGTGATGGATACGGAGAACGGCACGGAGCAGGGAGGCGGGCCCGCGCTCGCGCAGTCGCATGTCATCAATTCTGGTAACGGGCGCACTTGGTCAAATCGGCTCCGAGCTGGTTCCTGCGTTGCGCGCACGTTTTGGCACGGATCGCGTGATTGCCACGGATTTAAGAGTGCTTCCTTCTCGTGCCGCTGCTGCCGAAGCCCCTTGCGATCATCTTGATTGCACCGAGCCGCAGCAACTCCACGAAGCCGTGCGGCGCTACGATGTCGGGACGATCTACCACCTTGCCGCGCTCCTCTCCGCCTCTGCTGAGGCGGCACCGCAGCTCGCCTGGAGCGTCAACATGGCCGGAGTATATAATGTGCTCGAGGTTGCGCGCGCCTATGATTGCCAAGTCTTCTTTCCTAGCTCCATTGGCGCGTTTGGACCATCGACGCCGAAGGACGCGACCCCACAAGTCACCATCCAACGCCCCACGACAATCTATGGCGTCACAAAGGTCGCGGGCGAATTGCTCTGCGACTACTACGCCAGCCGGTTTGAGGTCGACACGCGAGGCTTGCGGCTTCCAGGGCTCGTCTCCTACCTCGCAGCCCCGGGCGGAGGCACGACGGACTACGCGGCCGAGATGTTCCTCCACGCTACGCGCTACGGGCGCTATACCTGCTTTCTCCAGGCTGGCACACGCCTCGACATGATGTACATGCCCGATGCCCTCGCTGCGATGATTCAAGTGATGGAAGCTAAGGCCGGCCTCCTGCACCACCGCAACGCATATAATGTTACCGCAATGAGCGTCACACCGGCCGAGATTGCCGAGGCGATCCGCCAGCATATTCCCGGCTTCGCCGTTGACTATGAAGTTGATCCCGTGCGCCAAGCGATTGCTGATAGCTGGCCGCACGCGCTCGATGACAGCGAAGCGCGTAAAGATTGGAGCTGGGCGCCGCGGTATGATCTGGAGGCGATGACGAAGGACATGCTCACGCGGCTACAGGAGAGGCTTGTCGCCGCGCGCAGTTGATCCAACGGCCAGGAGATCACAATGCCCACCAGCAGATTGACGCCACTCCTGGAAACGAAGCTGGACGCGTTAGGCCAATCGGGCCGGCGCAAGGGCACGGAGACCGTGGTGCGGGGCGTGTTGCCGCCGCGCGATGGTAAGGGTCCACGCTACCTGCTCGAAGGCTATGGTGACAGGCCGTTTCTGCGTATGAACTCCAACAGCTATCTCGGACTATCGCTCGATCGCGCCGTGATAGCGGCCGAGGAGGAGGCTGTTCGCCTTTATGGCGCCGGCCCGGGTGCGGTGCGCTTCATCAGCGGAACTTGGGCGCCGCACGTGGCGCTTGAAGCCCGGCTTGCCGGCTTTCACGGCCGCGAGGCCGGGATGTTATTCAGCTCAGCCTACGCGACCATCATGGGCGTTTTGCCACCGCTTATAACCGACAAGACCGCCGTCATTAGCGATGCGCTGAACCACAACTGCATCATCAACGCTATTTCGCTCGCCCGGCCGGCGGAAAAACGCATCTACCAGCATCTCGATCTCGACGAGCTTGAACGTCACCTGGCCCAAGCGGCCAAAATGAGCCGGCGCGCCATCATCGTCACCGACGGCGTCTTCAGCATGCGCGGCGACCATGCGCCGTTGGATGAGATCATGAAACTGGCCAACGCTTTTGACACGCTCTTCCCGGAGAACGTCATTGTCGTGGCCGATGATTCGCACGGCGTTGGCGGTTTCGGGGAGACGGGTCGCGGCACCGAGGAGGTCTGCGGCGGCCACCGCGTCGATATTCTCGTTGCTACGCTCGGAAAAGCCTTCGGTGTTAACGGCGGCTATGTCGTCGCGAGCGATACGATCATCGGATACTTGCGCGAAACATCGCCATTTTACATCTACTCCAATCCCATCACGCCGGGCGAGGCTGGGGCGGCACTTGCTGCCGTCGAAATCGTTGACAGTCCGCACGGGTGCCAGCGGCTTGATCGCTTGCGTGCCATGACGGCCCGTTTCAGGGAAGGGCTGAGACGGATGGGGCTTGAGACCGTTGCGGGTCAGCACCCCGTCGTTCCGTTGATGGTGAGGGACACAGACCGCACCGCCCGCCTCGTTGCGCACCTGCGAGCAAATGGGATCTTGGCGACGGGGTTGGGCTATCCCATCGTGCCTAAGGGCGACGATGAGATCCGCTTCCAGATGTGTGCCGACCACACGCCAGCCGACATTGACGAGGCACTTGGCGCGCTTGAGCAGTTTTCTGGCTGAAAACAGTCGGGCTATTTTACGGGTTCGATCTGCCCGCGCAGCTCCCCGTCCGGGTGGCGGGCTGTCCGCACGAGAACAAACCAACGCCCTGCAATGAGATCGGCCGCCTGCTTATCTGAGAGAATGGCCGTACCATCGAAGGGGCTATTGATACTGCGTAGCCTCAGTACGACGCCGGAGGATGGCCCATGTATGCCGGCCGCGGTGGCGTAAGTGCCAAGCCCGCCATAGCTGCCGCGCCATGTGAGCTTCCTGGTGCTGGTGTCATATACGGCACTCAGTTGGCCGGAAGCCTTGCTTTCCGTGCCCTGGACGCTCTTGAGTTCGGCTTTGAAGGTCAACCTCTCGGCGAAAGCGGCGGACCCCGAGACGGCGAAGATGACCGCCGTCAAGACAAAAATCCCAACCCGTATGCCCGTTGCCGTCATTGCTGGCGTCTCCCTGCACAATCAACTCCGCCAAGACTTGACACGAAAGTTTTGAACTTCTTGTGGCGCTCAGATGCCAAGTGTCCATTTATGCACCCACCGCTGCGGGTACGGAAGACCTGGCGCAAACATTCGCATCTTTGCGCCCTTAACCCCTGGCTCCGATGGCGAAATGGCGCTAATTCCTCTCCAGCAGAATTCATGCCTACCCACTAAGAGGTCGTCCAATGACAGAGAAACTCTCAGACATTGCCAACGCCATCGTTGCTCCGGGCAAAGGACTCCTCGCTGCCGACGAAAGCACCGGCACCATCAAAAAGCGCTTCGATGCGATCGGTGTGATCTCTACCGAGGAAACCCGCCGAGACTATCGCGAGATGTTGTTCCGGGACACCGAGGCCATGAAAAACCATGTCTCCGGCGTCATTCTTTATGATGAGACGATCCGGCAAAAGGCTGCCGACGGCACGCCGCTTGTCGACGTCATCAAGGCAGATGGCGCGGTACCCGGCATCAAGGTCGACAGCGGCGCCAAGCCGCTCGCTGGTCCCACCGTGGAAATCGAGAAGATAACGGAAGGCCTCGATGGCCTGCGCGAACGTTTTGCGGAGTATTATCAGCTTGGTGCGCGCTTTGCGAAGTGGCGCGCGGTCATCACCATTGCCAACGGCGCACCCACTTGGAACTGCATCAAGGCCAACGCGCATGCGCTGGCCCGTTATGCCGCGTTGTGTCAGGAGGCGGGGATCGTGCCGGTCGTGGAACCTGAAGTGCTGATGGACGGTCCCCATGCCGACCACACCATCGAACGCTGCTTCGAGGTGACCCAATGGATTCAACGCACGGTCTTTCGCGAGCTTTATGACGCTGGCGTTCAGCTCGACGGCATGATCTTGAAACCGAATATGGTGATCGCCGGCCAGAAATCGCCGAAGCAGGCAAGCCCCGAACAGGTTGCCGAATTGACGATCGCATGTCTGAAGACAACGGTCCCCCCCGCCGTCCCTGGCATCGCCTTTCTGTCCGGCGGCCAATCGGACGAGCAGGCGACCCGGAACCTGTCGCTGATGAATCAGATCGGCGGCCTGCCTTGGAAACTCACGTTCTCCTATGGCCGCGCACTTCAGCATGCGGCACTTCAAGCCTGGGGCGGCAAGTCAGAGAATGTCGCGGCCGCTCAGCGCGCTTTCACGCATCGCGCCAAGATGAACAGCCTCGCAGCTCTTGGCGAATGGAACGAGACGCTCGAAAAGGCGGCTTGAGACATTAGGCGCGTGGTACCTGCTTTCTCTACCCCCCATCTTAGGGGTATCAGTTCCTACTGTGCGCGGCTCTCTCAGCCGCGCGGCTGTAATGTGCAGCCCAAGTTTCCAGTTTCAGCCCCTATCCGTGGAGTAAGCCGACCATGCATGTGACGATGGACAATGCCCGCGCCGCAATCGACGCAGCGCGCAAGAAAGCGGTGGAGCTCAACACACAGATGTGCATCGCCGTCGTCGATTCAGGCGCCAACCTGAAGGCGTTTGTGCGCATGGACGACGCCTGGGTCGGCTCGATCGACATTGCCATCAAGAAGGCGATGACGGCCGTCTATTTCGGGATGCCGACAGGCGAGATCGGTAAGTTATCCCAGCCCGGCAACTCGTTGTACGGCATTGAGCACTCGAACGAGGGTTTGATTACGTTTCCTGGCGGGTTGCCGATCGTCGATGAGGACGGCGTTCTGGTGGGCGCCATCGGAGTCAGTGGCAGCGCGGTGGAGAACGACCATGCGGTGGCCGAGGCCGGCGTCAAAGTGGTCGGTGTCAGCGACCTGCCGGCACACCCCTGGCGTACTTGAGCACGCCAATAAGCCGAACTTGGCGGTGCCTCAATCGAGACGTTCGACCTTGTCGGCCAAGTTCCCGAAGACGTGTACGCGATAGCGTGCGTTGTCGCATGTGAGGATCCAGACCGGCACGTTTGGTTTCGATGCCTCGACATCGCGTTCCGCCTTCTCGGCCTTGCCGCACTTGTAGCCCTGCTTGCGGATCTGCACGGCGATGATCTCGGCGGGCGTTTCTGCCTCGGCTTGGGCGCTGGAAATAAGCGCGATATCGCCGGCGCCAAAAGCGAGACCCAGAACAAGAACAGCGAGTGGTACGTGTCTGTGCATGACACAGTCATCCTGAAGGTCATTGGTGGGGCCCGGCGGAACGAAGATACGACCCGCCGGGCCGGTTGCTTGGGTGAGACCCGAGCTATTGTTGATCTGCGTC